>Ga0209309_10000210_pt1 | contig 78082 bp, 74 predicted proteins | sample COGITO_mtgs_1204_2_FD_184807 | JGI IMG/M metagenome (GOLD analysis project Ga0209309, IMG submission 184807) | Pelagic marine microbial communities from North Sea - COGITO_mtgs_120412 (SPAdes) (version 2) | ecosystem: Environmental > Aquatic > Marine > Epipelagic ... | reverse complement strand
CCAACTCAAACAATTTACCAGGGAGTGGCCTGGTGATCCCTTTTAATTCCATATGCACTAACAAACCTGCCACTTTAAAAATAGGGAGGTCACAGGCTATGGCAATGCCATCTAAGAGTTGCTTGTCATTGGCCTTGAGAAAATTATAGATCAATGTTTCCTCTGGATTCAACTCCACGAACAATTGCTTTTGAATGACTGGTTTTTGAACGTTTTGCAATTGCCAATTTAATATATAAGGCACATCCAATGGGCTGGAAAGCACGTGAGCTTGTTGCGTTTTAATGAGATTGTTACAGCCTATACTTTGACTATCGGTCACACGCCCAGGCACCGCAAACACATCCCTGTCGTAAGAGTTGGCAATATCTGCAGTGACGAGACTTCCGCCTTTTTCCGCAGATTCGATCACGATGGTTGCTTCGCTCATGCCTGCGATAATGCGATTGCGCTTTAAAAAATTATTGCGATCAAAGGTATCCGTGCTCCAAAAGTCAGTTAAAAATCCGCCATGCCTTTCAACATCTACCATATATTTTTTATGCGTTTTGGGGTAAATTTGATTGAGACCGTGTGCCAAGCAGCCAATGGTTTGTAGATTGTTTTTAAGGGCTGCTTTGTGGGCTGTGATATCGGTACCGTAAGCAAACCCAGAAACAATAATGGGATCAAAAATTGCCAATTGCTCGATTAACTTTTCGCAAAATGCCATGCCATACGTGGTAATATTTCTGGTACCCACCACACTTATGATCGGCTTATTTTTAAGATGCACTTGCCCCGCTTGAAATAGCAGTATGGGGCTATCGATACATTGTTTGAGGAGTGTGGGGTAATCTTCATCGGTAAAATAGAGGCATTTTATGTTGTTTTCTTTGATAAAAGTCAATTCCTTTTCGGCCTCTTTGAGATGACTTTTATCAAAGAAGTGCTGCAGTATATTGGGCCCAATCCCATCAATTTTTAACAGATTATTTTTGCGTTCGGTCAACACAGCTTCTGCCGAACCGCAATGCGCCATGAGTTTTTTGGCGGTCACATCTCCAATTTTGGGAATGTGCTGCAAGGCTAAGGTAAAAATCAACTCCCGATCTGTCATTGCATACAATTGGTTTTGAGACTACAAGAAACGAATTTTCCACTGTTAATAAATAGTCCGTTCAATTAAATATTCACATTAAAAAAATTTTAACTTTGTTTTTATGCAATTAGAGACCTACATCAGCGATTTACTTTATAGATACGATTGTGTGATCGTACCACAATTTGGTGCTTTTTTAGCCCAGCGCGTTTCGGCGCAGGTACATGAGACCACCCATGCATTTTATCCGCCAAAAAAGAAAGTCTCCTTTAACGAGCAATTGCAACAAAACGACGGACTCTTGGCGAATTACATTTGCGAGGTTGAAAAAATTCCGTACCAAGTGGCAGTTGAAAAAATTGCCAAAAAAGTAAAAAGCATTAAATCCTACCTTATGCAAGGCGAAACCATTGCTTTGCACCACATTGGCGATTTAGTTTTAAATACGGAAGGGCACATCAACTTTGAACCCACCCAGCAAGTTAATTATTTGGCGGATGCCTTTGGTTTGGCGCAATTCACTTCTACCGATGTAACAAGAACTGCACACAAGGAAACGGTAGCAGCTATTGAGAAAAGCATTCCGCTCACCATAACGCCCGAAAAGCGCCACGCTCGCCCATATCTCAAATATGCAGCGATTGCCTTAATTGCACTCACTGTTGCAGGATTTGCAGGCTCCAAATGGTATCTCAATACTATTGACCAACAAAATCAATTGGCCCAAGAGCAAGCTAACGATCAATTGGATGCTCGCGTACAAGAAGCCACCTTTGTGATTGAAAGCCCTTTGCCTGCTGCAACGCTCCAGGTAGAAAAACCAAGCGGCAACTACCACATCGTCGCTGGTGCTTTTAGAGTGGAAGCCAATTCCGATAAAAAAGTGAAACAACTGAGGGCCAAAGGTTTTAAAGCCAGAACAATTGGCATGAACCGTTATGGACTGCACGAAGTCGTTTACGCCAGTTATGCCGATAGAATTGAGGCCTTAAATGCTTTACGAGCCATTAAGCGCGATCAAAATCGCGATGCTTGGCTGTTGGTCAAAACCATAGACTAAGCTTTTTTTCTTCTGAAATAGTCACAATGCCATCAAGCCCATTCTTCTAAGGAACTTGAAGCCAATTCAAATGGGAATAAGCATTCTTAATTTGAAATTACCCCTATCTTTGCATCCTTAATTCAAATGTTTCCGCTGCGACGGACCTTAAACACAAACCCTTTTCATGGAGTCAAGAACTGCTTTTCAATCCAAAACTATAATGACCGATTTGGTTTTACCTAGTGAGACCAACCCCATCAACAATCTTTTTGGGGGTGAACTTTTAGCACGAATGGATCGTGCTGCCAGTATTGCTGCAAGACGCCATAGCCGACGTATTGTGGTCACTGCATCGGTTAACCATGTGGCATTTAACCGCTCTGTCCCCTTGGGGAGCGTAGTAACGATTGAGGCCAAGGTGTCTCGTGCCTTTAACAGTTCTATGGAAGTTTACATGGATGTTTGGATAGAAGATCGAGAATCTGGCGACTGTATTAAAGCCAATGAGGCCATTTATACCTTTGTGGCGGTTGATGATACTGGAAGACCGGTAAAAGTACCCGATTTGCTACCGGAAACCGACCTCGAAAAACAGCGATACGAAGCAGCACTGAGGCGCAAACAGTTGAGTTTGGTCTTGGCGGGTAAAATGAAACCTTCAGAAGCTACCGAATTAAAGGCGTTGTTTGAGTAAGTAATGGGTGAGCTTACATCTTATAGATCCAATAGGCTGGATTTTGGGAATTTGAGTCTTTATAGATGCCAAATCCCAACATGCTTTCCCCATTACTATCGGTAAACACTTCGCCAATTTCCTGATTGGTTTCTACCGTGTCGCCTTGCTTAACGTATATTTTTGACAAGTTTTTATAGATGGTCAAATAATTACCGTGCCTAAGCATTACAATAGGGTTGGAATTTTTTATTAAAATAATCTTGGAAACCTCTCCTTTAAACACCGCTCGTACCTTAGCATTTTTTTCTGTTGCAATGCGCACCCCATTATTTTTAATGTTCACGGTAGGATCAATTGGTGAGGGTTGGGTGCCATAGCGTAATTTTACCACGCCTTTTTCTACGGGCCAAGGCAAATTGCCCTTATTGGCTTCAAATTTTTGAGCCACTAATTTTGCTGCAGGGGTTAAGGCAAAACCACTAGAAGTGGTTGATTTTCCAGCTTTTTTATTAGATTCTGCAATCGCTTCTTTGATGATACGGTCAATTTCTTGATCGATCTTATCGATTTCCTGTTGGGTCTTTTTAATTTTTGTGGCATAAGAACTCATATTTTGCCTAATGGAATTCATGAGTTTTTCCTGCTCTTTCAGCTCCACTTCCAACTCTTTTTTTGCCACTCGGTTTTCTACAATCAACTGTTCCTTATCCTTTTTTTGGCGTAACAAGTCGGTATTCAGTTCTTGGAGTTTTACGGTCTTTAGTTTAATGAGTTCGCCCTGTTCCTTTTGGTAATCGGTATATTGTTTAATGTATTGCAAGCGCTTGTAAGCTTGTTTAAAATTATCGGACGACAATAAAAACATGACGCGACTCTGTTCCGATTTGCTTTTATAAGATTTGACCACCATGGCAGCATACGTTTCCTTCAACGTCTTAAGCTGGTCCCGTAAACTGGAAATTTCATTTTGGTTAGCGTTGATTTCTCGGGTCAATAAATTGGCTTGATCGTTGGTGACCTTAATCAAATTACGTCTTACGCTCACCTTATAATTGAGATCCTCCACTAAGGAAATCATCGATTTTTCCTTTTTCTTGTCGGAAAACAGCAAGGTATTCAATTGGGCCAATTCCTTTTTGAATTGCAAACGCTTAGCCTCCAGCGCCTTTTGTTTGGCGCTTTGGGCATTTAAAACACAAGTGCTTGCCCAGAGACACGCCATTATAAAAAAGAAGGTCGTCTTATTTAACATCGTTTAAATTAATTTCTTCAAAACCGGAAGGGATGTTAAACGGAAAGCGCACTTCCTCGTTAACCGAGACCGATTTATATTCCAATTCTATTATGAGTTCTTCGCTATCTTCTACAGCAATGATCTTGACTTGCTGCGGAAGGATTTCATCTTCCACCTTTTGATAATCGGTATAATCGATTTGAAGGATCCGTTTTTTAAGAGGTTGCGCCAATTGCTGTGAATCCATTTTAAAGTGGGACGGATTAAAAAGTAAAAACAACTCCAACAACCCATCCTGAGGCTTCGGCGCTAAGATATAAGAACGCTCATTATTTGAGATTTCATAAGTAGAGGCCTTTAAATCGAACATGGGTTCACCAAGGAGCAAGCTTTGCACCTTATTATAATTAAGCGCTACTCCCAATAAATCACTTAGTAAGGCATAATTACCATCAAAATACTGGTTGTTGATTCGGTCGTAAAACTGAACTTTATCTGGCGTAATCATGGCTCTCGCCAAACCGAGGGACGCATTGATCCAAATGGTTTTGTCTTTTTCCATTCTAAGGTTTACCGTGTAACCCGACTCCTTGAGATTGTCTATGATATTTATTTTAACCTTGGCCTGTAAGGTTTTAAATTTGGCTTCTTGCCGGCTACTTTCCTTTATGAGTTGTTTGGCGGTGACTTTTGGGTTAATGGCTCCTTCCCCATTAACAAGACTCGCCGATTTACAGGCTCCAAACATGGATACCATGAAAACTATCAATAAAAGTTTATATATTTTCATATAACTGATTCATTAGTGCTATTTAAAACTTGAGACCTACATTATTAAATGAAAGCGCCCAAATTTGATGGAAACCTACAGCTAAACAGATTTAAATAGGTTTCAAGTGATCAATGTGATGTTTTTACACTGAGCACTGTTGTAAATTATTCGCCATTAGACAAGGCTTCTGCTTTTTTGGCATAGCTCTTAGACTTGCTCATATTGTTGGTTTGTTTATAAGCATCGCTAAGTTGCGTATAGAAATCTTTGAGCATATTTGGGTCTTCTATTACATAATCCATACCGGTTTCTAAACTCTCGATCGCCTTTTTGGGATTATTGAGTTTATTATTGGCAACGCCATTGACTAAATACAAAATGGGCTGTGCGGGAAATAAATCGATGGCTTCTTCACTTTTTTGTGCTGCTGCTTCGTTTTTACCCAGATCGACTTGCAACAATAATAAGTCCTTTATGATGCCATAATTCTTAGGTTCTTGTTTAATGGCCTCTTCAAAATAAGGCAAGGCTTTGGCATTTTCTTTAGCCTGTAAGTGATAGTGCGCTAGCTCTAAAAGTGTTTTAACACTCTTTGCCTCGCTTACCATTGAAGTGATTTCTATTAAAGCCGATTCATATTCTTGATGCTCTGCAACGAATTTAACAAAATCATTGAGCACCTTGGCTTTGGCTTCCGGTTTAATGATTGGACTCGTTAACACAATCTTCATTGATGCAATGGCCTTATCTACTTCTTGACCATCCAAATAGAATTTATAAAGTGCCAAGTGCACCATTTGTGACTCTGGATTAAGCTTCTGAAGGCGTTTTGCTGCATCAAAGGCTTTTTTGCTCTCCCCAGTCTCACTGTATCTATAAATAAGCCTAAGGTAGTTGGCTTCGTTTTCCGGATTATCTTTTACGCGTTCTTCCAGATTTTCAATACGGTCCTCATCGTTGCCCGTGAGGTTATAGATTTGGTTGCGCATGTAATCCCGATCTTCGTTATAACCGAAGTTTTTATCCATCTCATCCAAGATGTCCATGGCATCATCATATTTTTCCAGTCGAATGTACAGTGATGCCAAATCTTGTTTATAATCGGGATGAAATTTTACCAGTTGCTTTACGGTCTTCAAGGCTTTCCGCATATCGTCTTGCTGAATGTAAACGCCATACAATTGATCTAAATACCACTCATTTTCTGGGTCTACAGATACTGCTTCCTTAAATGCCTCTTCCGCAGCACCAAAATTTTTAAGTGCCATATAATTTTTACCCAACTCGTAATACAGTACCGATTTGGAGTCGTCCAATTCGATGCATTTTAATAGGGCATCGACCGATTTTTGATAATTTTCAATCCCCTTTTGCTTCAACGCTTCAAAGAAATACTCCTGAAACTGATCTTCAACATTTCCCAAGTCGTCTGTTGGGAGCTTATTAAAATCTACCTGCGCATGGCTGTGTTGCCCAAAGCAAGTGCAAAGGAGCAGCAACAGCAACATGTGTAGTTTCGTTTTCATAAGCAGTTTCCTTTAAAAAAAGGAATTTTATATCAATTCGCTTGCAATCTGGTTCTTTCTAGCGACATTTTTACTCTAACACCGAATAATCGCCAATACTGATGGCCTTGAATTCACCATCATAATAAACATGATTCCCAATCATGGCTTGATCTAAATTAGCATTTTTTATGCTACTATGGGTTTGGATCAAACTATTTTTAATTGTGGAATTCTCGATAACGCAACCCTTGCCTACCGAAACGTTGGGACCTAGGGTTGTATTGTTCAACACTACATTTTCACCTATAAAACAAGGTTCAATAATGGTAGAATTGTTGTTTTTTATAGAATCTGAAATCAATTGTTCCTCACCATCCGCTTTTAAAAAGCCCAACATTTTTGAATTGGTTTCAAGCGTCACGTTTTTATTGCCACAGTCCATCCATTCATCAACCGAACCTGTTTTAAAGACTCTGCCATCAGCCATCATGCGTTTGATGCCATCGTTTATTTGATATTCGCCACCGTTCATGACATTTTCATCTAAAACCTCTTGTAACTTCTCCTTAAGTACAGCAATATCCTTAAAATAATAAATACCGATAACCGCCTGGTCACTCACAAAAGTTTCAGGCTTTTCTACTAATTCTACGATTTCTTGGCGGTCGTTCAGTTTTACCACACCATAGGCTTCAGGGTTTTTTACCTGCTTGGTCCAAATGACGCTATCGGCTTCTGGATCAAGGTCAAATTCCGCACGAATTAAGGTATCGGCATACGCCACCACCGCAGGCCCCGATAAGGACGGTTCGGCACACATGATCGCATGACCAGTCCCCAAGGGTTGATCTTGACGGTAAATAGAGGATTTTGCACCCAAACTTCTGGCCAAATTTTCGAGATTGGCAACCACATCATCACCAAACCAGGCAGGATCGCCCAAAACAAAGGCAATCTCCTCTATGGGTTGATTTAATACTTTCACTATATCCTTGACCAAGCGATTAACGATTGGCTCTCCCGCCACCGGAATTAACGGTTTTGGTACGGTTAAACTATGTGGACGCAACCGAGAACCTCGACCTGCCATTGGTACTATTATTTTCATTCCTCTTTCTAACCCTCTCCTGATAAGAAGGAATTTATTAGTTCTACTTACATTATAATCTTGTGTTACCGCTACTGTTTAAGGCACAATTTAGAATTCTTAAAAACTCATAACCAACGCACGAGGTTGTTGAATTGAAAAATCCCAAATCGTTCCTCTTAAATTAGTTAAGCGCCCGTACTCCCAAAACCACCTTCCCCGCGATCGGTTTCGGTTAATTCTTCAACGATATCCCAATCGGCGCGCTCGTGTTTAGCGATGACCAGTTGTGCAATGCGTTCTCCATTTTGTATGGTAAAGGGTTCATTGGAGAGATTTACCAAAATCACCCCAATTTCTCCGCGGTAATCGGCATCTATGGTACCCGGTGCGTTTAAGACGGTAATGCCTTTTTTGGCTGCTAAGCCACTTCGAGGTCTTACCTGGGCTTCGAAACCAACGGGTAACTCTATAAATAAACCGGTGCCCACAATACTGCGCTCTAAGGGTTTTAGCACCCGTGCCTCCGATAAGTTAGCGCGCAAGTCCATCCCTGCTGAAGCTATGGTTTCATAGTTGGGCAAGTCATGGTTGGATCTATTAATTATTTTGATTTTCATTTAAATCTATTTTTTCAAACTTATTAAATATAATCGCTGTGCTTTTAGTTAAGCCCGCCTCAACAGCTGCTTGATCTGTTGTTTTTCAGTAAAAGCAACGATGCCCAAAAATACAATTAACATCGTAATTCCTACGAAAATCTGCTCCCTAAAATAATAAAATGAAATGACCGACAGGCCAACGGACAGTGTAAAATAGAGCCCAATCTTTTTGAGGTTATAAGGGATGGGGTAATACTTTCTTCCGAAGAAATAAGACAAGAGCATCATTAGCACATAGGCTGCCAAGGTTGCAATTGCTGAGGCCTTATACCCATAGGATTTGATAAACAAGAAGTTGATTGCCAAGGTCACCAAGGCGCCAAAGACCGAAATGTAAGCGCCAAACTTGGTACGATCGGTAATTTTATACCATACGGAAAGGTTGTGGTAAATGCCCAAACAGAAATTGGCCACTAAAATAATAGGAACAATCCACATTGCTTCCCAATAAGCTTCACTGCGAATGACAAAGGGCTTGATAAGATCGGCAAAAACCACTACCGATAGTAAAATCACCGATCCAAAAGCCACAAAAAACTCTAAAATTTTAGCATAATTTTTTTGCGGATTTTCACTAGTGGAGTGACTAAAAAAGAATGGCTCTATGCCCAAGCGATATGCTGTAGCAAAAAGCGTCATGAACAGGGCCAATTTATAACAGGCGGAGTACATCCCAATTTGGGTTTCGGCCACGTCGCTTGGCAATAGATAATCCAATAAAATGCGATCAAACGTTTCGTTAATGGAAAAGGCCACACCTGCCACTAACACGGGTAGCGCATAACGCATCATTTTTTTCCAAAGCACTTTGTCAAACTTGAATTTTAAACGCGCGTAAAAAGGAACTAACACAATTAAGGTAACCGCGCTTGCCACGAGGTTGGCAATAAAAATATAACTGATTTCAAAATTGGGCCTGTAAAGTGTTTCAAAAAGTGCACTTTTATTCGCCAAATTCTTTAAAGCCAATAAGAAGAATAAATTTAGCCCAATATTAATACAAACATTAACGATCTTGATGATGGCGTAACGCATAGGTCTCTGGGTTGCCCTTAACCATGCAAAAGGGATTATTACCAAGGCGTCCAAAAGAAGAATCCAAATAACAAGATTAATGTATTTGGCATCTATGGAAATATAATTGGCAATTTGATTTTGAAATAGCAAGGCGAGTGCAAAAAAGCCAAACGAGGAAATGACCAGCGAAATCGTTGAGGTGCCTATCACTTTCTCTTCATTCTCCTCTTTGTTATAAAACCTAAAAAAAGCGGTCTCCATGCCATAGGCCAAAATGACGTTAAAGAGCACGAAATACGAAAAGATAATATTGACTTTACCGTATTCCGCAACAGAGGACAAGACCCCTTCGGTTGTGTAAAGTGGCACTAAAAAGAAACTCAACATTCTAGGCAAAACTGTAGCTAAGCCATAAAAAATTGTTTGTTTGAAAAGTGATTTTAGTGCGCTCAAAAAGTTGGCTTTAAAAAACCAAAAGTACAGTTTATTGCGCTATCAGCCAAAGGAATCCGCTGGCTTGCATTCACTGCCTTTAGCTTATTTATTTGGGGCACTTGGATAATGTACAGGATTGGCTTCCTTAAGATTCGAAATTTTGTAATATAACTTACGGGAATCCTCACTATAACTCACCACACATTCATCTTTTTTAAGCTTAAACGGTGTTTTTGTGGGGATTATGGGTAACGCATTATCACGTTCATCATTTGGGTTAGTGCTCATTTTAAGGTCTTTATGCGTATGGCCTGGCCACTCTAAGAGCGCTACGTAGCTGGTTTTATTGTTGGGATCTTGTTTGAGCTTTGCTACTTGGCCTCGAAAATATACGCTATCCAAGTTCACGGATTGGCCTTCAATGGGTATATAAACTTTAATGCCAGAACCACCGTTTTTCAAACCCGAGCGCCATTTTTGAAAATAGACTTTGCCAAATTGTGTGGGTGACTCTCTCTGAAGTTTTTGGGCACTAGAACAATGGCAAAAACATCCCACCGCAACCATAAAAAAGCAGACGTATATGGAAAACGATCGTTTCATAGCTTGAAGATAATGCTTTTGACCATACAATTTCAGAAGAAATGCCATAAAAAAAGCCCTATGTATTAAGATAGGACTTTTATAATAAGAATGAGCGTGCGACTTTTTTTATTCGGTTTCATCAAGAGTTGCCAGTCGGGTGGTGCTATTTTGCTCATAGACCAAAGGAGGACCATTTACATAATACGCCCCAGCACGCTCTTCGAGCACTTTAACCTTAATGTACTTGGTTTCTCCGTTTTCATTGTAACTAACCACACATTCAGAATCTGCTAGATCGAACGGATAACCTTCGGGCTTATCTGCCTTTTTAAAGGTGTAATACTTTGAGGGATTTTTTAATGTGGCCACATAATTATCTTTAACTTTTGATAATTTTCCTTTCAGGTTTCTAAAATAAACCTCTTGAAGCTCAATTCGACTTTCCTTTTCAACACGAGGTAAGAAAATGTTGAAGCCTGTACCTCCCACTTTGATGCCCGCATACCATTCTTGAAAATAGACTGCATCAAATTTAATGGCAGCTTGTGCCTCAAGCGACATACTGCCTTGTGCATGCGACGATTGGGAGAGTCCCGATAACACAATTGCAAAAGCTGTGACGTAAAACGCCTTTGTTTGTAATTTCATAATACGTAGGTTAAGATTTGGATGGTAAATATAATAAAAAAACCGAAATAACGCTATAAATCGATAAAAATATACACTTTATCGATAAAACCTGTAGAAATAGGACATAAAAAAACCTGACGAGCGTTCGTCAGGTTTTTGTTTTGAAATATAAAATTTATAATTTTTTATGTATTTTTGAGAAATTTGACTCCGCTATCGCTGCGTCTAATTGCTCAAGGCGTCTCACTTGTGTGAAATTTGACTCCGCTATCGCTGCGTCTAATTGCTCAAGGCGTCTCACTCGTGTGAAATTTGACTCCGCTATCGCTGCATCTAATTGCTCAAGGCGTCTCACTTGTGTGAAATTTGACTCCGCTATCGCTGCATCTAATTGCTCAAGGCGTCTGCACCACCAACAATTTCTAAAATCTCGTTGGTAATTGCTGCTTGACGGGCTTTGTTGTAGGTTAATTTCAATTGATCTCTTAACTCCGTAGCATTATCTGTTGCTTTGTGCATGGCTGTCATACGAGCGCCATGTTCTGAAGCGAAACTATCTCTAATCGCTTTATAAAGCTGCGTTTTTAAAGACTTCGGAATTAATTCTTCCACTATTTCCAGTTTTGAAGGTTCAAAAATGTAATCTACACTAAGATTTACATCGGCTTCCAAAGGAACAATTGGTAAAAATTGCTCGGTCATGACTTCTTGGGTGGCTGCGTTTTTAAAACTGTTGTAAATGATCTCTACCCTATCAAACTCGCCAGAAACAAACTTATCCATTAATAACTCCGCAATTTCTGAAACATTATCAAAAGTCAAGTCTTCATACACCTCACTTTTATTAGCAACGACTTTGGAAGTTTTCTTAAACGCATCATTGGCTTTCTTACCGATGGTTACATACGATACTTCTTGATTGGCATACATAGTAGTGGCACGCTTAGCGACCGCCTTGATGATATTGGAATTAAAAGCCCCACACAAACCTCTGTTAGAAGTTATAGCTACCAACAATACTTTTTTGACTTCACGTTGTTCTGCCAATTCACTGCCAGCATCTGCATCTAAAGTTGCACTCAACCCCTGTAGGAGCTCAGTAAGTTTATCTGCATAAGGACGCATTGCAGTAATAGCATCTTGGGCTTTCTTCAGTTTGGCAGCGGATACCATTTTCATGGCACTGGTAATCTGCATCGTTGAGGAAACCGATGATATTCTGTTACGTATTTCTTTTAGATTAGCCATATGATCATTAGTATTAAGTCACTGATACAGAAACTAGAGTTTTCCAACTTCAGTTTCTGTATTTTGAACCTTGTACTTTATTTATTTTCTATACTTAGCAGATAAATCCTTAGCAACACTACTTAAGGTCTCTGTAACCTCATCGGTTAATTTACCAGATTTTAATGTGCTTAACACATCACTGTGTTTTGCTCTCAAGAATTCTAAATATTCTTGTTCAAATTCCTTTATCTTATTCACAGGAACGTCTCTCAACAAGTTTTTAGAACCTGCATAAATAATTGCAACTTGATCTTCAACTGTAAATGGATCGTTTTGTGCTTGTTTAAGAATTTCAACGTTACGTCTTCCTTTTTCAATAACGTTTAACGTTACTGCATCCAAATCAGAACCAAACTTAGCAAAAGCTTCCAATTCACGGAATTGTGCTTGATCGAGTTTTAAGGTACCCGATACTTTTTTCATGGATTTAATTTGCGCGTTACCACCTACACGAGATACCGAAATACCTACGTTAATTGCAGGACGTACACCCGAATTGAATAAATCACCATCCAAGAATATTTGTCCGTCGGTAATTGAAATAACGTTCGTTGGGATGTAAGCTGAAACGTCACCCGCTTGTGTTTCAATAATTGGTAAGGCTGTTAAAGACCCACCACCTTTTACCATTGGCTTTAAGACTTCTGGTAAATCGTTCATTTCTCTTGCAATCGCATCGTTGTTGATCACTTTTGCTGAACGCTCCAATAATCTAGAGTGAAGATAGAAAACGTCACCTGGATACGCCTCACGTCCCGGTGGACGACGTAACAACAAGGACACCTCACGGTAAGCCACTGCTTGTTTTGACAAATCATCAAACACAATTAGTGCAGGACGACCTGTATCTCTAAAGTACTCTCCAATTGAAGCTCCTGTAAATGGTGCATATACTTGCATTGCTGCAGGATCGGATGCGTTGGCAGCAACGATGGTTGTATATGCCAATGCTCCTTTTTCTTCTAAGGTTTTCGCAATATTTGCTACTGTGGACGCTTTTTGCCCCACTGCAACATAGATACAATATACTGGGTTACCAGCATCGTAAAATTCTTTTTGATTTAAAATGGCATCAATACAAACCGTAGTTTTACCAGTTTGACGGTCGCCAATAACCAACTCCCGTTGCCCTCTACCAACTGGGATCATAGCATCAATGGCCTTGATTCCCGTTTGTAATGGTTCGGTTACTGGTTCTCTATAAATAACGCCAGGTGCTTTACGCTCCAATGGCATTCGATAGGTTTCACCTTGAATGGCTCCTTTACCATCGATGGGGTTACCCAAAGTATCCACAACACGACCAACAATACCTTCACCTACGTTTACAGAGGCTATACGTCCTGTTCGTTTTACAATAGAGCCTTCTTGCACACCTACTGATGTTCCTAGCAAAACAATACCAACATTATCTTCTTCTAAGTTAAGTACGATGCCTTCCAAACCGCCATCAAACTCAACCAATTCTCCATATTGCGCATTTGATAGCCCGTAAGCACGTACAATACCATCTCCTACTGTTAATACTGTTCCAACTTCATCTAATGAAGCGCCTGCTTCAAAACCGGAAAGTTGTTTTTTTAAGATTGCTGAAATTTCAGCTGGATTTACTTCTGCCATTTTCAATAAAGTATTAAGTAATCAGAACTTAAAATAAGTACTGAATCTGTATATTTAATTTAACGTAAATTCTCGTTTTAATTTATTCAATTTATTTGCGATGCTCGCATCGTATTGTGTATCACCTACACGTAAGATGAACCCTCCAAGGATGCTCTCGTCAATTTTATTCTCGACCTCTGCTTCCTTACCCGTAAGTTCTTTGACCTTGGCCAGAACCTTAATCTTTAATTCTTCGCTTAAAGGCACTGCAGTGGTAACTGTTGCTACTTGAATCCCCTTTAACTCATCATACAATCTAATGTATTGTCTGGCTACTTCAGCAAGAATCGAAATTCGGTTATTGGTGTTTAAAGTTTCAACCAGATTTACAGTAAGGGCGTTGGAATCTTTAAAAATCTCCAAAACCGCAGATTTCTTAACAGAAGAAATAACTACAGGACTTTCAAGCACCTCTGTTAATTCCTTATTGCCCGAAATAGTATTGGTCATCAACGCCATATCCTTAGAAATGCTTTCTGAAGTATTTTTATCTTCAGATAAGCTTAACAAGGCCTTTGCGTATCGTATTGCTGCTCTTTCTCCTGCCATTGTAATGCCCACGAACGCGGGTATCTTTTAATTCTTATTAACTAAGTGTTGCTTCGCTCAACATTTTATCTACCAACTCCAATTGCTTGTTTTTGTTAGATAACTGCTCACGAACCACTTTCTCTGCTATTTCAACAGATAAGGTAGCCACATGATTTTTAAGCTCTGCCATCGCATTTCTCTTTTCGCTCTCTATAGCAACCTGAGCCTGCTCAATCATTTTATTGGCTTGCTCTTGCGCCTCACCCTTGGCGTCCTCGATCATTTTTGTTTTGATCTCACGAGCATCCTTGAGCATGATGTCGCGCTCTTGTCTTGCTTCGTTCAATAATCTTTGGTTATCTGCCTGGAGATTTTCCATCTCAAGTTTAGCCTTTGCAGCAGCATCCAATGCCCCTTTAATGCCTTCTTCTCGTTCACTAAGCGAATTCATGATAGGCTTCCATGCAAACTTAGCCATTAAAAAGACAAGTAATAAAAGCAATGCGGTTTGTACTAAAAATAACCCGATTGAAAAGTCGTTAAATAAATCTCCCATTATTTATACTATTTAGTGTTTTTTTTTAATTTTAAAACTGGCTCTGCAACCAACCGTTGCAGAGACCAATTTCATTTTCAAAGCTTGAATGAATTAATTTTTACCTAAAATTAACGCTCCAAACGCAAGACCTTCTAAAAGTGCTGCAACGATAATCATCGCTGTTTGAATTTTTCCTGTCGCTTCTGGTTGACGTGCAATACCTTCCATTGCTTTTCCACCAATTTGACCAAGTCCAATACCTGCTCCGATTACGATTAATCCTGCTCCAATTAAATTGTACATAGTAAATAGATTTATAATTAAATTAAAAAAAACTCTTGTTAAATATAATCGCCCCTCACATCCTCAGCATCTGAAACATCGTGACCATTTTGATCATGTTGGTGTTCGTGATCATGCTCTGCAACCGCCATTCCTATAAATAATGCCGATAACATTGTAAAAATATAGGCCTGTAGGAAAGCAACTAAAAGTTCGATAAGCGTGATTAAAATTGATAATAGGATCGAAATAAAACTTGAACCTACCACGCCCAAATCTTGTCTTAAGGTAAACATTACAGCGATTAAACTCATCACCACGATGTGACCCGCAGTAATATTAGCAAACAAACGCACCAATAATGCAAAAGGCTTAATTAAAAAGGCCCCAGCAATTTCAATGATTGCCAATACAGGACGCACCAAAATAGGTACACCTGGCATCCACAGCATGTGTCTCCAATAATCCTTATTACCACTTGCGGTATAAATAATCAAGGTGAAAATTGCCAAGGCTGCAGTAACCGCCAATTGGCCCGTTACATTAAATCCCAATGGCGTTAAGCCGGCAAGGTTTAATAACCAGATAAAAAAGAATACCGTTAATAAATAGCCCGTAAATTTTCTATAATGTTTGTCGCCAATATTTGGTCTCGCGATCTCGTCCCGCACGTAAAGCACCAATGGCTCTAACACACGACCAAAACCAGTTGGGATTTTCTTGGTTTTATATTGTCTTGCCAAGGCATAGAACCAAATAAACATTAATAAGCCAATGATTAAAATACCCACCACACTTTTCGTAATTGAGAAATCGATCAACTTCCCAGCATTGGTAGCATGGTGCTCTTCATCAAAACTTACTGTAGTGGCACCTTGTTCTAACTCGTATATTTTACTGTGAATTTTAGCAAACCGCAATCCATTTCTTTCAACAATGACCTCACCGTTATCGTTATGATGAAAGGCGGAAGACATAAATGCAGTCAAGCCTTTAGAGGACCAAATAATAACTGGCAAAGGAAAACCTACATGCTTGCGCTCTCCTGCATCGTTGCTATAAGAAAACAACGAAAAGTCATGTGAATCCTTGATATGGTGCTGTATGTAGTCATCCACCTCTTGTTTGGTGTCTACAATACCTTCAGCCTGTTCTTTATTTTGAGTATGATGCTCAGTTTCTTGAGCAAACAAGGTGGCTGCACCCAAAAAGAAGACTGCTAAAAAATAAAATTTAAAACTTTGTTGAACTATTCCCATTGTATATAATCAAAAAAACACTGTTTCTAAATTCCGTGCAAAAGTACGCAAATAATTAAAAAAAACAATGGGTTTTTTTAGCTTAAAGTTTAGCTGAATTTTTTAGTTAATATTCTGGCTATTAGTACAACTTCCAAAACTAAAAAAAGAAATAAGGGCATCATAAGGTTCGTAACCTCAGCGCCAGTGAAATTTTCCATTCTAAAAACAGAGGTCCTAAAGCAAAGAAAAAACAAGAGTACTTTAACAAATAATGTGGGAAGATAAAGATACCCCAATTGGTCATTAAATTTATCCCGTTTTGATAACCAGTAAAACACAACACAGATTAAAAACGATAAGCTCGCAAAAAATAGGTCTACACTCAAATAGGGATACCGCAAGGTGACCGACTGTTGCCTAAATAAAATGATTTGAAGCCCATAAACCACCGCAAAACCCACAGAAAAATAAAGCAAAAACTTTAAAATTGCCCTAATCATCTTCCTTGGACATTTTTAACACTTGGGAAATTACAAGGTACATGGCCATAAAAACTGCGAGCAAGGTGATGGTAGAGGTCCAAAATTCCTTCTCAAACTTGGCATCGAGCCATTTGCCCAAAAGGTTTCCTAACCAAATGGTCACGCCCATTTGAATGGCAACCGAGGTAAAACGTATGTACTTACTAGGCACTTTGACCTTGTTCTTGAGGTTTGTTCTTCACCTGTTGGTTATTGTTTGAAGGTTTATCGAGTTCTTTCACTGCTCCCTTCATCTGGCAAGTGGCATTAAAATTTGCTCCAGGCTCTACCGCGAGCTTGCCTACTTCGGCTTCACCATCTACATGAGCTGTAGCTCTTAAGGTCAAGGTGTCCGATAACAATAATTTTCCAGAGAATATTCCTTCTACGTCGGCATTTTCAGCCTTCAAAGTACCCTTGATAGAGCCTGTTTTGCCAATCACCACTTTCCCGGGGGTTTTAATGTTGCCCTCGACGCTGCCTTCAATTCTAAAATCACCTTCACTAATGATATCACCGGTTATTTGGGTTCCTTTGGCAATAGTGTTTTGTTGGGTATTCGGATTTGCTGCCATTTTTGTTTTTTTTTCTGAAAACATAGGTTGGGTTTATTGAGATTCTAAATAATTGTCTAGATTTTTATGGCGCTGAACAATTTCGTAGTTTGGGGATGAAATAGCATAATAATTACGCTCAATCTTTTGCTTATTTTCCTTCAAGAGTTCTGCAAAACCAGTGGCGCCCTGCGCACTTGTAAGCCCGTGAACCACAACAAAACTGGTGTTGGTATCATAAACGTCCATAGAAGTCGATAAATCAAAATACTTGATTTTTTCGATGGCCTCATCCAACTGTTTCACAAATTCCTCCATGTGTTCACGATCGGCATTGGTAAAGGTATAAAGCACATTAAAACGCTTGGCATCGTCATTGGCTTTAAATTCCTTGTTGGACATAACGGGAATCGCGGTTTTTAAAATCTCTTCTGCTTTTTTTCCTTCTTCGGAATTTGGATAGGTCAAGGCTATATAATTCACGCCTTCCTTATAATCTTCAAATCCATAGAGTCGCCCCTTAGCGGAAGCTTTTAAAATTTCGAACTTGGGCACCATGGGATCGCCTTCAAAACGATCTATATATTCTTCAGCCTTGGTGATCACACTGGCATACTCTTGATTGCCAAATTGCTTGTAAATCCCATCGTACAATCGCTCTGGACTATTTTCGTCTTCATCAAGACCAGAATTTGGGTTAAGCAGAATTTGCGCATATCGCGAATCGGGGTGGTTATTGATAATATCCGTTTTGGTCGCTTCGGCGTTTTGGTTAAGGCCAAGTTCCATATAGATTTTGTAAAGATTATATTTAGACGGAAGGATTAAACGCTCCTCAGGATTGTTTTGCAACAATTTTTCCAACTTCACTCTGGCCAGTTGAAATTCGTTGAATTTTTCCTTATAAATAGTACCCAATTGGTAATAAGCGAAATTGCGCTCCTTAGCCAAACTGTCCAACACTTTTTGGTCTGAAGGGATCTGAGCCATATAAAATGCAGGGTCAAACCGTTCGTCTTCCGCCTTGTCAACCGTAAGTTCCTGGTCGTCAAGAGCCTTAAACGTACTGCCCTTCGTGTCTGATAGGCGCCAATTATCTTTCAATTCGCGGTCGCCCCAAATTTTTACGAATTCATTTTTACCGTAAGCGACAGTCGTTGGGTTGTAAAAATAGAAGATTTGTTTTCCTGGCGTTCCTCCTCTAGCACCGGTATTAACTATTCCCTTGGCGTTGGTGATCGTTGCAGTTTGTAACCCCGTGTTTCGTCGTGCCTCGGCTTCAGCTTTTTCTGCTTCAGCTTCAGCAATAGCTTTTAGCTCATTGGTGTAATCTGTAAAAAAAGCCAGTTGATCGGATTCAGGCATCTTTACCAAACCGAGAATGCTATCGTTATTTCTAGCGATGTCCTCGTACCGAATGACATCCTCTAAGTTTTCACGTTTTCGATTAATAACGCGGTAAGGCTTAGAATTGCGTTTTAAGTTGGTCATGGTGCTGTCGTAATAAGCACCCGCCAATTTATATTCCGCTTTATCAAAATTCATGTTTCCCAAAGTCTCATAATCTCTTGATTTGAGTTCTTTATCACCTAAATTGGTACGTAGAGATTTATTGTAGTACGCGATAGCCAAGGAATCCTGTTGGTTGCCTCGATGAAATTCAGCAATTCGATAATAAATTTTATCCAAGAACGGACGGTTCTCACGATTTTCCTCCAGATCGGTCAAATATTCTTGAAAGGCCAATTTATCACCATTAACCATATCAAAATTGGCTGCTTTTGCCAAATGCGCATTGATATAATAAGGTCTCGGGATTTTGCGATGCATATCGATGATCTTATCAAAAGCAATATTAGCACTGTCCACCTTGCCAAACTCGTTATAAAGTTGCCCAATGATGTAGTTAAACCGTGCTTCTTCGTTCTTCTTCTTCGTGAAATCTGCTGCAATTACCAATTTGGCCAAGGCGCTATCCTTCGCTTTTACATTTATAAATGCTTGGGCCAATATCGCATTGGCATCTGCCAAATCTTGATCTTCCAACGGTTCCTCTTCAATGAGTTTGCTTAGATTTTGAATGGCAAGCTCATTATTTTCTAATCTAATATTGGTTTTTTCCCTCCAAACTTTTGCTGTGTTAATCTTGTCGCTAGCTGGATATTTATAAAGTATATAATTAAAAGCCTCTAAGGCAGGTATGAAACGTTGGTCAAAATAACGCGCTTTCCCCAGCAACAAGTAGGCCTCGTCAATTTGTGGATTAAACTCCTTACCCTTAATGTTCATCCCATGCTTTTGAACTGCCTTTATTGCCTTTTCCTCAGCGCGTTCAAAATCTTGATTCTTGGATTGCCCAGGTAAAAACACATCTTCTTGCACTTGCATGCGCTCGATGGGTAAGAGCTCCCAAAAATTATCGGTGGCAGCATTATCCACTGCAGAGCGACCACTTTCCAATGCAATATTCCCGTTGTAAAGAACATTGTAATAAGTACCCATCGCATGGAAATTTCTATTGATAAAGGAGTCCTTTTTACGGGAGCAACTGCTCATCAAAAGTGCGATGCAACAAAATGATACTATGAGTTTTAGCGTGATTTTCAAAGATTGGGATTTTGTGTAACTACCTAAACTAAAATGGATGTTATTTATTATGTAATGCTGTAAAAATAAGCAACTTTTTGAAATTTGGGTTGGTTTTTGGCGATTTCTGATGTTAAGCTACATCGTGATGAATCGTTAATGGGATGATTTCGTGTAAAGTCTAAGTAGGCAATGCCAAATTGGAGCATTCGGGTTCGCTGATAGAGCCACAAAACTTCAATAACGCAGTCATAGGTTATCCTGAAAAATCAATATATACTAGTCTATTATCTGAAGACTAAATCGCCTCTGTTCCAGAAAAATGTGCTTCCAGCTCTTTTAGAGTGGCGTCATTGGTAGCAAGATCCTTAATGACTTCGCCTTTTTCCAACACCACAATGCGCTCGCAAACATCGGTCACATGAAGTAAGTCGTGACTAGAAACCAAAACGGTCACCCCTTGTTTTTCGGCCAGATCTTTAATAATTGCCTTAAGGCGAATTTGCGTGGTCGGGTCAAGGTTTGCAAACGGTTCATCGAGAATGATGACCTCTGGATTACCAATTAAGGCTGCAACTATGCCTACCTTCTTTTGATTCCCTTTACTTAGATCGCGTAAATATTTCTTTTGATTTAAGATTTCACCATGAAAAAAATCCTCAAACTGCGCCACTAAAGCGGTAACATCTGCTTTATTTTGACCGCGCAATTCACCAATGAAATAAAAATATTCTTCGGGGGTAAGATAGCCAATCAAAAAACTTTCATCAATAAAAGCCGAAGTAAACGGTTTCCATTCTTCGCTTTCACTAACGGTGATTCCGTTACTGGAAATATGGCCCGTTGTAGGTTTAATCAAATCCAATAATAGACTAAAATAGGTGGTTTTGCCTGCACCATTATTACCTACCAAACCAAAGCTTTGCCCTTTTGGGATAAGCAAATCGTTGATTTTTAATACGGTTTTTGACCCGTAAGTCTTAGAGAGTTCCCTGGTGTGTGTCATAGTGAATCTTATTAATTGTCCTGACTAAAAGCGTCAATCATTTTATATTTTGAATTGAGATATTTTTTGGTAATGAAAGTCATTAATTTAGGGTGCAATACAATGCCAATAATACCTAAAATAGCCAATACTGCACAAGCGATTTCAAAGTTTGCCAAAAAGTAGGTCGCCCCAAAAATGGCAAGGGGCAACACCATTAATGGAATCCCAATTAACCATTGCACTGCGCCTGTACCTTGGTAATTAAACGCTGCACGCTGACTTAAATCAATTTTTTTTCGGTTAAAGGAACCCCCATATAAAATAACATGGGTATTGATGCCAAGATTGTAAATGGCTGCTGCAAAATGCGCCAAGAGGATTTTCCAACCAAAATAAACATAAGGAATACTCAACACAAATAGTATAATGACACTCATGGCCATTAAGGTGAATTTTGATTTTAAATATTGCTCATATTTTATGTTTTGGCTCATGAGCAATTTGTAATACCCACTATCCCAAGCTGGGATGAATTGTCCGAAGTTAATCAAGAAAATTCCCGTCACAAAAATTCCCACAAAGGCATAAAAAGCGGGTGAGCTCATTTGATCTTGCGGATAGATAAATAAACCATACAACAAGCCCAACGCCAACATCCAAACCGAGGATTTGGTGCGCTTGTTTCGCCATATCAATTTAAGGTCCAATTGCAGAAATGGCGCAATATCGCCAAAACGCTTGGTCCATTCCAATGAAGACGCGTTTACGGTTTCGACCTTGGTTTTTAGAGAACTGTCTAAATACAGTTTTTTCTTAAGAAGGCTGTGATTAACCATATAAAGGACAACCAACACAGCAATAGGCACCAAAATAAAAACAGGGTTATTATAGATCGCGGATAACGCATCGGCCACCAACCCAGAAATGGAGAGAATATTGAAATAATTTAAGGCATATAAACCACCTGCCAATAGGATAATGGGCAAAAATGATAATTCTGTTTCCGCAGAAAAACTTTCTATAATAAAATTGAGAAAATTAACAATCAAGCTCAATACCATGAGTGTAAAAAACCATGCCAATACCGAAACTAAAGGGTAACCATTAAGCAGAAGCATAACGCTAAAAGGCACAAAAGCAAACAAGGGCAAAATGTTAAAGAAGGAGAACACCGATTTGCGAAGTACATAATGTACCACATGACTTCGTTTTACAGGGAGCGTGAGCAAAGGCTTCACACTCATTACTGGTAGTTTTTGGAAAAAAAATCGTAAAATGATATCAATAAGGATGTAATAAAATAAATAACTATTAACAATATTTAGGGGGTCTTGATCTGGGTATGCTTCCTTTAACCCTGGGTACAGTGCAATACCCATAATCAAGAACATGCCTATAAAATACAGTGCTAAAAAAATCATTAAGATATTGATCGCAATACTCTTTTGCCAATAGGCAGATCTAAAATATTGCTTCCATTCTAAATTTAAAAACTGATTTATAGTCATGTTCTTGGTGGGTTTACAAGCTGTTAATTAGCATATTTTTGAGCCATTTGTTGCAATTTCATGCCCCAAGTTTGACCTACCATCATTGCCGATTGTGCCAAGGTGGTTTGTTTTGATGCCAATTTTTTGCCTAAATCTGTGTTGTAGAATTCAACCAGCTCAGCAATATCTGCTTCGGTAAATTCCTTCATGTACAAATCGGCAATTTTTGAATAAAGCTCATCTAGCGTACCGTTTGCTTCTGCCTTATAATCTTTCATTTTAGCCTCTGGTACTTGCGCACCAATTTGAACAATGGCATTGTCAAACGCATCGGCAGTTCCCGTTAATTTGATAAACTCGATGGTTTGGTTTTTAAATTCTGAATGGTCTTCTTGCGCCTGAACAGCAATGGCACAAACAAAAGCGAGGGCAAATAATAATTTTTTCATGTTTAAGTGTTTTAAAGTGTGATTTGAAATGTTAGTAGTTAAAATTTATAATATGTTACAAACTAAATTCAGGATAGGTTTGCTGAAGCAATGCTTCGGCTTTATTGGGGAGTAGCTCAAAAGCGACATATACTATAAGATACAAAAAGGTGAACAGCAACGCCATACCCATATTGGCATAAACGCTGTTAAAACTGGCATCTAAAAAATAACGCACTGTATATTGTTGTGTAATGAGAAATAAGACAATGACACCCGTTTGTTTAAAAATGTACTCTTCCAACAACCATTTTTTATGCGATTGTTTTTGGCGTAGCCTGTATTGTTTCCTCAAAATACTCCCTTTGTAAATTCCAAAAACAATCAATAACGCATAAAACACGATTGAGAAGTGTTTTGCAATCACACTGGAGAATGCCAAGTAAAACGCTATAAATAGCACTGAGGTCACCAAAAGTTTGGGCAACGAAAACCATACTTGCAGTTCTTTAAGCAAAAACTTCAGATACCGTTTCTGCATCACCTTTTGGCGTTGCTCTACCACCTCCATAAAACCAAAAACACCAAACTTTTTAAACGACGCATCGCGCGCTTGCTCAAAAGTGAACTGCGGTTTCGTCTCCCAAATGGATTCTATAGTGTTGGCCAAATGATCGACCAACTCAGTCTGCAAATCGTAAAATTCAACAAAATGAGCTTTCGTGAATTCATACAGTTGTGCTATTTCTTGAGTGTTGACTGTTCTCATGACTCTAAACTCCATTTCGGTTTTACCAGGTTTTGCATCATGGCAATGTATTTTTGAAGCTCTTCCAATTTGGTAACAGTCTCGGTACTGCCTTTCTTGGTCAATTTGTAATACTTTCGAAGGCGATTATCTACTTTTTGAACCTCAACTTCCAGCAAACCCTCAGCCTCTAACTTGTGAAGTGCTGGATAAAGAGCGCCCTCGGTAATTTGGAGTTCACCATGAGTGATTTTTTTAACTTTTTGCGTAATTTCATACCCATACATCTTATCGTTTTCATTTAACAAACGTAAGATGATGGTGACCAAACTCCCTTTATACAGCTTTGAATTTGCCATAAACCAAATATACATAAATTTCTTAGGCATACCGATTTCTGATTTATTTTTTCACTCAAATAAAAGTCAAAAGCTACATCTTCCTTACTTTTACAAAAAAAAGTAATTCATGTCACATTTTCATAAGCTCTCCATTGCGAACATCGCGCGCGACACTTCCAATTCCGTAACCCTAACTTTTGAGGTTCCGGAAGACTTAAAAGCAGAGTACACCTTTAAGTCTGGACAATATATCACACTCAAAACCCAAATCAACGGTATCGAGTTACGACGCGATTATTCCTTATGTTCTTCTCCAAAAAGTGGGCTTCTACAAGTAGCAGTGAAAGAAGTGGCCGAAGGGGTTTTCTCAGCACATGCCAACACCAACCTCAAAGTTGGGGATACGTTGGAAGTTGCCCCACCAAAGGGTCGGTTTATCTTTGAACCCAACGATAAAAAAACAAAGAACATTGCCCTTTTTGCAGCAGGAAGTGGCGTGACACCTATCTTGAGCATTATTAAATGTGCTCTGGAAGAAGAAGTGCACAGCAAAATTATTTTGGTGTATGGCAATAAAACCACCAAGGACACCATGTTTTTGAAGGAGCTTTTAGAGCTTCAGCATCACTATCAAGACCGTTTTTCAATCCAGTTCGTGTTTAGTCAGGCCGATGAAGAAGATGCCATTTTTGGGCGTATAGAAAAAAGTACGGTCAATTATGTGATGAAAAACAAATACAAACACATTGAAGTAGACGCCTATTACCTTTGCGGACCTGAAGGCATGATTTTCGCTGTGAAAAATGTACTTGAAGCCAACGATGTGGATGAAAACCGCATTCATTTTGAACTTTTTAAAGCTGCAAAACCGATTGAAACTAACGATACGGGCATTGCTGATGGCAAAACCAAAGTAAAGGTGCTTTTGGATGATGAGACCTTCGACTTTGAAATGTCCCAAAAACAGACCATTTTGGAAGCTGCACTGGATGAGGATGTTGATGCGCCCTACTCTTGCCAAGGTGGTATTTGTAGTAGTTGTATTGCCAGAATTACGGAAGGACAAGCCACCATGCGCCAAAACAACATTCTTACAGACGGGGAATTGGCGGAAGGCCTTATCCTAACATGCCAGGCCCAACCTACCACTGCCACGATCACAGTGGACTATGATGATGTTTAATTTTTGACCAAATTTTTAAAGTGGCTTCAATGTCAAAAACAGGTGTCGATGGGCAGTAAAAACGTTGCTTCGGAAGTTAACAAGGAAAAAACTTGTTTTTACCGTACTCTAAAAACAACTGTTATTTATTAAGTACAGCATTTACTTTATTTACCACTTGAGAGGGCGAAATACTCCGCATGGCCTTATCATAACCCGAAGGATAGGTGTTGCCATATATTGAGGTAGGAATCTGCGGAAATTGATTGCGATCGGCTAAAATAGCGTTGCTCCTCTCTTGATTAAAGGGGTAAAATCCTGCGTAAGGATGGGTTACGCCCCAAAGCGTCACCACCTCAACTCCCAATATAGCTGCAATATGGGCATTCCCCGAATCCATCGCCACCATAAGGTCTAAATTTGAAATGATATCCAATTCTTCGCTAAAATGAAGTTCTCCTGCCAAGTTGATGATGTTTGGGTTTCCTTTAATAAGTTTCTTGATCAGAAGTATTTCCTCTTGTCCTGCTCCAAACAACATGATTTTATAAGTGTGGGACAGCTCATCAATCACCGCTTCCATAAGGTCGATGGGATACATTTTTCCTGAAAAGGCTGCAAAGGGGGCAATGCCAATCCATTTTTTGCTGTCTTTGCCCAAAATTTTACTGAGCACCGACCCTAAGGCAACACGCTCGGGAAAATGAGGATTGGAAAGCGCCACCGGAAATCCCAGTTTTTCAAAAACATCGGCATAACGTTGGTGGGTTGACCTTAATTGCTGAAACTTTTGACCTGTAACCAAAGCTTTCTTTTCTGCCCTGCCCTTATCAATTTGTACAACTTTGCTTCCGAAGAAAAATAACTTCAAAATTTTAGTTCGCAAAACATTGTGCAAATCGGCAACTGCATCAAAACCTATGTGCTTCAATTCTTTAGATAGTTTCCAAAGACCCAATAGGCCTTTGTGTTTGCCTTTTAAATCGGCCTCAAAAATTGAAATATTGGGGATTTCCCTAAAAAATGGCTTAAAAAAACTTCGGGTTAAGACCGTTATTTTAACATCGGGATATTGTGAGACAAACGCCCTGATTACAGGTACAGTCATGGCAACATCTCCCATGGCGGAGAGGCGGATAACAAGAATGTGTTGAGGCCTTGGCATTTTAGGTGAAAAATGAAATTAATTCAAAATTATAAGTAACGTCTGCATACCATACACCGTATTTTTAAAATAGGGCTCCAAAAGCTCCAGATTACTTCTGGGATCTTAACACGGGATTCAACTCCTCATCGTTGTACATTTTCATTTGTTTATAGACCTTCATATACTTATCGCCTTTACTTATGTCTTCCAACAAGGTGTCAATCGCTGTAGAAAGGTCCTTGCGTTGTTCCAGAAGCACATCCAATTTTATTTTACACGCGTCGCGATGTGCTTTCGAGGCATCTTCGCGCGCAGCCTCATCGTCCATATGGTACACTTTGAGCGCCAAAATAGAGAGCCGGTCTACGCCCCAAGCAGGACTTTCCGTATTAATTGTAGCGTTTGGTTTTGGGGTAACGTTTCTATATTTCTCGAGGAAATAACTATCAATGTACTCCACCATATCGGTTCGATCTTGATTGGAAGCGTCAATTTGGCGTTTCAGTTTTAAGGCTGCCACAGGATCAATTTGAGGGTCACGAATAATATCTTCATAATGCCATTGTACAGTATCGATCCAACATTTTCTATAAAGCAAATGCTCGATCAATTGGGTGCTCTCGTTGTAGCGATTCGTAAAAGGCTGACCTACCGTATTTAATTTATGGTAGGTTGAAATAACATCTTGAAATATGCTATTGGCTTTTTCTGAAAACATAATCTTTTAAATTTAAATTAAAAATCATCGTTGTTCTATTAAGACAAAACATAAAACGGTTGTGCTGTTAGAACCGGAATTTGATCGTAACCGCTTTTTATAGCGATCTGTTTTTTGAATAAGCTGTACATTTAAAAATGCACATTACCATTTAAAACAGAGCGACATTGGAGGGTTCAATTATTTTAACGACCAATCCTGATTACAAATATAATCGGAATTATTAACTTTAGCACCCATAAAAGCAACTCCAACCATGCACATTCACGATCTCTCAAAACAAAATTCCATCTTAAATTCCTTTATTGCCGAACTCAGGGATGTTCACATTCAAAAAGATCGCATGCGTTTTAGACGCAACATTGAACGCATCGGGGAAGTTTTGGGTTATGAGATGAGCAAAACCCTTCAGTTTCAAGATAAAACCATCAAAACCCCATTGGGAAAACACCCCACCGCATTGTATCAAAATGAAATCGTGCTCTGTTCCATTCTAAGAGCTGGCGTTCCCCTTCACAATGGATTGCTCAACTATTTTGATGATGCCGAAAATGCCTTTATTTCAGCCTATAGACACCATAGACAAACCCCAGAAACTTTTGAGATTATTGTAGAATATATGGCCTGCCCAAGCCTAGAAAACAAGACCTTGATTTTAGCCGACCCCATGTTGGCAACAGGACAATCCATGGTCGCCACTTTTGAAGCGTTAAAGCCCTTTGGAACTCCAAAAGACATCCATATCGTTAGCGTTATTGGCGCACAGGACGGTGTAGACTTTATAAGCGAGCATTTTTCCGCAGAAACTCACTTGTGGATTGCTGCTATAGATGAAGAATTGAGCGATAAAGGTTACATCATTCCCGGTTTGGGCGATGCGGGCGATTTGGCCTTTGGCAACAAACTACAACAGTGAGATCATAATTGGAGTGATGATCAACACCCATAAAAAAGTCTCCTTAAACCATTTTTCTGAAATGACTTCCAAATAATTTGTCATTATGATGGCTAAGGGCGCAAACAGAAAAAGGAACTCACTCCCATCCTTAGAAGGCGCCAAAATTAAAATGCCTACGGAAATTATTGCTGCCACCACAATAAGCTTAAAGGTGGGCCTATAGCTTTTCATTTTTGATTTTAGGTTCTTTAAATAATAAAAAAGAGACCACAACCCGAACGAAAACAACAGGGTAGCACCAACAATCAATCGGGTTGAATTTAAGGTGCTAAAATCAAAACTAATTGCTGCGCGATTCTCAAAATAAGTCCCTGCATCATAGCCCATGACTATAAGATAGCACCAAGTTAAAATCGCAACCGTACTAATTGCCAGAAAAGGTATGATGTAATTTTTGATATCGGTAAAACTGTATACCAATAACGCAGTAAATAGAAGCAGGAAAAACAAAATCGACCAAAAATAAAACAACGTCGCAACCGCAATCCAAAACGCAGCATCAAAGATCTTCTTTTTTACCATTTTATGATTTCTTAGACTCAACATTCGGCGCAAGGCTAAAATGAGAAAAAAGTTGGCCAATAAAATTTTGGAGTTTAAGATAGTTTCTGGCAAAATGGCGATAAACACTACAAACAAGAGCATTTTTAAACTGTTTTTTTGAGTCAATTTATTTTTGGTCACAAAAAAATCGAATATAAATACCGATGCAAAACACACTAAAAACAAGCCCAACTGTTTAGAAATTGCCATCAGGCTCAAATCTACTTCCAACACACTAAACTTTGCAACAAGAAATACGAATAGAAATAACAATGCTAAAACAATGTAATGTATGGGTTTGGATTTACTGAAAAATTCAGAAAGCATGGCTGGTTGGAGTTGGTTAAGTAATCTTTTGCAACGAATTACTAAAATCGTTAAATATTATTGTACCCTGAAAAGTAAAAAATTATGTAAATTTGTGCTGTAAATATAAGATTATACCCTTAAAGCCCGATTTGGTTTTTTAAATAATATTAGCATGAGAGATTTATTTTACGGTATTGAAGACTTATTTGTCAACGTACTTTTTGCGCCTTTTGACTGGCTTAGAGCTTTAGAATTGGATAATTGGTGGGCTGCCAATTTTATTTCATGGTTGTTAATCATTGTTGGGTTTGTTGCGTTCACCTATTGGATGTTACAACTTAAGAAATACAATGATAATGACGAGGAAAACAAGAGCATTAGCTCACACTCCTATTTATAATATACGATTGATTTGATTTAGGCCATCTTAAAGGTCAAAACCAATATCCTTACGATAATTCATCTTATCAAAATGTAGTTTATCTATGTTTTGGTAAGATTTTTTTATGGCCTCTTGATAAGTGTCTCCAAAAGAGGTTATCGCCATCACGCGCCCTCCGGAAGTCAGTATTTTTCCGTCTTGCAAAATTGATCCGGCGTGAAAAGGAATGGAATCCACCACCTTATCTAAACCGGTAATGACTTTGCCTTTTTCATAGGCTTCAGGATAACCTCCGGAAACCAACATGACTGTGGTGGCTGCACGGTGGTCAATCTCTAGTTCTATTTCATTGAGACGTTCATTGGCAATGGCCTCAAAAATGTCGACCAAATCATTTTTAAGTCTTGGCAAGACCACCTCGGTTTCAGGATCGCCCATTCTTACATTATATTCAATCACTTTGGGTTGATCACCTACTTTTATGAGACCGATAAAAATAAAACCCTTATAAGGCAAATTATCTTTTTGCAATCCCAATACCGTTGGTTTTACGATTTGCTCTTCCACTAAATTTAAAAATGCTTCAGAAGCAAAAGGCACAGGAGAAATTGCCCCCATTCCGCCGGTATTTAATCCTGTATCACCTTCGCCAATACGCTTGTAATCCTTGGCGGTTGGCAGCAGTTTATAATGTTTTCCATCAGTTAGCACAAAACAGCTCAGCTCAATTCCGTCTAAAAATTCTTCAATAACCACCTTAGCACTTGCAGCGCCAAATTTTGCATCTAGCAACATGCTTTTCAACTCTTGCTTAGCTTCTTCAAGCTCATTGAGAATCAAAACACCTTTTCCTGCAGCCAAACCATCGGCCTTTAAAACATAAGGAGGATTTAAGGTTTCAAGAAACGCATAGCCCGCTTCAACTGTAGTGGCATCAAAGCTTTGGTATGCAGCGGTTGGGATTTTATGTTTCACCAAAAACTGCTTCGCAAATTCCTTACTGCCTTCCAACTGGGCTGCTGCCTTTTGCGGACCAATTACTGCAACTTTCCTTAATTGTGCATCCCCAAGAAAAAAATCATGAATGCCCTGCACCAAAGGGTCTTCTGGGCCAACGACCACCATATCAATTTGCTTCTCGATCACCAAGGTTTTAATTGCATCAAAATTGGTCACCGAAATATCAATATTTGTAGCAATTTGCGCGGTGCCAGAGTTTCCTGGCGCTACGTAAAGCTTTTTGCATCGCGTGCTTTGGGCAATTTTCCAAGCGAAGGTATGCTCCCTTCCGCCAGAACCGAGAATAAGAATGGTCATGATGAATGTATAATTTGGGTAAAAATAGTCGTTTTTAGTGGCTAAGTAAAATTCGTGGCGCGACTTTTTTTTCTTTACTTTACAGTTCATTTTTAGCAACAATTTTTTTTGAATCTCTTTGACCTCACTTTAAAACTTAATGGTTTTCCGCTTGATACCGCGAAACAGGAGCTTGTGGCATTGCACGCAAAAAGCGAAGTAGAATTTGAGGCATCGGTGCGATTGAAGCAAAAAGCCATTGTAGATTACCACCTTAAAAACAATGCCTATTATCAAAATTTAGTTGGAAATTTATCAGTTTCGGACTGGAAAACCATTCCCGTGATGACCAAACGCGACCTTCAAGTCCCGTTGAGCGATAGACTGTCTAGAGGTTTTTCTCCAAAATCGGTTTACGTTAACAAGACCTCTGGCGCTTCAGGGGATCCCTTTGTATTTGCTAAGGATAAATTTTGTCATGCCCTCACCTGGGCCATTATTCAAGACCGATTTGGCTGGTACAATTTAGATTTCAATCACTCCAAACAGGCGCGATTTTATGGCATTCCGCTAGATAAAAAAGGCTATTACAAAGAACGTCTCAAGGATTTTTTTAGCAAACGTTTTCGGTTTTCGGTTTTTGATCTTAGCGATGCAGCGTTTGAAACATGCCTCCAGCGTTTTAAAACGACTTCATTTGATTATCTCAATGGTTACACGAGTGCCATTGTACAATTTACGAAATTTCTTCAACGGAAAAATGTGATTCTGAAACAGGTGTGCCCAAGTTTAAAGGCCTGCATGGTCACCTCCGAAATGCTCTTCGATCAAGATAAAGTTCTTTTAGAAACTCAGTTAGGCTTGGCTATTGTAAACGAGTATGGTGCTTCAGAATTGGATGTCATCGCCTTTCAAAATCCTCAAGGCCAATGGCAAGTGAACAGTGAAAGCTTGTTTGTTGAAATTTTGGACGACAATAACCAGGTCGTCCCGCATGGTACAGAAGGGCGCATCGTGATCACCTCGCTATATAACAAAGCCCATCCGTTTATTCGCTACGACATTGGCGATATGGGCATACTTTCCATAAACAGCAGTGTGCAAAAGCCAATTCTCGAGAAATTAATAGGGCGCACCAATGATATCGCAGTGTTGCCTAGCGGAAAGACCGCTGCTGGCCTCACCTTTTATTACATTACCAAGAGCATCATAGAAGACGACGGACAGGTCAAGGAATTTGTAATAGAACAACAGAAACTAGACCTTTTTAAAATCGTTTATGTGAGCACCGAAACCCTTTCCGAAGCAAAAGTACAACGCATTACCGAGGCGATGGAACGCTATTTAGAACCAAATCTTAAGGTGGTTTTTGAAAGACAAGCGCAATTAAAACGAAGCAAAAGTGGAAAATTGAAACAATTTTCTTCAATGCTCAATCACAACAAACCATGAAGGACATCACCATCATCACCAGTTATTTCCCTCCCGAAACAGGTGCTGCCTCCAATCGCATTCACCATTTGGCCGAAGGTTTGCAGCAATTGGGTTATAAGGTTTCGGTAGTGACGCCTTTGCCCAACTATCCTACAGGACGCATTTTTGAAGGCTTTAGAGGCAAGTTTAATCACGTTTCAGAAGAAAACGGGGTGACAGTGCATCGGCTTTGGATTTTCGCCAGCAACTCCAAGAACAAACTTTTACGACTGCTCGCCATGTTGTCTTACAGCATTAGCCTCCTCTGGTTTTTCATCCGCAATACCTTGCCAAAAAAGGTGATTGTACAATCGCCCCCACTATTGGTCGCTTTTACCTGTATGTTATTTTTACGCAGCAAAAAGCGAAAATTAATATTGAATGTGAGTGATCTTTGGCCCATAGCCGGCTTAGAACTGGGCGCCTTTCAAAAGAATTTTAGCTATCGTGTTTTAGAACGGATTGAAAAATTCAATTATCAACATGCCAATTTGATCTTGGGCCAAAGTGAGGAAATTTTGAGCCATGTTCTGTCCATTGCCCCTAATCAAGACACCTTTTTATATCGTAATTTTCCTAATTTTATTCCACCTGAATTACCCGAAACAGCTTCAGAAACAAAAACGTTAAAACTAGTTTATGCAGGTTTACTGGGCATAGCGCAAGGAATTTACAGTTTATGTGCACAGCTCGATTTTGAGGGCATCGAATTACACCTCTATGGTTCTGGTGCCGAACAGTCTAAAATTGAAGCCTTTATTGCAAAACACCCTCATTTGCCAATCGCTTATCACGGGCAAGTGGGGCGACAAGAATTACATAGGGTTTTGTTGCAATACGATGTGACCATTATCCCATTGCTGAATCGAATCTATGGCTCGGTCCCTTCAAAAATATTCGAATATGCAAAATTAGGCTTGCCCATGCTGTATTTTGGTGGTGGCGAGGGTGAAAGTTTAATAAAGCACCACAAGTTAGGGTGGACTGCCGAGGCGGGTAATTACCAAAATTTGAATAAGGTACTTTCAGCAATCAAAAAAGAGACCCTCTCACACCAGTTTAAAACAGACATACAAGATAGCGCTAGAACCCATTTCGATTTTAATAGGCAGCTGCAGCAACTTTCAAAAGTAATTTAGTAGGCCTTATCGTCTCCTTTGACTGCGCTCAAAAAAGTTCTGGTGATGATTTTCAAATCCAAAAAAAGCGACCAATTTTCGATATAAAAAATATCATATTTTACCCGACCAATAATATCCTTATCGGTTTCAATTTCACCACGAAAACCACTTATTTGGGCCAAGCCCGTAATGCCTGGTTTTACGAAATGACGTACCATAAACTTGTCTATTTTTTTTGCATAGATATTGGTATGGCTCACCATGTGCGGTCTTGGGCCCACGACCGACATGTCTCCAAACAAGACATTAAAAAATTGGGGCAACTCATCGATACTGGTTTTTCTTATAAACCTTCCTGTTTTAGTAATACGTTGATCACCACGGGTCGCTTGGTATAAATGGGCGTCCTTATTTGGGGTCATCGAGCGGAACTTATAACAATCAAACTCCCTAAAATTAAACCCGTTTCGCGATTGCTTAAAAAATACTGGGCCTTGAGATTCCAGTTTAATAAAAATAGCAATAATTGGTGTTAACCAAGATAACACAAAAATGATCACTGCACTGGCGAAAAGAATGTCAAAGGTTCGCTTAATGACGGTGTTGAAAGAATCTTCCAAAGCGATGTTGCGCAAAGACAGAATAGGAATGTAATCGTAATATTCGTACTTGAGTTTTTTGGAATAGATTTCTTTATTATCGGGTAAAAACTTGAGAATTTTTAAATTGTTGTCGGCAAAATCTACGATCTCACTAATTTGAAGGTTGGTCAATTCTGAAATTGAGCAATAGATTTCATCCACTTCATTTTCCTTTATAAATCGAAAGCACTCTTGAAGATTCACGAATTTTTTCTCCTTAAAACTAAAGGTCTTGGTGTGGATGTAACCGTATTCCGGATTTTTATTGAAAAAATCCTCAAGCGCCATCGTTTTTTTATTGGCTCCGAATATGACGGTTCTTCTATAATTTCCTCCAAAGGACACCCGATACTTTTGAAGCAAATAATATACGGTAAACTTCAAAAATGAAATCAACACAAATATGATAATGATATATTTTATTATCGTATTTGGATTTATATTAAGCTCTTGATAAAAGCCCGAAAACGCAAAAATCACCAGGCCAAACAATACCAATTGCCTAAAAATAAGTGACAAGATCTTTATTTCCCTAGTGAACCGATATACCTCATAAAAATTAGAGTAAATGGAAAGAATGATCCATGATGCCGAGGCGAATGCCACAAAAACAACGGGATCTATATTTTTAAAGAAATATAGAATGGCAAACCCATTAACAATGCTTAAGTCAATTAAGTATGAAATGGGTCTGAGATAGCCTGAATATCGTCCTTGTTTAAATAAACTCAAAGTTTTTTGTTGTTGTTCTTTAATTATCACACAAAATAGCCATTAACCAAACCATTGTATAATAAAATCAATATTATTAATTTCTAGATGCTAAAAGTAAATAGAATTAAAAACATAAACCAGACTAAGAGATTCCAATTAGCCTGCACGAAACTGCTGTAAGTTGATTAAAATTAGGATGTTCCTATTATACTTAACACATAGGTCGGCACAAGCTTGCGCAAAGCGATAGTATCAATTTCAAAATAATCAATGTTGAGTGATGCCGCTCCCAATTTGGTAATAAATAAACCCTAACTCTTCCAGTTCATTCCTGTTTAGCAATGCTCTGCCATCAAAAATCACAGCAGGTTTGAGCATGGAGTCATATATTTTTTTCCAATCATAGGTTTTAAATTCGTCCCATTCCGTTAAAATTGCAACGCAATGTGACTCCTTACAAGCATCGTAAGGGCTAGAAGTGATACTCAATAAATCCTTGTTTTCTTTTGGTGCTCTTGTACCTAAATAATCAAGATCGGCATAGATTTGCGCAGCGTTAACTTTAGGATCGTAAACTGAAATTTGAGCTTGTTCATTTAATAGGTGGTCTGCCACCTTAATCGCAGCAGATTCCCTTGTATCATTAGTGTCTTTTTTGAAAGCCCAGCCTAAAAAGGCTATTTTTTTATCTGAGACTGTATTATATAAAGTTTTTATGATTTGATTTACGAATCTATCTTTTTGATGATCGTTCATAATGATTACCTGTTCCCAATAATCAGCGACCTCATCCAAGCCATAAGATTTAGCAATATAAACCAAATTCAAAATATCTTTTTGAAAACAGGACCCTCCAAAACCGACGGAAGCTTTTAGAAATTTTGGACCGATTCTACTATCCATTCCTATAGCTTTTGCCACTTCATTAACATCTGCACCCGACTTTTCACAAATCTCCGACATGGCGTTTATTGAAGAGACGCGCTGTGCGAGAAAAGCATTGGCAGTAAGTTTTGATAATTCCGAAGACCATACGTTTGTAGTAAGAATTCGTTCATTTGGCACCCAATGGGCATAAATTTCAGAAAGCGTACTGATTGCCTTCGTTCCTTCAGGAGTGGTATCCCCTCCAATTAGAACCCGGTCTGGTTTGAGAAGGTCACTCACAGCGGTTCCCTCAGCCAAAAACTCAGGATTAGAAAGAATCTCAAATTTGACACCATTACCCGTATGCCCTAAAATACTTTTAATCGCAGAAGCTGTTCTTACTGGAAGCGTAGATTTTTCAACTACAATTTTATCATTTTTGGACACCCTTGCAATTTGACGCGCACAGAGTTCGATATATTTCAAATCTGCAGCCATACCCTTACCTTTTCCGTAAGTTTTTGTGGGCGTATTTACAGAGATAAAAATCATTTCCGCTTCATCTATAGCCTTATCAACTTCAGTAGAGAAAAACAAATTGCGTCCTCGTGCCTCTTTAACAATTTCACCAAGTCCTGGCTCAAAAACGGGTAGATTCTCGAGATTTTCGTCATTCCATGCAGCGATTCGTTTTTCATTAAGGTCAACGACGGTTACTTCAATATGAGGACATTGTTGGGCAATCACAGCCATAGTTGGCCCTCCTACGTAGCCAGCTCCAATGCAACAAATTCGTTTTATTTTCATCTTATATAGAATTTAAATGCAAAAATAGGAAAGTATGCTATTAATTAAGCAAGCAATCCTATTAAAAAAGCATAAATCGAAACAGTTTATCGCTTGAATTTTTCCTTTAGAACCAAATATATAAATTTGGAATTACCTATGAGATAACGCTTCCACATACGTTTTGGTTCTTGAATAAAACGATAAAACCATTCCAGTCCAGAATTCTGCATCCATAAGGGCGCCCGCTTGACTTTACCTGAAATTACATCGAAACTGCCACCAACGCCCATGATAAAATTTACCTCTTTTAATAGTTCTCGATTTTGGTATAAAAAATTCTCTTTGGTGGGAGAGCTAATCCCTACAAATAACATTTGAGCCTTACTTGCGGAAATCTTTTTAGCAATATCTTTTTCGTCTTCTTTAGAAAAATAGCCATTTCTATACCCTGCTATTATTTTGGAGCCATATTTGGATGTGTATAAATCCACAACTTTATTTACGACTTCCTCTTTGGCACCAAGCAAAAAAATACTATATCCTTTTGTATGTGCCATTTCAACCAAATTTATCATAAGGTCAATGCCTGCAACGCGCTCCTTGAGAGGATTACCAAGTAGCTTAGAAGCCCAAACCACAGCTTGACCGTCAGCATTAATTAGATCTGATTCATTCACGCTTCTTCTTAACACTTGATCGTGTTGCATTGCGACAATTTTACCTGCATTAACCACTACGTGGTGTATTTGTCGCTTCTGCACTATGCATGCATTAACCTTATTAAGGGTTTCGTGCATGGAATAATTATCAACTCTGGAATTTAATAAATACATAAATTAATTAACTACTACATCTAGGTTCTGCTTTTCAAAATGTATCAAGGGGTAAATCAAAATAAAGGAAAAGATTATAAAAATGAAGCTATTTAAAGAAAAACTAAAGATACTTGAAAAAAGAAATGACAGTGCTACAAAGGCTATTTTTTTCAAAAATTTCCATTCTAGAATAAAAGGTAAAAACACAAATATGAGGTAAATGAAACCTTGTATCACACCTAGTTCTATAAACAAATGTGGGTAAAAAGTATCGGTAGTAGCGAATTCCCTTCCATGCCAGTCAAATGAAGTCTTTTCATAATAGGGCGAACCATACGTTGTGGAGGCAGGTCCACCAAAAACCCCAGCACCTTCAGCAAAAAAAACTGATTTTGATTGTAGATGCTCTTTTAGAACCCTATAAGATTCCGGTCTTGGCGAATTATAATCTACTAAAAACCGATTGTATTTTTCAGACACGCCATTTTGAATCTTGGTTTTTACTGTTGGACTACAAATTACTATTACCAAACTCATAAGTACAATTACCAAGATGCCCCTAAACTGTTTTAAGTAAATTAATAGAACGCCAAATAGAATAATATATTTAAAAGATAGGCTCAACACCAAGAACAGCACAAATAAATATGCATATTTTTTATTGTAAAATTGATAACAAAGATAAAAACCCATGAGATTCAAAAAACCGAAAAAATCAAATGAATGCGTAATACCCCCTGCTCTTAAAAGGCCTTTCACCGTATTAGTACTGTTGCCTAAATCATAATAAAGGTTTATATCTAAAAAATAAATAAGATAAGTGAAACACTGGTAAAAGTTATTTATAAGTATTATCACCAACAGACTTTTGATTAAAAACAAAACACTGTTTTTAAATGTAAATCCATAAGACAATACCACAAATGGCAAGATGTATCTCAAACCATCTGAAATTGAAGCCACTATAGAATAGGTGTTTATTGAAATAAGCCCTAAATAACATACAGTAAGCGCAAAGGAAACTTTCAAGTAAATTGGGATGCTTTTAAAGTTCAAAATTGCGAAAATTGTGCAGCCTATAAAAGCGAAAATGCTGAGATAATTTGAGGCTGTTTTCGAAATAAAGTTGAAAAAACCAGCCAAAATCAAAAGAAAAATGGGCGATAATTTAATACAGTTGATTAAAAAACTACGCTGCTTCATGGTTTTTTAGCTCAAAGATTTAGAAAGTAGTGGGAATAAGCATAAAACATCCAAGCTTGAGTCCATCTCATATAGGGTGTTTTTAAAGTATTGTTTTCATTTTTTTGATAGTAGAAATAGCCTTTTTTGGATTGCATATTGTTTTGGGTCCAATTTAGAACCCTATCTATCAGTATTTTGTTTTTATCGAAATTCCCGTATTTGTGCAAGGTTACGACAAACTGTGCTGGCGCATGAATATCTATTGGAAATGTACTATCATTATAATATTTTGAAACTCCTTCTTCAGTAAAAAATGTGTTTAAATAATAATCCATACCTAAGATCAAGTTTTTATTATAGGAGTCGTCTTTAGAAATATCTTGGTATCTTTTAATGCATTCCAGATTAAAACCTGTATGAAAACTATCTATCCATTGATGATAGGGCAATGTGCCATAGCTCCACGAACCATTAGGCTTCTGTGCCTTACAAACATAAGATACCACTTTTTTTGCCAGTTGTAACATTTCTGCATCATTGGTGTACTTATAAACCAAACACAATAATTTGGCGCCTAAAAGGCCTGCATTATAAACTTGTGTATGATCTAACGGTGAATAAGAAAAGGTGAAATCTCCTTGATCATCATAAGACCGATTAAGGTCTTTAGTTACAAAATGAGAGGCACTTATGGCAGTATGGAGATACGTTTCATTTCTACTAATTTGGTATGCTTCGAGTAAAGCTTCAGCAATAAAACTGGTTGCAACCACCGTAGGCGTGCTTTTAGGCTGAAAAAACGCCCTAGCCTGCCAATCAAAATTATACCCCCAACAAGCACCAGAATAATTGGGTGTTTTTAGGTCTAAAAGTTTATTTGCCAGAAAATTGATTTGCTCTAAATATTCCTTTTGGGGATCAATTTTATAAAGATTACAATAGCCTATTAAAAAAAGACCCAATCCTTTTGGATTGTAGCCTTTTTTGATGCCAAAAAGTGGCCTGAAGTTAATTGGATTTCTTTTAAATGTTTGAATCCAGGCCAGTCTAAAAAAACGAGATTTACCCAAGGGTGTTTTTTGAATTACCCAACTATTAAGCCCATCATAGGGATCCCATCCCTTAAAGTTTTCGGTTTCGCAATAATACTTGAGTTTCAAAAAGCTTTCTTTTATGTCCAACGAGCCATGTCATTTATACGAAGTAAACGGTTATCTTAAGAGTAATGTCTAAACTAAATAATCATTAATTGGGCAAAAATGAATTGCCAATTATTATCCTCACGGGTTTACTTCTGTTTCCAGGATTGCAAATTTACCATTTTGTTTTTTAGTTAGCTCCTGTACTATACATATTCTTACCTCGGTTTTTTTTGATAATCGGCTTTCAAAATGATCTAGTAATTGCCTTTGTATATTACTAGTGTATGAGGGTCCGGGAATTACTTTGACATCCAACAGTCCTTTTTTAGTTTGGTGATATTGAAGCCCCTCAATATGGGTATACAAATCATCATGCAAGTTCAATGCTGTGGGCGTAACAAATGTATCATCTTCATTGTAAATCTTCATATCATACCAACGCCCCTCTATTCCATTAAGAATTTGCTTACCGTTGGCATCATAGGTGAGGTAAGATGAAAAATCGCCGGTTTTATATCGTATTAGAGGTTGACCAAGATTATCATAAGTAGTACCTACGATTTCGCCAATGATTCCTGTTTCGCGTATGACGTTTTCTTCTTCATCTACTAATTCAAAATAACCATAATCGTTAATTACTTGATATTCACCAGAACCCTCAAAATCTACTGCAAGAATAAGCTTCTCACTATGTCCATAAATAGAGATGACCGGAAGACCAAGTTCATTTTTAAGTAAATTTCTTTGATGATTCAAATAATTTTCAGAACTCAGAAATAGTCCCTTTAAAAAACTTAAACTCAAATTGCTTTTTGTGATTGCATTGGCAAAATGATAGGCAGACGACGGATAGCACTGTAAGTACTCAATTGAATACTGCTTTAACACCTCAAAAACCCTCAAATAATAGGCAGTGCTGGTTCTGAAACCGTCAAAAACAATTTCTCTTGTTATTGGATTGATTTTGAAATCTAAATGGTCTGGAAGCTTTTGATTTCTAATTACTCCTCTAAATTGTCCATTATATTCTTTTGTAGCCCAAATTTTATGATAAAAAGCATATTCTTTTTGGTAGCGTTTTTTGTTGATAAAAAATTGTGTGGGTGCGCCAGAAGTGCCTCCGGTAGTAACAGTGTCATACTCCGAATTGTTAAAGTCATCACTTAATAATTGAGCAGAATTTTTTATCAAAACATTCTTGTCCATCAATTTGAAATGAGCTTCAAATTCCTGAATTGAATTGAATTGGTTTTTCGACTGAATTGAATTATAATAGGGCACATGTTTTACCGCATAATTTACAACTTGTAGTAATTTGGATTCAGTTTTAATTGAACCAAACTCAATATTTTTATAATTTGAGCGATACTTTTTTCCAAACAATACATGCTTTTTAGGCAATACAGAAGCAATGCACATAGACAGCTTAGGGTAGCTTGCTAAGCTATTGTTTAACGATTTGGCGATATCGGCAATCTTGCTCATTTTAAAATTTGGATTTTATCTTTGGAGCTAACAAAACTAAGACTTGTAAATAGGCTAAACACTATAATCCCATTTTGTCTTACCAATATAGATTCTGTAGTCATAAAAATCAAGAAAATTATCCAAATTAACGCTCCTAAGACATTTTTATTTAGAATGGCTGAATAAAGCCCCAAGGTAAAAATGCCCAGTAGACTTACTAACCCCACCAAACCAAAATATAAGGTACTTTCTAAAAATTGATTATGGGCATTGTACTTAAACCGTTTTCCCTGTAAAAAGCCTAGTTGTTCATAATTTTCATAGAGCCCTTGATGAGCGTCACCCGTACCGTTTCCAAATAACAGATTATGTGCTCCAATAGTTTTGATCACTGCCTCCCAATGCAGTTTACGTGTAGAAATACTAGGTAAGTCGTTGCCAAACTCAGCTACCCCAGAACTTCTATTTTGAAAATTTGGCGATACAAATAATAAGAGAGACATTACGAAAGCTATAAAAAACACGATAGCTTGTGTTTGACCGATTGAATTCGATTTGAGTCTTGTGAGCACCAATGTTAATAGCATAATAGGAAGTGCAATAATGCTAATTCTTGAGCTCACGATATAAAGCGTTACTAACAATGCGCTAATCGCAAACCAAACCAAAATTGGTTTGTGCTGCCTTTTATCTATGACATCATTAATAAAGTACAGTAATGCTAAAATGATGAATAAAGCAAAATAAGTAGTATGAATATCCAAAACTTTAGAAAACTCGGTATAATAGAAAAAATCCCCTAAATCCTTAATTCTAAAGAACACAGCTTTCAAGATTGCGAATAAAGATGCGACTAAAACGGAATAACTAAAAATCGCCACTAGTTTTTTAACTACTTCCTTATGATCAATGGATGATAAAATAATTAAGGGCATAACTACAAACGGAAGATTTCTCACCACCACCTTCAGCCCATTCCCTAAATCATCAGTGTGTACTAAATTGAACACCGCCAGCCAGAAAAGTGATGAAAGCAATAAAAAGGGCAATGCCATGCGTTTTAAGTTTGAAAATTTTTGTTTCCAATCTCCAGTAAGCAACCAGCAAAAACACAAAAACAAAACAGCTTGTGAATTTAAGCTGTATTTTGGAAAGGGCATGGTAATAGCCACCATGCAAAGTGACCAATGGAATAAGGTTTGAATTTTAGATCTCATTGGTGTGGATTAGTTAATTTATCATAGAGCAAATCAACTAAAAATTCATGTCCTAAAGCATTTAAATGTATACCATCTTCCATTAGATAATTTTGAGGCTCCTTAATTTCTGCTGACAAATCTATAATTTCTACATTTTTAGTATTGAGTAATTCTAGACTGGCCTTATTCATTTCACGTACTGTATTTTGTTTGTTCAATGGCAAATAACCAAGCGGTTTAATCCATATCACTTTAGAACCAAGGTTGGTAAAATGCTGTATGATTTCTGTCAAATTGAAGCCAGTATTTTTAACACCCTCTTCATGAGCACCAATATATACAATATAAATATCTGCTAAAGGAATGCCATCTATCGTCTTTAATACCGCATCAGTAGTATTTAAAAGTGTTGCTTCATAAGGGAAATTAAAGACATCGCTATGATTACCCACAAACCGAAAATCTTCAAATTTTTCAGCAATTTTTTTTCGAGTGTATTTTCCTGAAAGCCAAGTTAATTGTGAGTCCCCAACCATACAAACCGATTGTTCTCCTTCTTGGTTTAAATCTAATTTTACTTTTGTTAGGGTGATTGCGCCATTTTTAGCTTTTGGGATGATGTTGATCCAATGCACGCCTCTAAAACTAAGCATTTGGTAGTTTCTGCTTATTGAGGCACATCTAAAATAATATTTTCCATTAAGAGCATAGGTCTCGTCACTGCTAACTTTTAGCTGCTCTGGAAACTTATTGAATTCAAGTTTTACATAGTCATTTGAAATAGAATCCAGGGTAGCTTTGTAAATTGGACCCGTAATCTCTAAAGTACTCCAACTGTATTGTAATTGAAAAAAGTCTCTCTTGCCCTTAATGTAGAAATCTATGCTGAGATATAGCAGAATAGCAAATACGGAATAAATCAAGACTCTATTTGATGGAAAATTATTCAACGCTAGTTTTTATTATTTTGGCTGGCACACCTGCAACTGTGGCATTATCAGGCACATCTTGAATAACAACCGCATTTGCACCAATGGTTACATTATTTCCAATTTTAATGGGTCCCAAGATTTTTGCTCCAGTACCTATGTATACATAATCTCCAATAATGGGAACGTCAAAATGCTTCGATCTGCCTCCAACAGTTACATTTGTTCCAATTGAACAGTTTAATCCAATAACAGTGCGTTTGTGAAGCACAACACCTATACCTGAATAACCAAATCTAGAGCCTTTTCCTATTTTACACTCGTAAGGGATACTAGAATTGTAAAGTAAAAAGCACATAAGCTTGCCAATTTTAGGAAGCATAGGGATCTTCAAGCAATAAAGACGATGACTAATAAGGTATATGTAATAAGCATTTAACATAAATTACGAGTACGGGTTATATAAATTTAATGTAATTAATAACTTACGTATAAATTGGGTAGCTAAAATATAGTTATATTTTAAATGAAAATTATACGATTTATACGATTCAAAAATTGGATAATACTTTGAACGTCTCCTATTGCTCTTGTAAAAATCTAAATATTGTTTTTTAGAAAAGCCATTGAATAAGTTTTTATTGAGTAAATCATTAATGTTCAGCTCATTTAAATAAGAAACCTCGTTTTTTGATTTATTCAACGTTATCTCGTGAATCTTAACAGCGTTATCATTACTAAATTGAACCATAAAACCTTTGTTAGTTAATGGATTGTTATAGTGTAACTTTTTGCCTAAATAGGTTATTTCTGGTACTGCAAAGTTGCCGATAGAATAAAAAATGAATTTTTCTTTATATATTTCAACATCTTGGATCAAATGCGGGTGGTGCGCAATGATTAAATCTGCGCCAATATCTATAAAATCCTGAAATAATTGCCGGTCTGCTGGAACAGGATAGTGACTTAATTCTTGCCCACAATGAACAGAGACTACTACCATTGATCGGGGATTTGACTTTTTATATGCTTTTACCTTTAATAAACTGTATCGGTCTATTGTACTAACACCTTTATTCGAAAAGGACAAGGTGAGCTTACTGTTAAATGCAAAAACACAATAATTAGAATTTGTTTGTGGATGACTAATTTCAATATATGGTTCACTTTGAGTTCCAAAATACCTTAAGTTATTCTGTTCTAAAAACTTTACTGTAGAATTCAAACCCTCATTAAAATCATTGATATGGTTATTTGATAAATTGGAGGAGATTCTATACTTCTTGAAAGTTTCCAATATTTTGGTATTGGAATAAAGATTGTATTTGTATTTATTACAAGGGAGGTTTTTGTTAATATCTACAATAGGCCCTTCTAAATTTAAAATTAATTCATCGTGCTCATTTATCAGATCTGTAATAAAATTATATTCAATATTCCCAACGGAATCGACAAAATCACCTACGAAAAATAAGCTCATTTTTTTCTGTTTATGTAATTAAAGAAATTTCTGCAAACTGTGTGGTTTGAATATTCCTTAATAATTCTTTCTCTTGCCTTTTTTGAAAAAGCAGACCAAAGGTTCTCATTTATAATATGCTCTATGGCTTTAGCATATTGAAATTCTGAGGCTTTTTTTGATATTACAATACCACAGTTCGCTATGATACTTTTATTAAAGCCATTATCAGAGACAATTGGCACCAGCCCGCATGCCATTGATTCGGTAAGAGAATTCGATTGTCCTTCTCCGGCATGAGTTGACGGGAAAATAAAAAAATGTGATTTTTCTAAAGCTTCGTTTATAGCTTCTCTGTTTTGTTGAGGCAATAATGTAAAACCTTCTTGGTTATGCTTTGACAATTCTATTTTTAAGTCGGGTTTATCAAAGCTTCCTATAACAATAGTTTTTAATTTAAAATGTTTTTTTAAAAGCCGGTGTGTCTTGAGAATTGTATAAATACCCTTTTCTTTATTTATTCTTCCGAAGTAAATCATTTGAATTGAATTTTTATCTAATTCACCTCTTTCTCTTTTACAAATTTGTTGGGTTTCTACATAATTGGGATAGTATAAAAGTTCCCTTTTATGTTTTAAGGTTTTTATTATAAATTCTTTATAAATAAGACCCTCTACAGTTACATGTTCAGAAATTCTTAACAGATTTTTAATGAAGAATCTATAGATAAAGGTGTTTTTTTTATAATAATCGATGAACGATCCCGCTCTAATATCTGTTAAAATCGTTTTATTGGAAAGCTTCAAAATCAAAACACAAAAGTATTCCACATAAATAAAATATTTGTAAAGTGGTGTGATGTGAACAAGCGTATGTTTGGAAGGTGTAAATAGAGAATAGTATACACATTTAAAAAAATAAAGATTCCATTGTAAGAGATATATCATAACTTCACTGATACTTTTATCCTTTAATATGGGATAAGCAATAGCTATAATTTTAATATTTCTCTTTTTATATTCGTTTACATTTCTCTTATTTGCAGTTGCGTAGCCCCCAACGAGTGTGCCCTCATTATTGGGTAGGACCCCCAAATAAATAACTCTTTTATATTTCATCTCACTGCGTGTTCTCTATTACTAATTATGGGGTATACAAATAACAGCGTCATTGTTAAAATAACCAAGTTATTGAACGAATAAGAAAATAAGCTATCAAAAAACAAAACCCCATAAACAATCAATACGATTTTTAGTTTTTTTACATGAATTCTCTTTAAAAATAGAGGTGATAAAAAGATCATAAGATAAGCCAAAGCCCCCAAAAGACCCATTTCAACGAATAAATGTGGATAATAGGTATCTGTAGTGGCCAGTATCTTAGTGTCATACCAATTAAAACCGACCTCATCGTAATAGGGAGAATCATATTTTGTGGAGGCTGGACCCCCAAAGCTCCCTAAACCTTCGCCAAAAAGATTGAATGACTTGATTTCATCGAACATAACCCGATAAGATTCTGATCTAGCCGAATTGCCTTCAGTCACATATAATTCGAGCCGTATGGTAGCTGCTTCTATAATGGGCTCCCGGGTTTCTTTTCCTATCATAATAAACAATACTATTAATATAGGAGGTAATAACAATAAGTATTTCAGTTTTTGAAAATACTTTATAAATAGTAACATTAAAAAAAAACCTATGGTTTTAAAAGAAATACTAATTATAACGCCAACAAAAAAAATGCAGAGGCAAAGTTTTCGATATTTACCAAAATAATAAAAGTCAGTTAACCAATAGGCCATAAAATTTAAGATTCCAAAAGCGCCAAAAAATATCATGAGCCCTGTTGCTCTTAACACCCCAAAGGTTGAAGGCGCCCAATACACCATCTCTTTTTTTGATTCTATAAAATACCTCAAATAAAACCATTGCCTTTGAGGATCGATATAATAATAATAGTAGCTGTGAAGCTGCACCAAAAAATTGATCAAAGCAAAAACAATAATGAAATAAATAAATAATTTGATTTTGGTCTTATTATAATACCCATAAAAAAGAACAGCAATGGGGAAAAAATACCGCACACCTTCCTCTAATGCAGCTCTATAATTATAGGATTCAAAGAAGGCTCCTATAAAAAACACCAAGAAAAGAAGTACAAAAAAGACGATTTTACTGGGTAATTTGATTTTCAACCAAATGGGAAAGAGCAAGATCAAACACGTAATCACTTTTAATGCCGATGATAACGATGGATAAAGGTAAGACAAAATCTCCCCCACAAACACCATGATAACAGGTATTAAGATGACAACATTATCTATACTGCTTTTCTTAAATCTCATAGCTTTTAAACCCACACTTATCTATTAATTCTAACTAATAGCACATACCGCAATACTAAACTTATTGCGCTAGCAATTGCGATACCCATAAGTCCAAAATAAGAATAAAGCACATAACTTAATATAATATTAAAACTAAGTGCTGAAAGATTGATGGCAAGATTTTGTTTAAACATTTTCTTGATAATGATTTGAGCACCATAAGAAACAGAAATGGCTTGAAATATCTTCGCACCCAATATGACAAGAAACACATTAAAAATCAATCGATAATCTTGGAAGTAAAAGTGAGTTAAAATCAAAAATACCAGTAATAAACAAACCGCCAAACCTATGGTTGCGAGCAAAATTCGTTTTCTTAGCACCGTTGCGTAAGCCATGTTCTTTTTTAACTTTTCGATATCCACCTGTACCAATGTCAAAGGTATCAAAATCAAAGCATTGGCGACATTGAGGCTGAAACTATAATCTGCGATATCAACATCAGCATGTTGTGATAATAATTTAATAATCAATATATCAGTATATAAAAATGTCATATTTGCAAAGTTACTTACTACAATTGTGAGAGAACTTAATAATAAACGCCTAAAAAGGCTCCAATACCTTTTAAGCTTGGATGCAATAATATTTTGTTTATACACATAGACTGTTGTATAGAGTAGCAGCACTGGCAACACTAAATAATTAACATAAACAAAGGATAGTTCTGGTTCATCAGTATAAAAAATAGATGCGATAACTATGCTATAAAACACTAGTGATATTATAGCCTTATACATGGATGCACTGTTACTTCCCTTATAGGTTAGTATAAAAGGAGCCACAATCCCATTATTAAAATAAATGGAGTAAAAATAAATGGGAATCAATAAAAAGGCATAGTGAAATACATATAAAAACGGGAGCGCAACTATACCAATAGCGCTTATAAACAATAAGGATATAAGAGTAAAATAGGATTTGCTTTCTTGGCTTTTAGGATAGCTTAAAATCAAGGTTGGCAGGCCGAAGGTGAGTATGGCTGCACCGAGCTCAATTATTTTTTTATAAAATTCGAGACCACCATAAGTTTCTTTGGTTAGGTATAATGGCGCAAGCATTAGGACAACGTATTCTAAGCCTCTGCTAAATAAAATCGAACTACCATAAAAAAAGTATTTCTTCAAAATGCTTAATTTCTAACACCACAAAAATCCAATATTATTTGATCTTCTCTCGGGTTAATATCTAAAAATTCATCATGCGCCACCAAAAAAACCAAAATATCGGCCTTTTCACAGGCAATTTGGTAATTGGTTAGCTTAAAGACATTATGATCAGCTATATTAGGTTCTACAATGTAGTAATCTTCATTATTAGAATTTTGCAATACTTTTTGAACAATATACTTGGCTGGAGACTCTCTCAAGTCGTCAATATTGGGTTTAAATGCGAGGCCAAAAAGGGCAATTCTTGGCTTTTTACCGTTTTTAAGTTCGTATTGCAACTTAACATTCTGCACCTTTTCTGCACACCAAAACGACTTGTAATTATTTATTTCCCTGGCTTTCCCAATAATCTGGGATTCCATGGGATAATCTGAAACAATAAAATAGGGATCCACTGCAATGCAATGTCCACCAACGCCACAACCAGGCTGAAGGATATTAACCCTAGGATGTTTATTGGCAAGTGCAATTAATTCCCAAACATTGATATCTGCCTTGTCGCATATGAGTGATAACTCGTTGGCAAACGCAATTTGAACGTCCCTAGAGGAGTTTTCAACCAATTTACACATCTCAGCGGTTCGGGCATTGGTTTCGTGCAAATCACCCTTTATATATTTACGGTAGAAGGCCACTGCTTTTTTGGTGGATTTTTCATCAACACCACCAATGACGCGATCGTTATGAACCAATTCATACATCACGTTTCCTGGTAGCACTCGTTCTGGACAGTAGGCAATGTGCAATTCTCCTTCCAACTCTGGTCGTTGCGCATAGATAAAATTCATCATCGCCTCGGTAGTCCCAATTGGCGATGTGGATTCTATAATATATAAATCGCCTTTTTTAAGTAAAGGTAAAATGGATTTCGTTGCAGCTTCCACGAAAGAAATATCTGGTTCATGCTTTTCCTTAAAAGGTGTTGGCACGACAATTAAGTATACTTCTGCTTCAACAGCAGTTGTTGCTGCAATTAAAAAACCTTCTCTTACCGCTGTGGCAACAGCATGGTCCAATTCTGGCTCTACAATATGTATTTTCCCTTTATTTATAGTCTCAACGACTTTGGGGTTGATATCCACGCCATGAACTTGTGTCTTATGCTTGGCGATTAAGGCTGCTGTAGGTAAGCCTATATATCCCAGACCTATCATTACGACCTTTGGGGGATTATTCATGTGGTTGGGCTTTTATAAATTCAATTATTCGTTGACAGGCTTTTCCATCACCATAAGGATTATGAAGCTTACTCATTTGTGAGTAAAACTTGTTATTATGCAATAAATTGTTAGCCTCCTCTACTATTTTTTCTTCTTCTGTACCCACCAAAATCACGGTTCCTGCGTTAACTGCTTCAGGTCTTTCGGTAGTATCGCGCATCACCAAAACCGGTTTTCCCAGACTGGGCGCTTCTTCTTGTACACCACCACTATCTGTTATAATCAAATGGGATTGATTCATGATCCAAACAAACGCTGGGTAGGATAGTGGGTCGATCAATTTAATGTTTTCAACATCCTGCAATAATTCGTAAACCGGTTTTTGCACATTCGGATTTAAGTGCACCGGATAAACAATTTGAACGTTCGTATTCTCCTTTGCAATTCGTTTTAAGGCATTGCAAATATTTATAAAGCCTTGACCATGATTTTCGCGCCGGTGCCCCGTTACTAAAATCAGTGATTTGGTTTTATCTATCATGAGCTTCAAGGCTTCCACCTCTTGATCTTTAAAAGTAGTGGATTTTACTTTATTAGAACTGTATTGAAGCGCGTCAATTACGGTATTTCCTGTAACCAAAATATGGTTTTCTTGAATGTTCTCCTTGACCAAATTCGATTTAGAGGTTGCTGTAGGGGCAAAATGATATTCAGAAATGCGTGCAGCAATGCTTCTATTAATTTCTTCAGGAAAAGGGGCATATTTATTAAACGTTCTTAACCCAGCTTCTACATGGCAAACTTTGGCGCCTGAGTAAAACCCTGCGATGCTACTGGCCATTGTGGTGGTGGTATCTCCATGCACAAATACATAATCTGGTTTAAAATCTTCGAGTATCGGCTTTAAGCTTGTAATAATATCGGCAGTAAGTTGATATAAATTTTGATTTGGCTTCATTAAATCCAAATCATAATCTGGCACCACTTCAAAGAAATTCAATACTTGGTCTAACATTTCCCGATGCTGTGCTGTAATGCAAACTCGGGTTTCAAAAAAATCAACTTCTGAATCAAATGCTTTCACCAACGGGCACATCTTGATGGCTTCTGGCCTTGTCCCGAATATGATCAATACTTTTTTTAACATGGTTGATTTTAGGTTTTTAGCTGAAAGAACTGGTGTTTAATGAGGCTTATAACTCAAGATTATCATCTACAAGTGCTTTAATAAGTAGTCTCAGACTCTCAACGGTTTCCCACTCCTCATTATCGCCAGAATTGTAACTGAACCCTAAAGGCACTTTTTTTGCATTGAATTTTGAAACATACTCCTCCAAATTCCATTTATTTATTGGCGGAAGAATACTGTAATAGTTGCCTAAATCGTATGTATAGAAGGCATCGGAAGCAGTAATCATTTCCTCATGCACTTTTTCTCCTGGGCGAATGCCAATTATGGGTTTTTCACATTCCGGGCCAATGGCTTCCGCAACATCGGTAATTCTATAGGAAGGTATTTTAGGCACAAACAACTCACCACCCCAAGCATATTCTAAAGCGTACATGATCATATCCACTGCTCCTTGTTGGGAACTGTTGAACCGTGTCATACTAGGATCGGTAATAGGTAAACTATGAGAGGTTTTCTTTTTTCTAATAAAAAAGGGAACTACGGAGCCTACTGAGCCTAGCACATTGCCATAACGAACAACGGAAAACCGAACGTCGCGTTCTGCTTGACCGTTATTGGCGGCAATAAAAAGCTTGTCTGAAGTGAGCTTCGTCGCGCCATAAAGTCCTATGGGCGCACAAGCTTTATCCGTTGAAATTGCAACAACGCGCTCCACCTTGGTTTTTAAGCATGCAGCGATGACATTTTGTGCACCCCCAATGTTGGTCTTGATGCATTCATCTGGATTTAGTTCTGCGATATGTACGTGTTTCATAGCTGCTGCATGAATTACGTAGTCTACAGTTTGAAATGTACGTTCCAATCGCTCTTTGTCTCTTACATCGCCTATGACATAATGGATCTGAGGAAAGCGAGCAACAGGAAATTCTTGAGCCATCTGGAACTGCTTTTGCTCATCACGCGAATAAATGACCAAACGCTTGATATTTGGATAGGTCACCAAAACATGCTTTGTAATGGCTTTACCCAAAGAGCCAGCGCCTCCTGTAATGAGTAAGGTTTTTCCTTTAAAAATCAGCATGTCATCATTCCGTTTCGGTTTGTTTCGGCAAAAATAAGATAAATAATATCCAAACCGCTTTCAACCTTAACAAAATGAATTTGTTGCAGGAGCGCAGTATGGCAATCTCACTTATTTATCAAACAATCATTCCAGCAGCTACAGTTTCATTAGTAGCATCATCTACCAAAATGACACTTCCTGTGGTTCTATTTTCTCTATAGGAATCGACCATCAATGGTTTCGTGGTTCGGATTTTTACTTTTGAAATATCGTTCATGTGCAGGGTCTTGTCATCATTGATTCGATCTAGGGTTTCAATATTAATTTTGTAGATGACCTCCTTAATCATTGCAGTTTGCACGTTACTCGTGTGATGAATGCTATATTTTGCTCTTGGTTTAGAGGGCTCATTGTGCAACCAACACAACATCAACTCAATGTCTTGCAACGGTTCTGGCTTGTTATTAGAGCGTACAATCATATCGCCCCTACTAACGTCTATATCATCTTCCAAGCTAATGGAAACCGACATTGGGGCATGCGCTTCCTGCAAGGCATTATCCATTATGTCGATGCTTTTAATTTTCGATGTAAATCCGGAAGGCATCACGGTTACTTCATCACCCACTCTAAAAACTCCACTCGCCACACGACCTGCATAGCCTCTATAATCGCGATGTTCCTCGTTTTGCGGTCTTAAAACCGTTTGTACAGGAAATCGAGCATCTACTTTATTGATATCGCTGCTAATATGCATGGTCTCTAAGGTGTGCAATAAAGGAGCTCCTTGATACCAATCCATCTGTTTAGAACGATTAACCACATTATCACCATTTAGGGCACAAATAGGAATAAAACGAACATCCTTAACTAATAATTTGGATGAAAACTCTTCAAATTGTCCAATAACCTTATTGTAGGCGTCTTCCTTATAATCTACAAGATCCATTTTATTAACGCACACGATAAGATGCGGGATTTGTAACAAGGAGGCTATAAACGAATGGCGCTTAGTTTGCTCAATCACGCCATGTCTGGCATCTACCAAAATAATGGCAGCGTTCGCGGTTGAAGCGCCTGTAACCATATTACGGGTATATTGAATATGGCCTGGAGTATCTGCGATAATGAATTTTCGCTTAGGCGTAGTAAAGTATCTATAAGCGACGTCAATGGTGATGCCCTGTTCGCGTTCGTCTCTTAAACCATCTGTAAACAAGGCTAAATCTACACCGTCATGTCCCTTCTTTTTACTGGTGGTGGTGATGGCTTCCAATTGATCTTCAAAAATGGACTTAGAATCGTATAACAAACGCCCTATCAAGGTGCTTTTACCATCATCGACACTTCCTGCAGTTGTAAAACGTAATAATTGATTGTTGTCTAACATAATACTAATTAATGCGATTTCATTCGCGTTTAAAAATAACCTTGGCGCTTACGATCTTCCATCGCCGATTCTGAACGTTTATCATCGCTTCTATTGCCACGTTCGGTTTGTCTCATTCCTGAAACTTCATCGGCAATTTTTTCCAAAGTATCGGCTTCAGATTCAATACCGCCCGTAATGGTTATATCTCCCAAAGTTCTAAATCGAATTTTCTTGCTTACAATTTCTTCATGAGCTTCCAACACCAAAAATTCAGAATTTGGAATCCAACTATTTTGTCTCCAAACCACGTCACGCTCATGGGCATAATATAAAGAAGGAATTTCAATATTCTCACGTTTGATATAATTCCAAACGTCCATTTCGGTCCAATTGCTTATGGGGAAAGCTCTAAAATGCTCGCCTTCAAAATGTTTACCATTAAAAATATTCCAGAGTTCTGGTCTTTGGTTTTTAGGATCCCATTGCCCAAAATCATCGCGATGCGAAAAGAAACGTTCCTTGGCACGCGCTTTTTCTTCATCGCGTCTTCCGCCACCAATGGCACAATCGATCTTATTGGATTCAATCGCATCTAAAAGTGTGGTGATTTGTAGCGTATTTCTTGTCGCATTCTTTCCTTTTTCTTCGGAAACCCTTCCGTTGTCAATCGCCTCTTGAACAGAACCCACAATAAGCTCCACCCCAAGATCTGCAATAATATCATCCCGGAATTTTATGGTTTCCGGGAAATTATGGCCTGTATCGACATGCATCAAAGGAAACGGGATTTTAGCGGGATAGAACGCTTTTTTGGCCAAATGTGTGACCAAAATCGAATCCTTTCCGCCAGAAAATAAGATGACAGGGTTATCAAATTGAGCCCACACCTCACGCAATACGTAAATGGCCTCGCTCTCTAATTCGTCCAGATAATTTAAAAAATATTTACTCATCGTTGAGTTGTAATTTTGGTGTTATATACTCCATTATTTTTTTAACAGAGGCTTCTATTGATTCTTTTTCGGTGGCAATTTCAACATCAGGTTGCAAAGGCGCTTCATAAGGCGCGGAAACCCCCGTCATATTTTTAATTTCGCCAGCCCTAGCTTTTTTATAAAGCCCTTTTACATCGCGTCGTTCACATTCTTCTACACTCGTATTTATAAAGATTTCAACAAAGTTAACATCTTTGATGATAGTTTTAATAGCGTCGCGGTCTTTTCTATAGGGGGATACAAAAGCTGCCAAGACTACCAAACCAGCCTCTACCATGAGATTGGAGACTTCAGCAATACGACGAATGTTTTCGGTACGGTCTTGAGGCGCAAAGGACAGGTCGCTATTGATTCCTTTCCTAATATTGTCCCCATCGAGCGTATAGGTTTTTATGCCCTTGTTGTGCAATTGCTGCTCGACCAAATTGGCGATAGTAGACTTTCCTGATCCAGAAAGCCCAGTGAACCAAATCAAAAAAGACTTATGCTTATTCCCAACGTTTCTATCGAGTTGGCTGATATGATAATCGTGATCCTTAATGTTCTTTTCCATAGTTCAATCCCTTTTTCTTGATGTTAGCCCAAAGTTAACTTTGTACCAAGCCCGCTCGTGAAAATAATACAACACCATTTTGGTAAGCACTTCAGCAAAACCAATTTTTAAGCCCGTTAAAGGATCCCCTGTTATAATCCAAGCCAGCGTCATGGTATCAATGGTGCCCACGAGTCGCCAGGTTACGGTTTTTGCAATATGGCGTTTTCTACTTTCCAAAACCTCTCCTTCTTTAGATAGGTTGATTTTAAACCAAATTCGTTCATGACCGTAATAAAGAAGCATTTTCGTGACCACTTCCGCCATGCCAATTTTTAACCCCGTTAAGGGGTTTCCCGAAATGATCCATGACAGCATGATGGTATCTAACGTACCAACAACACGCCAGGTAATCGCTTTTGCAATATGTCTCTTATGAGATTGGTCTTTCATGATGGGTTGACCACAAACCAAGGGTTTAGTAAATTCTCTTTATTGTATAACAACGATTTCTCCGTTTCTTTGGAGATCACCGCTATGCCCACTGCATTACATATTGCTTGTCCTGCTGCGGTGTCCCATTCCATGGTGGGTGCAAAACGAGGATATACGTCGGCACTCCCTTCGGCCACCAAACAAAATTTTAAAGAACTCCCCTTGGAGACGATGTCAACTTCTTTGCCCTTGGATTTTAAGTCCTCTACATAATCAAGCGTTTCTTTACTCATGTGGGACCGACTCCCAACCACCTGAATTGCTTCGGAATGGTCACCCTTTGGTTTTAGCAAATTACAGCTTTCTAAAATGGTTTCGATAGTTGTATCATGCCGCTCTAATGTAGCCTTATAGGCTTTTTGATTTGGAACATCGGCAAAATAGAGCGTTTTTGAAGCGGGCACATAGATAACACCCAATTCTGGTTTCCCCTCATTTATAAGCGCTATATTAACCGTGAACTCTCCGTTTCGTTTAATAAATTCCTTGGTGCCATCTACAGGATCTACAACCCAACATTGGTTCCAATTTTTTCGTGTTGAAAAATCGGTTTGTTTGTTTTCCTCACTGATAATGGGAATTTTTGTGGCCAGCAAAAATGAATTGATGACATCATTGGCCTGTTTATCGGCTTCCGTTAAGGGTGATTTATCATCTTTCAGTTCTACGTTAAAAGCGGTATCATAGACTTGCATGATCACATCTCCTGCCTTTAAGGATGCCTCTATTGCAAGCTTGAGATTTTTATTGAGTTTTATACCAGTCATACGCTTCCTTAATTCCGTTTTCAAGATTCATTTTATGTTTCCAACCCAAAGTGTTCAATTTTGAAACATCGGTTAGTTTTCGAAGTGTTCCATCTGGTTTGCTGGTATTAAAGACCAACTCCCCTTTAAAGCCCACAATATTCTTAATTTTTTCTGCCAATTCCTTAATTGAAATGTCTTCACCAGTTCCAATATTAATATGGGTGTTGCGAACTTCTTTTTCAGCTTCGGAGTACGTATCTTTAAAGTTTCTGTTTTCCATAAGAAACACACAAGCATCGGCCATATCCTTTGACCAAAGAAATTCTCGTTTTGGCGCTCCAGTTCCCCAAATTTCAACACTTTTTGAAGACACTCCAAACCCAGAAAGGTAGTGCTTTGCTTCATCCAATGATGTAAATCCAGTATCCTTCAAGATTGCGGTTTCATTATTTTCTTCGAGCAATTTTGCCAAATGCAATTTACGTATCAAAGCCGGAAGCACATGTGATTTTTCTAAGTCAAAATTATCGTTGGGACCATACAAATTAGTAGGCATTACCGAGATAAAATTGGTGCCATATTGTAAGTTGTAGCTCTCACACATTTTAATACCCGCTATTTTGGCAATGGCATAAGGCTCATTCGTATATTCTAAAGTGTCCGTCAATAAATAGGACTCTTTCATGGGTTGTGGTGCGTTTTTGGGATAAATACAAGTGCTTCCCAAAAACATGAGTTTTTTAACGCCATGAACGTAACTTTGATGGATCACGTTATTCTGGATCATCATATTTTCGTAGATAAAATCGGCACGATATACGTTGTTGGCGATAATACCTCCTACTTTGGCTGCTGCAAGAAATACATATTCAGGTTTTTCGCTTTCAAAAAAATCGCGCACATCGGCTTGATTGCTTAAATCCAATTGTGAATGGGTTCGCGTTAGGATATTGTGATAGCCTTTTTTTTGAAGATTTTCAAAAATAGCAGAGCCTACAAGCCCTCTATGTCCTGCAATATATATTTTAGACTGTTTTTCCATACTTATTTACTCAAAGTAATTTTTGATACGGTAGCCACCATCCTTTAGAAACTGTTGCTTTTGCATGAGGTTAAGATCTCCAGCCATCATATCTTCCACAAGACCTTCCAAATCATACTCTGGGATCCACCCTAGTTTTTCTTTCGCCTTTGTTGCATCTCCAATCAATAATTCTACCTCGGTAGGTCTAAAGTATTTTTCATCTACAGCAATAACTTCCTTGCCGATTTCCAAATTATATTCTGGGTTGGCGCATGATTTTATGTAGCCTTTTTCCTGAGAACCTTCTCCTTTAAATTCTAGAGTTATCCCCACATGGCCAAAGCACATTTTAATAAAATCTCTTACCGTTGTGGTTTTTCCTGTAGCAATAACCCAATCCTCAGCTTCATCAGCTTGAAGAATCATCCACATCATGCGAATGTAATCTTTGGCATGCCCCCAATCGCGCTGCGCATCCAAATTGCCCAAAAAGATTTTATCTTGAAGTCCCAATGCTATTTTAGAAGTGGCTCTCGTAATTTTTCTTGTCACAAATGTTTCACCTCGTATAGGCGATTCATGGTTAAAAAGAATACCGTTACAGGCGTAAATGCCATAAGCCTCACGATAGTTTACGGTTATCCAATACGCATACATCTTAGCCACCGCATAAGGGCTTCTAGGGTAAAAAGGTGTGGTTTCTGTTTGGGGCACCTCTTGCACCTTACCGTAAAGCTCAGAGGTTGATGCTTGATAGATCCTGGTTTTTTTCTCCATCCCCAGGATTCGAATTGCCTCCAATAAGCGTAAAGTTCCAATTCCATCGGCGTTGGCGGTATATTCGGGCATTTCAAAAGACACATGTACGTGACTCATGGCTGCCAAATTATAAATTTCGTCTGGTTGTACCTCTTGGATGATTCGTATTAAGTTGGTACTATCGGTAAGATCACCATAATGCAGAAAAAAGTTTTGGTCTTCAACATGCGGGTCTTGGTAGAGGTGGTCAATTCTGTCGGTATTGAATAGTGACGATCGTCTTTTAATACCATGAACGATATAATCTTTCTTTAAAAGGAACTCACTTAAATAAGCGCCATCCTGACCAGTTACTCCAGTAATAAGAGCTATTTTTTTTTGCATTATTTCTAATTTTCTGTTAACAAGGAATTTTATTTTTACTAATCAAATCTAGCAGTGCAAAGGTATTCTTTTTGTTCTTTTCCGCAAGATTAATTGCTTGATAGGAAACAGCTTAGTTTAAAGCAATTGCTCAACAACCTTATTTACACTTGCTTGCCAATCAACTTCAATATCTATTAGAGTATTAGCCTTGTGGTTATCTAGTACACTATATTTGGGTCTTTTGGCCTTAACCGGAAAGCTGTCTGTTGGATTGACCAAACTTGTTTTACCCATTTTTTTGGCGATTGCCTGTGCAAAACCGTACCATGTGGTTTCGCCGGAAGCAGAAAAATGATACATCCCATACTTGTTTATTTTATTTGTTACGAGATATAATACAAAATCAGCTAAGTCACTACAACTCGTTGGCGTACCCGTTTCTGAAGTAATAATTTTGAGATCTTGGTTCTGTTGTAATTTTGAGACTATGGACTTTGCAAAATTCTTTCCGTAGGGCGAATACAACCAGGAGGTTCTAATGATAAAATACTGGGAAAGTAATTGCTCGATATGCTGCTCTCCCTTTAATTTAGAGGCTCCGTAGCGGTTTAAGGGATTGGTGTCGTCGGTTTCGTTGTAAGGGCTGGTTTTGCTTCCGTCAAAGACGTAATCTGTAGAAATATGGATAAATACTGTAGTATTCGTTTTACAGACTTCCGCTAAATTCTTTACCGCTTCCGCGTTGATTTCAAAAGCCTTTTCGGGTTCAGATTCTGCGCCCTCAACATTGGTGTAAGCTGCGCAATTGATGCAATAATCAAATTTATTATTCTTAAAAACAGCGTTGATTTCTTCGGAATTGGTAATATCAAGCTCCTCCCGATTAACGAAAACAAATTCGAGCTTCGCCTTCATTTTTTCGGCTTTTTTCTGAAATGTTTGGCCAAGTTGACCCTTCGCTCCAGTAACCAGTATTTTAATGCTCATGTTGAAAAACTTTGAAGCTGGGAAGTTTTTTGTCTTTTTCTGAAAGAATCAAACTATCGCTCGGTAATTGCCAATCTATATTTAGGATGTCATCATTATAAGCTATTCCTGCTTCGGAATTTTTATTATAATAGTTATCACATTTATAACTAAAAATGGTATCATCCTCCAAGACCACAAAGCCATGGGCAAACCCTCTTGGCACAAACAATTGTTTTTTATTGGTCTCTGTTAATTCAATTGAAAAATGTTGTCCAAAAGTTTTGGAGGTTTTTCTTAGATCCACACATACATCCAATACAGATCCTGTGACAACCTGAACCAGCTTTGCTTGTTCAAATGCGCCAGTTTGAAGGTGCAATCCTCTTAAAACGCCTTTAGAGGATTTTGATTGATTGTCTTGAACAAATGCAACGTTAAGACCAGATAGTTCCATAAACTTGGACCGGTTAAAGCTTTCAAAAAAATAGCCTCGCTCATCTTCAAACACCTTAGGCTCAATAACAAAACAGTCTTTTAAATGGGTTTCATTAACAATCATGAAGTTCTTTTTAACATGCCTAATAAGTTTTTACCATAGCCACTCTTAAGGAGTGGTTCTGCTAGAGCTTTAAACGCTTTGGTAGAGATATAATTCATCTCATAAGCTGCTGCCTCAATAGACCCAATCATTAACCCTTGACGCTCTTCAATAACCTCAACAAATTGAGAGGCCTGCATGAGCGATTGAAAGGTACCTGTATCTAGCCAAGCGGTGCCCCTATCTAGAATACTAACACTTAGTCTCCCTTGATCAAGATAAGCTTTATTGACGTCGGTAATTTCTAGTTCTCCTCTATGACTTGGCTTGATGTTTTTTGCAATCTCTACAACGGTATTATCATAAAAATAAATACCGGGTACCGCGTAATTTGATTTTGGATTTGATGGCTTTTCTTCTAACGAAATCACCTTACCTTCGTCATTGAATTCTGCCACACCATAGCGCTCTGGATCATGGACGTGATATGCATAAATAATTCCTCCCTGAGGGTTATTATTGGCTTGCAGCAATTTGGAAAGCCCAGAGCCATAGAAGATATTATCTCCCAAAATAAGCGCTACCTTATCCTCGCCGATAAATTTTTCACCAATAATGAACGCTTCTGCGAGTCCATTAGGAGCGTCTTGTACTTCATATTCAAAGTTGCAGCCATATTTCTTTCCGTCTCCCAATAAATCCTTGAACAACGGAAGATCTTTTGGTGTGGAAATAATCAATATATCCTTAATACCTGCATACATGAGAGTAGACAAAGGATAATAAATCATAGGTTTATCATAAACAGGCATCAATTGTTTGCTTATCGATAAGGTCAATGGATGTAATCGAGTGCCTGAGCCTCCTGCAAGTATAATTCCTTTCATCTCAAATAGTTTAATTGTATTGTTTTTCGTAATAGTTTTGATACGCGCCATTGGTGACATTGCGCAACCACGTTTCATTTGTTAAATACCAATCTATGGTTTTGCTCAAACCTTGCTCAAAGGTAACCGAAGGTCTCCAGCCTAATTCATTTTCAATTTTAGAAGCATCAATGGCATACCTCAAATCATGACCAGGTCTATCTTTAACGTAGGTAATTAGTTTTTCTGAACTAGCTCTGTCTCGATTGAGTTTCTCATCCATCTGCTCACATAATAATTTAACCAAATCGATATTTTTCCATTCATTAAACCCTCCTATATTATAGGTCTCACGATTTTTTCCTTGATGAAATGCCAAATCAATGGCTCTTGCATGATCTACAACAAATAACCAATCTCTGGTGTAGTTGCCATCGCCATATACAGGTAAGGGTTTGTTGTTGATAATATTGTTTATAAACAGCGGAATCAACTTCTCAGGGAATTGATTAGGCCCATAATTATTAGAGCAATTGGTGATAATATAAGGCATGCCATAGGTCTCGCCATAAGCCCTTACAAAATGATCTGAGCTGGCTTTTGAAGCTGAATAAGGCGAATTGGGATCATAAGCTGTGGTTTCCTTAAAAAGCCCTGTTTCACCAAGAGACCCATAAACCTCATCGGTACTGATATGGTAAAACAGTTTGTTTTCGAAATTATCTTTCCAAAGTCTATTAAAGGCATTGAGCAAATTCATGGTACCAATGACATTGGTTCTCACAAAAGCCAAAGGATCCTTTATAGAGCGATCGACATGAGACTCTGCAGCCAAATGGATCACGCTATCAAACTTGTGTTTTAAGAATAGCTCGTTTATAAAAGCTTCCTCATTTATGTCGCCTTTTATAAATGTGTAATTGGGTTGATTTTCAATACTGCTCAAATTTTCCAAATTACCCGCATAGGTCAAGGCATCTAAATTAAAAATAGCATATTCTGGATAATTTTCAACAAATAGTTTAACGACGTGAGAGCCAATAAAGCCCGCGCCACCTGTTATTAATACTTGTTTCATATATTTTTGTTTTTTCGGTCAAAAGCGGTGAGGTACTTGTTAAAATTACTCAGTAGAATAAATAGAATCATAATCCCTAAACTTAAGAGTATGTACCATTTTAAGTTGCTGTTTTTTTCTTTTATTCCAATAGTATTGAAACCAGAGACAACATTAATGGTGCTTTGCATTTTGGCCTTATCTTCGTAAACTTGTCTAAGTCTGTTTTGATACCTTGCTTCTATTTCAAAAAGTTCGATTTCAGTGTTTTTTTTATTTCCATCATCACCAAGATAAAAATTCGTGTTCGAGGCAGATTCATTATTGTTTTTTGAATTGTTCAACATTGCAGTTTTATGAGCGAGTCTTAAACTGTCTATATCATCAAGGGATTGTTTAATCTCTTTTTCCGTTTCATTGAGATTTAACCATTCGGCTTTTTTTAATCCCACAACAAATTCTGTGACAGGAATGTCTAAAAATTGTTTTTTAATTTTTCCGTAAATGTCATAGGCTTCAGCATTTACGGTGATGGCATATTGCTTGTAATCTTCCTCCTCTAAATTTTGCTTATAAGCTTCAAAGGAGACGTCTTTTAAAACCAAGGTGTCTGTTTCCTTGACAAACTCATTATAGCCCTTTATTTTGGTGTTTTCATTGAATTTTGCCTCTATAGAAACAGACTGAATTTTGTTGGCATCACCAGCACTAATGCCCAGCAATTTTGATAAATTAACGGAATCTTTACTTCTTACAAGCTGTCCATAAAGTTCCACGGTTTCGATGAGCTGACTATTGGTTTGAAAATTAGGCTCCACAATCATTGTTGAAGTATAGTAATCTTTTTCAAAACGATCTGAGATAAAACCTATCACAAAACCAATAACTACTGCCAACACCAATTTAATAATATTGTTCCTCACAAAGAGTGCTAGCAGTAAAAAAGTCTTCAGAATAAACTCGAAAATACTAAGGATAAAGTCAAATACTGCCTTGAAAGCTTTACCTATTAAAGTGAATATCTGACTGATATCAACTTCATCTGTTTTTTGCTCTGGTAAATTTTCATTCATAAAAAATGTGGTTAATTAAAGATTTGCTCTAAAATGGTACGGGTTATTAAATAAGTGGGTCTCACACCAGAAGTTCCCAGTCCTCCAGAAGCTAAAGTGCCTCCAGTTTCTAAAGGGTTATCGCTGGCATAATAGGCGTATCTTACTTTTACATCTGGGCTAATACTCCCTCTAACTTTTGCTGCAGCTTGTATGGCCTTTTGATAATGTGCACCTTCCATTTCCAATCCTGTAACATTCCATGTGGAGTTGTAGAAGAATTTTAAAATTTCCTTGTTTTGAAGGGATGTTCCCAACACGGTAATCATTGCACCTTCGTAAACTGCGACGCCTTGGTTTTCCAAAAGACTCTTGGATAATTCATTATGAAATGGGTAATTATCTGCTGTCCCTTCAAAAATGTGCGCTGAGGGGATCATGATATCCCCTTTTCCGCCTTCCAATATACCTGCTTTCCCCATTAGAGACACCGATTCTACCTTTAAAAACACTTTATCATCATTTACAACATACGGTTTTAGCAGCTCATCCATGGTTTCGTAGGCTTGCTCCCCAAAAGCGTAGTCCATCACAATGATTACAGGCTTCTCGCGGGCTTGAAAATCATCTCCTACTTTAAGGTCGGTTTTTGAAAAATCAATTTTTTCGGTATCAAAAATTTGAACGTCAATATTGGTGCCAGAGGTATCTTTAATGTAAATCATACCATTTTGTACCGCTTCTTTTGTCACTTTATTCCTTATCGTATCACTGTTGCTTTTACTCAAGGCTTCATAGACATCGAAGATATCCTTTTTAGATGCTAGGTTTTTTAAGGAATTTGGCGCAAAAATAGAATTCATTACACTGTGCATATTCGCACTAATGATGTGAATTGGTCGATTAAGAAGGTTATGTTTATGCATGGTCCCCTTAATTTGATCTGCCCAAATTTCACCGTGAATATGATGTCCCAAACGCTCTCTAAGCACTGGACTAAACGTAACGGTGCGTTTATTATTATTAATCACTTCTTCAATGGCCAATTTACCCAACCAATAAACGATATGAAGTAGTCGTTCTGGCTTAGTATCGGTGGTGAACTGGTGGTGTGCATTGGTAAGTTCATCAAAGGTGCGCCCCAATATATTGGCAGTATGCGTCAATGCAACCTCGCGTTCAATTTGAGTGAGCTTTTTGGTAGAAAGTACTGCGTTTTCAAGCTTTATCCAATCTCGTGTAGTGGCGCCATTTTCATCTATAAGTACCCGTTTGCTTATCTTATGAGACTCTACAAACAAAAAGGTGAGGTGGGTAAGGATGTCATAGATTTCTGAACGCCCCCTGGTGACCTCAATATTCATCTGTTCATCATCAATACGATAACAATTACGTCTTCGTTTTGGAGGTATGATCGCCTTAAAGTGGGAGTTTCCGTAGCCTTCATCACTAGTTAAGTTGATAAAAGTACATTCCTCAATGCCATGTGGCAAGCGGTCAATCACGTAAAGTAAGCCTTGAAGTTCAGCTTTTTCATCGGCAATAGAACCATAAATTTCTGGTCTTAAAATCAAAAGAGATTCCCTTAACGTTTCTCCTGAAACGCCCATAGGCTTATAAAACCCTCTATTGAACAAATGACGCATGGTAATGTACATGCGCTCTATAGCGTTTGAGCTTTCTTGGGCCCTAGTTCTTTCGTGATATTTCTTTTTATTCATTTACTATTAATTTGCGGTCAAATATAGCATTAATTAAGCAAATCCTGCCGAAGCAGCAGGTCTGCGATTTTACGGTCGTTGGCTAAGCGCGGTAATTTATTTTGGCCCCCTAATTTTCCTATAGACTTCATATAATCTTGAAAGCCATTCTTTTTTACCACTGTTATTTTTAGGGGTTGCAGCACTTTACCTACAATCAAATCCATATAATAACTATTCTGCTGTTGTAAGGATTGGTCTATTTTTTTTGCTAAGGCGGAAAGGCTTTCTGGTTCATGTTCAAATTCAATAAACCATTCGTGATAAGGCAGTCCTGAACTTGGATTTATTTGTGGGGCCACCGTAAATTCCGAAACCTGGGCTTGAGAATCTAGAGTAGCTTCTTTAAGCGCTTGTTCTACTTCCTTACCAATTACGTGTTCGCCAAAGGCTGAAATAAAATGCTTGATACGCCCAGAAACGATGATTCTATAAGGCTTGGTAGATGTGAATTGAATGGTATCGCCAAGATTGTACGCCCAGAGCCCAGAGTTTGTAGAAATGAGCATCACATAATTAAGGCCAATTTTTACATCGGCGATGGTTAATCGTTTAGGATTTTCATCAAAAAAAGAGGCTGCTTCTACAAATTCATAAAACATCCCAGAATTCAGCTGAAGCAGCATCCCCTTTTCATCTTGTAGGTCTTGATAGGCAAAGAAGCCTTCACTCGCAGGGTAAAGTTCTATACTATCTACTTTGCGACCAATTAAAGCTTCAAATTTGGCTCGGTAGGGTTCAAAATTAACGCCTCCAAAAATAAATAAATTGAAATTGGGAAACACCTCACCTACCTTTTTGCCCGTCTTGTCATGAATTTTTTCAAAATACATTTGCACCCAAGAGGGAATCCCAGAAATGACGGTCATATCTTCTGGCAACGTCTCGTCTACAATGGCCTCTACTTTAGTTTCCCAGTCGTTAATACAATTGGTTTCCCACGAAGGCATCCGGTTTTTTTGTAAATATTTAGGCACGTAATGCGCTACAATACCAGATAAGCGACCGAGTTGAATGCCATTTTTTTCGGTTAAGACGGGGCTTCCTTGTAAGAAAATCATTTTTCCATCTACAAAATCGCTTTTTCCTGTTTCAGCAATATATAAGAGAATCGCATTTCGAGCTGCCTCCACATGGGTAGGCATGCTTTCTTTGGTCAATGGAATATATTTTGCACCAGAAGTTGTGCCAGAGGTCTTGGCGAAATATATGGGTTTACCCTTCCAAAGTACATCTGTTTCTCCGCTCACCATACGGTCTACATAAGGTTTTAAATCTTCGTAATCCCGAATAGGCACCCGGTCTACAAAATCTTGATGTGTTTTAATTTCTGAAAAACCATGGTCTTTACCAAAAACCGTGTGACGCGCATCTTTAATTAAGGCTTCAAACACCTTTTGTTGGGTTTCCAGCGGGTTATTGGCCCATTTTTCAACCGAGCGTTTTATTTTTTTGGCGAATAATTTGGCTAGAAAAGGTTTAAGGGATAGCATTAATTAAAGTCTATAAAATTAGTTGGATTTACAGGGTAACCCGCATTCCACAACTCGAAATGCAAATGTGGACCCGTGGTAAGCTCTCCTGAATTGCCAGTCATGGCAATTACCTCACCAGATTTGACCAAATCACCCTGCTCTTTGGTCAAAGTGGCGTTGTGTTTGTAAACGGAAATAAGCTCAAAACCATGTTCGATGATAATAACGTAACCTGTATCTACAGTCCACTCCGCAAAAATAACGGTTCCGTCTGCAGTGGCTTTAACCGGGGTGTTTTCTTGAACCACAATATCTACTGCGTAATGTTTGGTCTTGACATTATACGCATCTGAAATCTCACCGTTGACAGGAGGAAATAACACAAAATTGGAGGTGGATTTGGCAGAATCAAACACGTTGTACTTATCTTCCTTATCCACCAGCTCCCTTAAAAGTGAATCTTCCTTTGATGGCGTTAAGTTGATAGCGCTGACTTCTATTTTCGCAGCATCAATTAAGGAGTCCTTATTGAGGTCTACCGCTTTAATATCGCCCGTAAGCACCTTTTTTATTGAAGAGTAGTATTGTTCATTTAGATTGATGACGTTTTGCAGAGAGTCGGTTTTATAATTTAAAACGGTAGCTTTCCTTTTTAACGCTGTTGAAGAATATCCTGGAATGTACTCCTTTAACGATGTAAACGCAATTAAAAAAATAGTGCCAGCAATTAACAAGATAGTGCCCAAAGTGACAATTACGAAGACATTTAACCGTGTTAATTTAATAGCAAAACGCTCTTCAAAAGTATCTTCATTTAATACCACCAACCGGTATTTGTGAAGTAGCTTTCTCTTAAATTTTTTTTCTTTTCTCTTCTTTGCCATTAGGACACAAAATTAAATAAAATATACCCAAGTTTGATTGGAGAACCCAAAGTTTACTTGGTTTGTACGTTAAAATTAAAATAAAACCAAGGCTATTTCTTTTTCGTAACTATTATTAATCGATTAACGCTATAAATTACAAGCGCTAAATTTACTTAGCGTGAAGATCAAAACGACCCCCTTGTTTTATTTAAAATAGTATTAACGTATAAATTGAAGTTTAATTATTAAGTTTGTAACACTAAAATAAACATTATGATAGCATCTAGCATATTCTTAGCTTTTGGAGCATGGCAAATCATTTTAATTGTGATTGTTGTGCTATTATTGTTTGGAGGTAAAAAAATTCCAGAACTCATGAGAGGTCTTGGTAGTGGCATCAAGGAATTTAAGGATGCCAGTAAAGAGGAAGATGATGAAGTTATTGACCAACGTACACCGACGCCTCCAATTGATAAAAAAGAGGAACGCACCCTTTAGTTCTGTTTTCATTCAGGGAAAAATAAAAAAAGCCAACTTATATAAGTTGGCTTTTTTTATTTTGAATAAGGGTTCAAAACGCCTTAAGTATTGCTGAGATTTTACTTAATACTAGCGGTTTTTATAATCGATTCTAACTCAAACATGTAATCCCTTTTCTCTACGGAAGGCGCAAAGACATATCCTTCTATAATTAAATAGCGGTTATTGATCTTGTCTTCTATGGCGTAGTTAATAAACGGTCCAGACATGAATGCGTTTTTTACATCCCACAGCCCTTTAGTTTCATAAGTGGGCTTATTATCTAAAATGGTTTTGGAAATAAAAGGCGTAAAGGCATCTTCTGTTGCCAAATAAGAACCTTCCAAAGGCCCTTCTATATATTTTTTACCAACACTATCGCGTACCCTCACAATATCAACTACTGCGCTATCTCCTGTTCTTATAGCCGAAAGAGGTACCTCAAAAACCATAATATCTATCGTTCCCGTCTTGATGTCTCGTCTAAGCCAAAAAAAATGATCCTCTGCCTTGGCCATGCGGTACGCAGTTGGGAATTTCATTGAAACGCCTAAATCTTTAGTTAGTTCCTCATCATTAAAAAGGGACTTGGAGATACGTCTTTGTTTTTCTTTAAGTTCTTCCTTTTGAAATGCATCGATAATCTTCGCAGCATTCGCTTTAATTTGATTAATGATCTCTGCATTCGTTTTTCCTGAAATTACCACCATGGTTTGAGGCCTTGCATAAGCATCCTGCGCAATTTTTGTATTGGCTTCTGCTCCTTTTTCAATTTTCAGGACGGTTCTATTTTTTCTGGCAAAACCTGTAAAAACCTCCGGAGGCATTTGTTTCATGGCAAATAGAGGTTCTTCCGTAGATAAGCCTTCCACTGGGGCTGCAAATACACTTCTAATGGCTTCACCTACATTGTTTTCCCACAAAAGATTGTCGGCCACCACAACGATGCTATTAATGTTTCCGGAGGAACTGGAAACAATTCTCTTGGCATTTTCATCTTGGCAAGAGTAACAAAAGATTAAACTTATAAGAATCAAGAATGTATTTTTCATGGTTTGGTTGCGTTTAACTGCGCTTACTTTGAAACGATAAGCGTTGTTCCTATTTTTAATTTGTTACCACTAATATCGTTCCATTCTTTAATATTATCCACAGAAACCCCAGGAAATTTTTGAGAAATGCTCCAAATGGAATCGCCTGCTTTAACCTTATAGGTAGTTTTACCTGTTATATCTACCGTTTTTTTAGGGGTTACGGTGCCAACGGGAGTTTGTCCCGCTGAAGGATTACGAGGATAGATCATGAGGCGCTGCCCGATTTTTAAATTGTTGCTTCGCAGACCGTTCCAACTTTTAAGTTGACTTACCCTCACGCCATATTTTCTAGCAATTTTACCCAAATAATCGCCAGAACGCACCCGGTAAGTGGTTTTACTATTGCTATCAAAGAATTTCGGGAGTGGTTTTTCGCGTTTATCAAATTCCGCTTGTACAAAATTGTAGATGTTTTCCTCATTGCTAACAAACTTACCCACCACATCCCTAGGGAGTCTTAGCGTATAGTCTTCCTCTTTGATGTACGGAATGACGTCTAATTTATAGGAAGGGTTTAAAAACTGAAGTTCTTCAATAGGCACCTCCAATAATTCTGATACTTGATCTAAAGTGATCATCTTTTTTACGTGAATGGTATCGGTTTCGACATAATGGAAGTTAGGACGTTCTTTTTTGAACCCGTGCTCTTCAGCAAATTCAAAAATATACATGGTTGCTAAAAATGCAGGTAAATAACCCGCTGTTTCACGTGGAAGATAGGGTCTAATATTCCAATAGTTCTCATAACCTCCAGATCGTCTAATGGCTTTACTCACATTGCCTGGGCCAGAATTATAAGCAGCAAGTGCCAAATCCCAATCGCCAAATATTTCGTATAATTTGGCCAAGTATTTACTGGCAGCGACGGTAGATTTTACAGGATCACTGCGCTCATCTACATAACTGCTCACATTAAGACCATATTCCTTACCGGTGCCAAACATAAATTGCCATAAACCTGTAGCGCCAACTCTCGATTTTGCACGCGGTTTTAAAGCAGATTCCACTATGGCCAAATATTTAACCTCCAAGGGAATGTCATAATTATCTAAAGATTCCTCAAACAAAGGAAAATAGTAATCACTCAAACTCATGAGGCGCGACATTGAATTTCGGCGGTGCTTGAGGTAAGATTTTATAACACTTTCCAACGATTCGTTGTAGGCAATGTTAAAAGGCGTTCGAGCGTTGAGCTGCTCAAGTCTCATTTTTAGCGTATCTGTTGGCAATTCTGGATAGTCGACACTTTTATAGTCTAACTCGGTAACCGATTCGTAGATACTGTCAAACAAACTATTGCTATAAAGTTCTTCTAACCACTTTTGATCTATTTCGGCAGCAATTTCATTATCATTTAAGGCGTGCATTGCAGTACTATCCAACTCCGCCTTGATGCTGATTTGCTTTTTATAATATGATTGGCCATCAATAATGGTATCAACCACGTAGGTTTCCCCTTCAACAAATTGTGCCTTGGTGATGCGCTGGATTTGTTTTTTAATTTGAATGGAATCTTGCGCGAATGTGAGCATACTTAATGAAAAAAATCCCAGTGTATATGCAATTAGTCTAAAGTTCATTGGCAATTATAGTTTTATCTATCAACGACAGATCAACGAAAATCGTATTTTTTTATTTAAAATGAAGGGTTTGTTTCGCTATTTAACACCTATGGCATCGTTTCCAAAGCGATGCCAAGAGTTTTTGGCGCCTCACTTATTTCATAATAGCTGCGATACCAGGGAGTGTTTTCCCTTCAAGACTTTCTAACATGGCACCTCCACCTGTACTTACATAACTTACTTTATCTTCAAAGCCAAACTGCTTCACTGCTGAAACCGAATCACCGCCGCCCACAAGTGAGAACGCCCCATTATTTGTAGCTTCTGCAATTGACTCCCCTAGTGCGATTGTGCCTTTTGCGAAATTTTCCATTTCAAATACGCCCAATGGACCATTCCATAGAATTGTTTTACATTTTAGAACCACATCGTGAAAAAGTTGCTTGGTTTTTGGACCAGCATCTAAACCTTGCCATCCCATGGGAATCTTATCCACATCAACAATTTGAGTATGGGCATCGTTTGAAAAATCATCTGCTGCAACCACATCAACAGGTAAATGAATTTCTACATGCTTAGCTTTGGCTTTCTTTAAAATCTCAAGCGCTAAATCCATTTTATCATCTTCACAAATAGAATCGCCAACTTCGCCACCTTGTGCCTTGATAAACGTATAGGTCATGCCTCCACCTATAATCAAATGGTCTACTTTATCTAGAATATTTTCAATAATGGTAATTTTAGAAGACACCTTGGCTCCACCCAAAACTGCTAAAACCGGTTTCTCTCCCGTCTCTAACACTTTATTGATACTCTCAATTTCTTGAGCCAAAAGTTTTCCGAAGCATTTTTTACCTTCAAAAAATTGTGCAATAACAGTGGTAGACGCATGCGCTCTGTGTGCGGTACCAAAGGCATCATTAACGTAAATGTCTCCCAATTTAGAAAGTTTTTTAGCAAAATCGGTATCTCCAGCGGTCTCCTCATCATGAAAGCGCAAATTTTCCAACAACAGAATTTCTCCAGGTTTTAGATTGGCAGCAGCTTTTTCTGCTTCTTCACCAACGCAATCTTCTACAAATTGAATTTCTACACCCAAAATATCTTCAACTTTATTTACGATATGCTTTAAGGAGAACTCATCTTGCGCTCCCTTTGGTCGTCCAAGATGAGACATTAAAATACAGCTGCCACCATCTTCTAGGATTTTGATAATAGTAGGTTTTGCAGATTCAATTCGAGTTGCATCTGTGACTTCAAAATCCGCGTTTAACGGAACATTAAAATCGACACGTATTAACGCTTTTTTATCTTTGAAATCGAAATCATTCACTGTAGTCATTGCCCTTTTTTTTTGATTGTTAGAACACAAATGTAAGTAATTATCAATCGTCTTCGAATTCGATTCTCACGAAAACGTTTTCAACAGTTGCATTTTTAAACAATTTATAAATTAATCTAGCTTTTCATGCAACGACGAAGAAAATTAATCGCTTTACTAAAGTTCTTAGAGCATTGAGGCTTTAAAATAATCAAAAAAAATATGTAGGTTTGCCCTATGCTGTTTTCAGAAATATTAGGACAAGAACACATCAAAAAACACTTGACCACAAGTGCCGATTTTGGTCGGGTTCCTCATGCACAATTATTCGTTGGTCCCGAAGGATCTGGCACCTTGCCCATGGCCATTGCCTATGCTCAATATTTACTTTGTAAGAATACAGACTCAGAAAATACAACGGGCAATGAGAGCTGTAATCTCAAATTTAAATCTCTTTCACACCCCGATTTACATTTTGTCTTTCCGGTAGCCACTACAGAAAATGTAAAGAAGCACCCACTGTCTGGAAATTTCATGATGGAATGGCGACAATTAATTGAAAGACAGCCTTATGGAAACTTATTTGATTGGTACCGCACCTTAGGCATAGATAACAAACAAGGGCAAATTGGCGTTGAAGAAGCTAAGGAAATACTACGCTCGCTTTCTTTAAAATCTTATGAAGGCGGTTTTAAAGTCATGATTGTTTGGATGGCCGAAAAAATGAACACCGCAGCATCCAACAAACTTCTAAAACTTATTGAAGAGCCGCCAAATAAAACCATATTTCTATTAATTGCTGAGGAAGAAGAACAAATTATCAATACCATTAGATCCCGTTGCCAAATTTTGCATTTTCCTCCCTTGGCTGAAGAGGTCATAAAGGACGCGCTCGTTAGAAATTTTCAGCTTAAAGCATCAGACGCTGTAAAGATTGCACATCAATCCAATGGTAATTATAACAGCGCTTGTGATCTGGTTTATAGCGACAGCGAAGACACACAATTTGAAGAGTGGTTTGTGACCTGGATTAGAGCTGCGTTCAAAGCCAAGGGTAATAAAAGTGCGATACACGATCTAATGTCTTGGAGTGAAACCTTGGCGAGAACAGGGCGCGAAACCCAAAAACAATTTCTTAATTTTTGCTTGGATTACTTTAGGCAAGCCATGTTGCTCAATTACAAGGCAGATACTTTGGTTTTTATGCAACCCAAAACTGGCTTTAAACTTGAAAAATTTGCACCGTTCGTGCATGGCAATAATATCATGGAAATCTCCAACGAACTCCAAGAGGCTATGTACCATATTGAGCGTAACGGAAATTCTAAGATCATCCTCACGGACCTTTCCATACAACTCACCCGTTATTTACATAAAAAAGCCGACTAAATTGGTCGGCTTTTTTTTAATGCTGTATTTTAAAAGGTCTTATTCTGGTTTGGAGTACTGCGCATTTAATGCTTCAATCACATCTTTTGAAATATCCTTGGTAGATTCGCCAAACATAACGCTGCCAGCCTCGTTTTTACCTAATATAAACGTATAGCCATTTTTCTTACCGTAATCGGATACGAACTTCTTCACATGGCTCATTGCTGAATCAATTTCTGTACTAAACGCTTGAGTCAATTGTTGCTGCTCTTGCTGAAACCGTTGCTGTAATTGTTGTTGCTTTTGGCCCAGTACTTGATACTGCTGTTGTTGATCTTGTTGCGACATTTTAGCTGCCTTGGTTTGAAACGCTTGCGCTTCGGCTTGAAATGCTTTACCTATACTATCGGCACGTTTTTGAAAATCGGCATCCTTGATTTCATATTTCGCCTCAATTTCCATTTTCTCTTTGTAAGCATTAATCACTTCTCCATTATTTACAAAAGCGATTTTTTGTTGCTCTTGGCAAGATGCCAAAATAAGTGCTACTGATAATAGACCTACTAATTTTCTCATTGTGTATTAAATTTTAATTTTTGCAAATGTATAAAAGTCCTCTCATTCTACAAGAATTCTATAAGGGATTTGTATTATGATTAAATGTGTGTCTCCATCACCAATTCAGTAACTAAAAATGAAATGGAATCTCCGTGAGGATTTTCGTTGGTAGGCTAGCACTAGAAATTAATTATGCACGATGTTGGCATTCGTATTTACTTTGTTTTCTTGAATGCTCTACCGTCACTTAATATTAACGAATCATCATTTAAAAATTTGATTGGAAAATAATTATTGGACAACTCTGTGGGATACAGAAATCCAAATGAATTGTTCTTTTTAATTATAAGAACTTCATAAGAATTGGGTAAATAATGTTTTTTAATAAGTGAATTTATAGGTTTGAAATTGGATTCAGTTGAATTAATTGATTTTTGTAACATTGGAATAATTTCTTCAATACAAATTCTATTATCAAATAAGCCTGTAGATTTGCTTTCGTCGTTATCACCTATATCGCGAAGTGTTAAACATTCAGCGAATGTCATATTACAATTATAAACCCCAACGTCATTGAGTTCGAGAATTTCTTTATCCCTTGAAATCCAATGCCCATAAAGTATGTCAATAATAATTGAAATTGAATCCCTCTCTTGTGCTGAAAATTCAAAATCAGAAATATTTTGACTTTTACAATTCAAACTTATTATTGTCAAAATAAAGAAAGATAAGGTTGTTTTCATATTTGTGCTTACTATAAATATTAGTAATAGTTTTTAATCAAACAATATTCAAAATCTATTTTAAACCCCTGTTCAACGTGTCTTTTTAATGAGTTAAAACTTTTTTCGAGAACTATTATCATTTAACACTATATAAAGCCGTAAAACGCGCTTATTTTGAGTCATTAGCCTTTTTAAGGATGTAAATTAGCGACGAATACTCTCCAGATTGCTTTGCGCTCCAATTGGATCTTAAACCATTCCACAATGCCTTCACTGGATTCATATGACCAGATTTATGTTTTTCCGAAAGTAAAGAGACATAAAAGGCATCAAAAATCATAGGTTTCGTTTTAATAACTTTCATTTTATGAGCAACAGCCAATTTTGATATGGCCTTTTGGGAAAAATGATAAAGGTGCCTTGGTACATCGTATGCTGCCCAACACTTTTTATAATGCTTGGCGTCTTTACTTTTATAATTAGGAACCGCAATTACCAAGGTTCCATTTTGTGTTAATAAGCGCTCAAGGGTATGGAGTTGATTTTGTAGGTCGGGGAGATGTTCCAAAACATGCCAAAGCGTAATCACATCAAATTCATTTGGTGGTAAATCATTCAAATACTCAGTATCAAAGGCTGCATCCGCACATTTATTATTGGCTAAATTTCTGGCTTTTTGATTGGGTTCTATGCCTGTCACGTCCCAACCATTTGCTTGCGCTACCTTTAAAAAATCTCCAGTACCACATCCAAAATCTAATAATTTTTTTTCCGAAGCTGAAAAGGAGTTAGGATCATGATCCAAAGCTTCATTGATTAATTTTAGCTTTCGTTTTAAAGAAAGAGACCTAATCAATTGATATACTTTTTCGAACAGATTCCGACTAGTATCGGTATGGGAAATATAATCGTCACTTTTATAATAGGCAGCTAATTTGTCCAATTCAGGCTTCGGAACGGTTTCCAAATAATCCCATTCTTTATTGTGAATTAGTTGGAAGGATTCTCCCGAAACAGAGTAATCTTTTACTCGAAAATTAGGATTTATTTGGTTCTCTTTTGACACAAAAACAAATTTAGAAGAAGCGTTCCACGTGGAACATTTAAGATTGAAAAGTTAATTATCTACCCAAATACACCAAAAGTACAGAAACATCACTAGGAGAAACACCACTAATTCTCGAGGCTTGAGATATTGTAACAGGACGTATTTTACTCAATTTCTGAATCCCCTCTGTGCTCATGGATTTCAATTTTGTATAATCAAAATGATCTGGAATGCGCACATCTTCCAAACGGTTCAATTTATCGGCATTGTTTTTTTCTTTCCGAATATATCCTGAGTACTTAATTTGAATCTCCGTTTGTTCTATGACTTCGCGATCCAAATGATGATTCTGGATATACTCTTCGACCGCTTCAAATTTTCGCATATCTTCCGTAGCAACATTAGGTCTAGAAAATATCTTGAACATCTTGTCTGCCTGTTTAACTGGAGCAGAATCTTTCGATTCCAAAATAGGATTTGCTTCCTCCGGACTAAAACTTGTGTCCTTAAAAAAGTCTACGAAATTTTGAGATTGTTCTTGCTTTTGCTCCATACGTTTTAAACGCTCTTTACTGGCTAATCCTAATTCAAAACCCTTGGGCGTTAATCTAAAATCAGCATTATCTTGACGCAATAAAGTTCTATACTCTGCCCGTGATGTAAACATGCGGTAAGGCTCTTCAGTACCTTTTGTAATCAAATCATCTACCAAAACCCCTATATAAGCTTCATTTCGTTTTAATATAAATTCATCACGTTCCTGCACTTTCAAGGCTGCATTAATGCCTGCCATCAAACCCTGAGAAGCTGCTTCTTCATAACCCGTAGTTCCATTGATTTGACCCGCAAAAAACAAACCTTCAACCAACTTGGTCTCGAGTGTATGCTTTAATTGCGTAGGGGGAAAATAATCATATTCAATGGCGTAACCAGGTCTAAAAAACTTAACCTTTTCAAATCCAACTACAGATCGTAACGCCTTAAACTGAACATCCTCGGGCAACGATGTCGAAAATCCGTTTACATACACCTCTACCGTATTCCAGCCTTCTGGCTCTACAAATAATTGATGACGATCTTTGTCTGCAAATCGGTTGATTTTATCCTCAATAGACGGACAGTATCTTGGACCGGTACTTTGAATACGTCCATTAAACATTGGCGACCTATCAAAGCCCTCGCGCAGCAAATCATGCACTTCAGTACTTGTATATGTCATGTGGCAAGAGCGCTGTTCATTAAGAGGTTTAATACTTTCCAAATAAGAAAATTTTTCGGGAACCGCATCCCCTGGCTGTTCAACCATTTTAGAATAATCCAATGAGCGACCGTCAACTCTGGGAGGCGTACCTGTTTTCATTCTACCAGACTCAAAACCTAAATTCACCAATTCTTCCGTAATACCTGTAGCTGCTCGCTCACCCGCTCTACCACCCCCAAAATTTTTATCACCAATATGGATAAGCCCATTTAAAAACGTACCGTTGGTGAGCACAACGGTTTTGGCTTTAATTGTAAGCCCCAACGATGTTTTTACGCCAACGATTTTATGGTTTTCAATTAAAAGCCCAGAAACCATTTCTTGGTAAAAATCCAAATTCTCTGTGCGTTCCAACATTAAACGCCAATCTTCAGCAAACCGCATGCGGTCACTTTGTACTCGCGGACTCCACATCGCGGGGCCTTTGGATTTGTTCAGCATTTTAAATTGAATGGCCGAAGTATCACTAACGATACCACTATAACCACCCAAAGCATCGATTTCTCTTAAAATCTGTCCTTTTGCAATTCCGCCCATAGCGGGGTTACAAGACATTTGCGCTATGTTTTGAAGATTCATGGTTACCAAAAGGGTCTTACTGCCCATATTGGCAGCAGAGGCAGCAGCCTCGCTGCCCGCGTGACCACCCCCAACAACTATGACATCGTACGTTTCGTTAAACATAATATTATTCTAATGTTCCACGTGGAACAGTTTAAATTTCGTTCTGGGTAAAGTATTTGAAGACTAAGATACGAACACCTTTATAACAGGATTTAAAGGCGGACCAAATACAGGTCTTCTTTTGATCGCATTTCGTTTTGATCCGATTCGGTTTTATCCTTGTAACCGCAGTAATGCAAAATGCCATGAACCATAACACGTTGTAGTTCCTGTTCAAAAGCAGTACTGTATTCCGAAGCATTGTCCTTAACACGCTCTACAGAAATGTAAACATCGCCATGTAGCTCTTTTCCTATGGAATAGTCAAAACTAATAATATCGGTTAGCGTATCGTGCTCTAAAAAATCCACATTCAATTTGTGCAAATACGCATCATCACAAAAAATAAAATTGATGTCGCCTTCCTTGCACCCTTCTGAAGCAATCACTGCAGAAAGCCAACTTGAAATTTCAGTAGTGGCCTCTAATTTAAAATCGGTTTCGTAATTGAAATTAATCATCTGTTTTCTTAAAGTATTCTTGTACTTTTTGTTTATAAATTTGCTGCAAAGGTAAGGCTTGCCTATTTAATATTTCAGTTGTATTAAAATATTCCTTAGCAGTGGGAATTTGATCGATTGTAGAATTATCAAACGCCTTGGTATTTGTTTCAGATTTACGCTTCGTATCCTCGCCTTGCATGAACGTAGCGTTTTCCAACTTCAATAATTGATGCTGTACATTCATCATTTTTTGCAGAGTTTGGTTGGTGAATCCCTTGTTTAGCAAATCCAATTCAATTTGCTCCATATCCTTCACCAACTTTTCCCCTAAAACTTTGCCTTTGTTTTGGCTATCCATATTTCTCAGTTGTTCTTCCAACTGCTGACGCAATTGCTGCTGTTTCTGATAAATCTCGTAAAGCTCTCCGTTCATGGCCTCACTCTCCATGCGTTCCTTACCATCCTTTCCTCCAGTACCTTCTTTGCCAGAAGCGTCCTTTCCATTCTTGCCATCTTTAGGTGTCCCGTTCTCACCTTCACCTTCACCTTCACCTTGCCCCTCACCTTTCTTCTCACCCTTACCTTCTCCTTTTTCGCCTTCACCAGGCTTATCTCCAGGTTTGTCGCCTTTCTTCGTACCCTCTTCCATCATTTTATTTAGCGCTTCCTGACTCATAATTATATCTGGGAGTTGCTCTCCTTTGCCTTTACCTTTCCCCATGCCCATCGCTGGGTTCATTTGAGCATTCATGTTATCGAGAATATCGCTTAAAAAACTAGCCAACTCGTTAGTGGCAGTCACGGTATATTGTTGTGCAGATACGCCTTGATATATTTGATTTTCAGATAATTGTCCTAACGATTTATCGATGTTGTAAAACACATCCGTAATTTGTTTGTTCACCTGTTCCGAAATTTTTGGTTGTCTTAACGACAATGCGAAAAGACTGTCATCAATATGCTCAAAATGTTCTCTCAGGTCACTTTGCTTCCGAAGAAACTTACCGTATTCATTATGATCAATACTCATGGACTTGAATTGCTTCATCAGGGCTTCTTGATCAAACGAAAATAGCACCAAATTATCCAAAATTTGTCTCAAAATTGTGGCATCCTCTTGCAGTTGATCTCCTCCGCCCATGGCCATCATGCCCGCCATTTTCTTGGACATTTCCCTCATTTTTTGCGCTGCTTGCTTTTGTTTCTGCTTCGCCTTTTGCTGCGGACCATTTTCCATTGGTTCTTGAGCTCCTCCTTCTGGCTTTTCCTGTTCTTCTTTTTGAGTATCTTCTTGGTCCTGTTGCTCTTGTTCTTCCAAGGCTTGTTTTGCCTCTTGCTGATCTTCTTTTATTGAGGCTTCAGTAGGCTTATCTTGCGGGAGCTTCATTGGTTTTTTTAGGTTCTGGTTTTCCTTTTGAAGCGCA
>Ga0209309_10000206_pt1 | contig 78314 bp, 90 predicted proteins | sample COGITO_mtgs_1204_2_FD_184807 | JGI IMG/M metagenome (GOLD analysis project Ga0209309, IMG submission 184807) | Pelagic marine microbial communities from North Sea - COGITO_mtgs_120412 (SPAdes) (version 2) | ecosystem: Environmental > Aquatic > Marine > Epipelagic ... | reverse complement strand
AAGGAACGACTGGTACTCAAGGTACTACTGGAACACAAGGTATTACTGGAACACAAGGTACTCAAGGAACTCAAGGAACCACAGGAACACAGGGAACCACAGGAACTCAAGGAACGACTGGTACTCAAGGTACTACTGGAACACAAGGTACTACTGGAACGCAAGGTACTACTGGAACACAAGGAACCCAAGGTTTACAAGGAATTACTGGTACACAAGGAACGACTGGTACACAAGGAACGACTGGTACACAAGGAACGACTGGAACACAAGGTACTACTGGAACACAAGGTACTACTGGAACTCAAGGAACTCAAGGAACCCAAGGTTTACAAGGAACTACTGGTACACAAGGAACGACTGGTACTCAAGGTACTACTGGAACACAAGGTACTACTGGAACACAAGGTACTACTGGAACTCAAGGAACTCAAGGAACTCAAGGAACCACAGGAACACAGGGAACGACTGGTACTCAAGGTACTACTGGAACACAAGGTACTACTGGAACGCAAGGTACTACTGGAACTCAAGGAACTCAAGGAACACAAGGTACCACAGGAACTCAAGGAACTACTGGAACACAAGGAACTACTGGAACACAAGGTACTACTGGAACTCAAGGAACCACAGGAACTCAAGGAACTCAAGGAACTCAAGGAACCACAGGAACTCAAGGTACTACTGGAACACAAGGTACTACTGGAACTCAAGGAACCACAGGAACTCAAGGAACTACTGGTACACAAGGTACCACAGGAACACAAGGTATCACAGGAACTCAAGGAACTACTGGAACTCAAGGAACTACTGGAACACAAGGTACTACTGGAACACAAGGTACTACTGGAACTCAAGGAACTCAAGGAACCACAGGAACTCAAGGAACTACTGGAACTCAAGGAACCACAGGAACTCAAGGTACTACTGGAACTCAAGGAACTACTGGAACTCAAGGTATTACTGGAACACAAGGTACCACCGGTACACAAGGTACCACAGGAACTCAAGGAACCACAGGAACTCAAGGAACTACTGGTACACAAGGAACTCAAGGTATCACAGGAACACAAGGTACCACCGGTACACAAGGTACCACAGGAACTCAAGGAACCACAGGAACTCAAGGTACTACTGGAACTCAAGGTACTACTGGAACTCAAGGAACTACTGGAACTCAAGGTATTACTGGAACACAAGGTACCACCGGTACACAAGGAACCACAGGAACTCAGGGTACTACTGGTACACAAGGTACTACTGGAACACAAGGTACTCAAGGTATTACTGGATCTCAAGGAACTACAGGAACTCAAGGAACCACAGGAACTCAGGGTACTACTGGAACACAAGGTACTACTGGAACTCAAGGAACCACAGGAACTCAAGGAACTACTGGTACACAAGGTACCACAGGAACACAAGGTACTAATGGAACACAAGGTACTACTGGAACTGGTGCTCAAGGTACTCAAGGTACTACTGGAACTGGTGTTCAAGGAACGCAAGGAACACAAGGACCTTCGGGTGGTGGTGCCGGTGGATCTGTTAATAAAATAAGTGAAAATTCTGTACTGATTGACGGTCCGCAAGCTAATTTCTGGTATGCTAAAAGCCAACCAACTGGTAATGGTCAGGGGTCGTGGAATACTTATGAGTGGGCTGCCGGTGCAAATAGTGGATCATTGCCTGCTACTTTTTCTTATATAGAATGGAGTACTCTTGCTGCCAAATCCAATATCCAAACAACTGCTTCTGCTACAGATGTTTGTTCAGTTGATTTTTCAGTTGCAGCTCACAATACCTGGCTCGGCCGTGGGTACAATTTAACAGGTAGAGTTTATGTATTTACTACTGAATGTTCTACTACTGACGGAAGGAATCTGGCTAGCATTGCACAATCTAATTCGTCTACGTTTACACTTTCTGAAAGTAGTAGAGTAAGTCATTTCTGTGGTAATGTTAATATAGCTAATCTTAACGTTGGTCCCGGTGATTATATTGGTGTAGCCATTGAATTTAATACTGTTACCGCGACAACTGCGGTTGCTTTTAACTGGGCATGTTCAATAATAATTTAAATATGAAAAGAATTGTTAGATTTATAATAGCCCTTTTTAAATACATTGTTTGGGGAGATCAGGTTACGTCTGATAAATATAATAGTAGAATATCAATATGTAATCAGTGCTCCGATAAATGCGGTAGTAAATGTTGTATATGTGGATGTTATTTAAAAAAGAAAGCAAAATGGTCAACAGAAAGTTGCCCTAAAAATAAATGGTAACTATGTGTGGGTGTAATAAAAAGATTAAAAGAGATAAGCCAGTTTCCAAAGCAAAAAAAGTTTTAAGGAAAATGTGGCAAAAAAGTGAAATAGAACAAAAACCAACAAGTGTTAAGGAAATAAATAAACCATAATTAATCATGTTAATGGAAAAGCCATCATGTATACAAGAATTAAAAGATTTAACTTCAAAGTTAGCTGACAGGGATATTTCTCTCAAAGCAAGCTTTAAGCAAGTTAAGACTATTGTTGATTGTAAAAAGATGACCGCTACACAAAAAATCAAAAAAATAAAAGAACTTTGTAATGGCAAGTAATGGTCAAAATGGATGGAATGAATATTCTAAATTAGTTATAGCTGAATTAGAAAGACTCAATGAAGGCATAAATTCCTTAAATAGTGAGATACAAGATCTAAAGAGAGAAATTACAGAAATGAAAGTAAAGGAAGATTTTGCAAAAGAACTATGGCGATGGAAAAAAGAAATAGATGAAGTTGCATCACCATCACAATTAGATGCAACGGTTAAAGATGTTACAGAATTAAAAACATTTAAGACTCAGGCAATAACAGTATGGATCGTAGTACAGACCTTATTTGGTATGGCTTTAGCTTTAATGAAATTCTGGAAATAAGTAAATTTAGATATTTTTAAAAAAGATTTGAATTAACTTTCAAATCTTTTTTAGTTTTGTTATATTTAAATAAATAATAAAATAACAAATATGATAAACGATTGGAATGATTCAGATCCTGATGATGGCTTTAACCCACAAGATCATGATATAGAAATGGATGAAATCGCCAAAATGTATGCAATGGCAGATATGGAAGAAGAACAAAAAACATGGGCACGAAAACAAGCTGAGAAGTTTTATAGCGACTTTGAAAATCTTAGTATAGAAGAAGCAGTGTTTGCTGTTAAGTCTCTCATAAAAACTAAAAGTGTAACTATTACTGAATCAAATACATTATTGGATAATATGATTCAAGTATTTCAGGATGATGAAGAATATGAAAAATGTCATATTTGTTTACAAATTAAAAAAGGTATTAATGATTGAATTTGAATCAACTAATATGGACGATCTGGAAGAAGAAGCTCGTCTTAAGGCAACGGAAATTTCTATTGCAATAGTAACTGGAATCTGTAAAGGTCTTGATGAAGGTGCTGATGTAATTGCATTAGGATTTATGAAAAACTTGGATTTAGATATTAATATCAAAAGATCAAATTACCTAGATGCATTAAAATTAAATTTACCTAGAGTTGAAGATGCTGAAGAATTTGAACTATGCATGAGAGCAGCTACCTGGATTAAAAAACTTGAGTTAGAACAAGAATAGGTGAGGTAGTCACACTCTATTGGTTTTACCTATTATTTTATAATTACTTTAAACCAACCTTCATATAATCAATATAATAATAAATAAGTTATGAGTTTAAGAGATGATATGAAACTGAGTTGGAAATATAATGATACACATTTTACACCTCCTAACAATCCTATTTTAAGTAAAAGATTAGTTACTGAAAGAGTTAATACAATAAAGGATATGTTATTATTTATAGGTAGTAAAAGTGGACTACCTGATGATGATTCAGTTTCCTTGGTAATCAAAGGTATTGATATACTAATTAAAGACATCGAAGCAGATAAATTAGCACCTGGTAATCTTTAATAGATTGTTAATAACTTTTTTCATATTTAGAGAAAAAAGTCTACGAAATATTTTTTTTTCCCAATTTTTTTTATTATATTTATATATAACAAATTTATAAAAACGGAAAAACATGGATAACACATTCTACAAACAAATCGGAGACTACAAAACATCAAAAGACCCAGTATTAGGTAACCTAAGATTGGTCGTCCACCTTGCCAAAAAATACCAGGGTATGGGACTATCATTAGAGGATCTAATCCACGAAGGTACAATTGGATTATGCCAAGCAAGAGACAAATGGAACCCTGCAAAATCAAACGGTGCAAAATTCTCCACACACGCATCATGGTGGATCAAGGCAACAATCCGCCAAGCACTAAACAACAAAAGCCGTACCATCCGCGTACCTGCTCATAAAGCCCACCTTACCGAGGAGGCTCCTAAAGTATCTGTATTGGATGCTACTTACCAAGGTTCATATCAACCTCATATTGAATCTGCTCATAATGAATCACATCTGAATCATACTATTGCAGGTTTACTTACCAAACTAAAACCTAAGCAACAGGAAATCATCAAAATGAAATTTGGTATTGGTTGCCATGAAATGAAAACTTCTGAAATTGCTAAAGAGTTGGGATTAACTGTCCAAGCAGTAAATGGAAATATCCGTAACGCAATTAAAACTATGAAAGGTTAATATGATACCAAGAATAAAACTATACTCACAGGCATTAGAACCTTTACTGAAATGGTATTCCGAAAACCCGGAAGATAAAGATACTAAATATGCTATATCAAGGTTAGTAAGATTTTCATCAGATAATCCTAAGCAACATGGAATTCCATATATGTATTCTTTAGGTGCTTTAACAGAAGCTAAGAAAATGAAAATACCTGATGCTGAAGAAAGATTACAATGGGTGAGATGGAAAGAACAAAATCATAAAAGTGGGCTACGAGATATAGGCAGACAAAACGGTACCTTTCACCAAGAACATATTATTCCAGTATCCCAAATAGCAAAAAAGCTTTATGCTTTAGAAAAAATTACAGTTAAGAACATTCATGATATCTTAGTTAATAATCTTAAAATTGCTTGGATACTAAAAACTGAACAAAAAACATTAGATGCCGTATGTAGAAGCGGTGTAAGAACTCCAGAATTATTAACCTCCTTAGACATTCACATTAAAGGATTTAACTATTAAGATATGCCAGAATTAGCAGAACTTAGATTAACCGCCGATTATGTCAATAAAGCGGCAAGCGGATTAAAATTTGTAAACATTAAAAAGAACCCTGTTCATAAAGGAAAGGATATTGAAGTACCTTTTAAGTTCTTTAGAATATCTGCAGAGAGTAGAGGAAAGGAACTCATGCTTACAATTTCTGATAATGATTCTAGTGAAAAACGACATCTCCTAATGACAATGGGAATGAGCGGTCATTTTACCCATACTAATACCGGTAAAGAGAAGAAGCATTCTCATCTTATGTTTCTTGAAAAAGATGGAACTACATTATCATTTGTTGATGTCCGTAGATTCGGTAAGTGGAAATGGGTAGATGATTGGTCACCTAATAGAGGACCAGATCCTACTAAAGAATATGATGCTTTTACTGATAATATTATTCATAACTTAGATAAAGCTGCATTCAATCATCCTATACACACAGTACTGATGAACCAGTCTTATTTTAATGGTATAGGAAATTATCTCAGGGCAGAAATACTCTATCGCTTATCTTGGATTAATCCATTTGAATCAGCAAGAGAAATTTTAAAAAGAGAACCTGATATTTTTGTATTATGTAGAGATATTCCATTACAGGCATATTCATTAGGTGGCGGTCAACTCAAAGATTGGGAAAGTCCATTTAGTACAGATCCTGAGCCGCTTAGGCAATTTATGAGGTGTTATGGAAATCCTCAAATGGCAAAGAGAAAAGACAAAAATGGGAGAATGTTCTGGTATGATTCAAAATGGAATGATGAAGCATTATGGGATCATTATAGTGGCCTCCCAAATCCTTCTGCTTATATGTAAACAAATTTACATATTAGCTATATAAAAATAAATCAAATACTTATGGCTAATATAGATAATAAATGTAAAGATCTCGAGGTAAGAGATTACTTTTCAGAGAACGGTTATGATCATTCTAAAAACTCATTAGAAGATCTTTATTCACTTCAAGCAAAAACACAATCTATGTATTTTGAGAAACAAGGTAGAAAACCTTTTTCTGAATTTAATATAGGAGACGTTGTTGACTTTCTTATGGTAACTAACCATGCAATCATTGATGAATTACATGAAATGATGGATGCGGTTGGTGGTATTGAAGACGGCAAAGGTAATGCTGCATGGAAACCTTGGAAATCTGCAAACCTTGAAATTAGAAATCAAAAGTTATCTGATTTATCTCCAGGTGATCTTAAAGAATTAAAAATGGAATGGGTAGACGTAATGCATTTTGTATTTAATGCAGGGTTGGCTATTGGAGTTTCTCCAAAAGAGTTCTATAATTATTATCTTTCCAAAAATGAAGAAAATTGGAATAGACAAGAAAACAACTATTAATTATTACATATAAAAAATAAATATGCTTTTAGACATTACACAAGAAGATCGCCAACTATGGGTATCATATTTTAATCTTGACGGTAAAACAAGATTTAAGACTTATGATCTTAAACCAGAAGATATGTTTAATTGGGAAGTATGTGATGAATCGGATCCTAATGCTGACTCTAAAATAAAAAACTGGGATGGTCGCCCAGTCAAAAAGGCAAGATCTAGGTGGTTAAATAAGTATAGGATTATTGAATACATGGATCAACTATCTTTTTCTGATAGGGAATTAATTTTTGGTTATCATTTTCCAAGAACTTATTTTGTAGATATTGAAGTTGAGGTAACTGATTCTTTCCCTGAACCAAGTAAAGCACCAAACCCAGTTACTACAATTTGTATTGTTACTCCAGAAAAACAATGTATTGTTTTAGCAACTAAAGATTTAGATAATCAAACTCAAACTAAAATACAAAAACAAATCGACGAACACTTTAAAGATATCGATGATGATTTTTCATTTACTTTTAAATGTTTTAAATCTGAATATGATATGATGTCAACTTTTATGATGTCATTTGTTCAGAAATTCCCAATGATGACAGGTTGGAATTATATAAAATTTGATTGGCAGTATATTATTAATAGGTGTAAAAAGCTTGGTGTTGATATTGGTTCGGCTTCACCTATAGGTAGAAATTTTGGAAGAGATGAATTTCCTTGCCACGTAGGTGTAATGGATTATTTAGATATTTATGCAAAGTGGGATAGAACCGTTGATATTAAAGAAGACTTTAAATTAGATACTGTAGGAGAAGCCGTAGTAGGAATTAAGAAAGTTAAATATGAAGGTACTATCCAAGATATGTATGAAAAGGATTATCCTAAATATGTTTTCTATAATGTAATTGATACAGCATTAGTTTATCTTATTCATCAAAAGATTAAGACAATGGATATTGCATTAACTATTGCTCATATGACTCAAATTAGTATTTTTAAAGCAGCATCACCAGTCGCAATTACTGAAGCACTATTGGCAAGAGAATTTCTAACCAGAAATTTAGTAATGGCAAAAGATCCTAAAGCACCACCATCTAAAAGAGAGCAGTTCGAAGGAGCCTTCGTAAAAGAGCCAATAACTGGTATGCATAACGCAGTAGCTGCATTTGATTTTGCTTCTCTATATCCTTCTATAATGAGACAGTTAAATGTTTCGCCAGAAAGCTTTAAGAAAAAAGTATCACCTGAAAAAAGAAGCGCTGAAAGAGGTGAGAATAATATTGTGTCGGTTACTGGTGCTGTGTATGATACTGAAAGATCTATACTAAAGGATGTTCTTACAAGGTTATATGATCAGCGAAAAGAATATAAGAAAGAATCTTTTAGACTGCAACAAAAAGCATACGATTTGGAACAAGAACTAAAAAAGTCTTAAATAAATAAACCACACTAAACTACTTATGCAACTTCTGTTGCATATTTAGTCAAAAAGAAAAATTAACAATGAGCAAACTTTTTACTGAGCGTATCGAATACAAACCTTTTGAATTTCCAGAATATTATCTGGATGGTTGGTTACCACAAGCCCAAGCATTTTGGTTACATACTGAAATATCAATGCAAGGTGACTTAAAAGATTGGAATGAAAATATTAAACCTCATGAAAAGAATTTAGTTGGAAATATTCTTTTAGGATTTGCGCAAACTGAATGTGCGGTATCTGATTATTGGACAGGAATGGTTACTAAATGGTTTCCTAAACATGAGATAAGACAAATGGCAATGATGTTTGGTTCACAAGAAACGATCCATGCAGTTGCTTATTCATATTTAAATGAAACTTTAGGTCTTGAGGATTACACTGCATTTTTACATGAACCTTCAATGGCTGATAAATTTGACTTCTTAATGTCAACTAAAGCTGAGTATACTGATAAAGATTTATTAGAAAGTAAAGATGCTAGAAAGGAAGTTGCTAGGAGTCTTGCAATATTCTCCGCATTTGCTGAAGGTGTATCTCTTTATAGTTCTTTTGCTGTTCTTTATTCTTTTCAAATGAGAAATCTATTAAAAGGGATAGGCCAACAAATGAAATGGTCTGTAAGAGATGAATCATTACATTCTAAAATGGGGTGTAGGCTATTTAACCATATGTGTTCTGAGGATGAAACTTTAAGAGAAGATGTTAAAGAATCTGTATATGAAGCTGCAAAATTAATTGTAGGTATGGAACATAATTATATTGATAAGATATTTGAGCAAGGTGATATTGAAAATCTTAAAGCATATGATTTAAAGAATTTTATTTACAGAAGAACAAACGAAAAATTACAAGAACTAGGATTAGATCCAATATTTGAATATGATGAAAAATCTGCTGATGCGTTAGATTGGTTTTATCATTTAACAGGTGGGCATACTCATACTGACTTTTTTGCAATCAGGCCAACTGATTATGCTAAAGCAGGCGAAGGTGATGATTGGGATGATATTTGGTAATAATTAAAAACAAAAAAAATAAAACAAAATGAAAGAAAAAATAATTTATTTAGCAGGTGCACTGCTTTTCGGGGTAGCATCATGGCTAGTAGGAACTGTTTATAGCATATCAATAGATACTGCAATAATCAAAGATAAGATTGAAAAAGTTTATGAGGAGAACTGCCCATATTGTATACATGCTGCGCATAGTTCAATCGGTGACCATCCACTATTATCTCCAACAATAAAACATGCACATCAGCATGTTGGTGATGAAACCATTAAGGTAAACGATTAATCTTAATAAAAAAGAAAGAATGACAGCAGATCAAATAGAAAAAGAATTAGGTTGGGAACGCGGTGTTGATTACCCAGAGTGGGGTCATACTGATGTTTACCTAAATACAATATCAAGAGGATATTGTTTACCTGGAGAAACTCCAAAGGACGCATATTGGAGAGTAGCAACAACTGTAGCTAATAGACTCAAGAAACCTGAAATGGCTGATAAGTTTATGAAGTACATTTGGAAAGGGTGGTTAAATCTAGCATCACCTGTATTAAGCAATACTGGAACAGAAAGAGGTTTACCTATAAGTTGTTTTGGTATAGATGTAGCAGATTCAATAAATGATATAGGACAAAAGAACCTTGAATTAATGTTATTAGCTAAACATGGTGGTGGTGTAGGAATATGCCATAATCAAATTAGACCTGCTGGTGCAGAGATAACCGACAATGGAACAAGTGATGGTGTAGTACCTTTTATTAAAATTAATGATTCTACTATTCTTGCAACTAATCAAGGTGCTGTAAGAAGAGGTGCTGCGAGTACTAACCTAAGTATTGATCATAGTGATTTTTGGGAATGGTTAGAAATTAGAGAACCTAAAGGTGATATTAATAGACAATGTTTAAATACAAACCAGTGTGTTATTATTTCTGATAAGTTTATGAGAAATGTTTTAGAAGGCGATGCTGAATCTAGAAAAAGATATGGAGCAGTACAGAGAAAGCGTAGACAAACCGGTCAACCATATATTATGTATAGAGGAAATGTTAATAAACAAAACCCTGAAGCATATAAGAAAAACGGCCTAAAGGTTTTTATGACTAACATTTGTTCTGAAATTGTTTTACATACAGATGAAAATCATTCTTTTGTTTGTTGTTTAAGTTCTCTTAATCTTTCTAAGTATGATGAATGGAAAAATACTAATCTGATTTATGATTCAACATGGTTCTTAGATGGTGTACTTGAAGAATTTTTACAAAAAGCAAAATATAGAAAAGGGTTTGAAAATTCTGTAAGATCTGCTGAAAAGGGTAGGGCATTAGGTTTAGGTGTATTAGGATGGCATACTTATTTACAGCAAAGAGGTATTGCATTTGAAGGGCTAGAGGCTCAATATGAAACTCGTAATATATTTTCTCAAATTAAAATAGAAAGTGAAAAGGCAAGCCGAGATCTTGCTGAGGAATACGGAGAACCTTTATGGTGTAGAGATACCGGTTTTAGAAATACTCATTTAAGAGCAGTTGCACCAACAGTTTCTAATTCAAAATTAGCCGGTGGAATATCTGCAGGTATTGAACCAGTGCCAGCAAATATATGGACCGATCAATCAGCAAAGGGAACCTTTATTAGAAAGAATAAACAATTAGAAGGGTATCTTGATAAAATTGGACATGATAATAAAAAGGTATGGGACAAAATTATGGCTGACGGTGGATCTGTGCAAGGTTTAAAATTCTTAGATGATTGGTGTTTCTTAAAAGGAATATTAATGAAATGTAAAGATGTTCCTCAATACCAAGAAGGCGTTCCGTTCAAGGATGTGTTTAAAACATTTAAAGAAATCAATCAATTAGAATTAGTAAAACAAGCAGGTGTTAGACAACAATATGTAGACCAGGCAGTATCTTTAAATCTTGCTTTTCCTAAAGAAGCTACTCCAAAATGGATTAACCAGGTTCACTTAGAAGCATGGAAGCAAGGAATTAAAACTTTATACTATATGAGAACTGAATCTGTATTAAGAGGTGATATTGCACAAAAGGCAATGGAAGACTGTGTTAGTTGTGACGGTTAAAAATAAATTATGAAAAATTATACTTATATACTTGGCCCTTGTAGTATTGAAAATGAGGATAACTTTTTAGAAGTAGCTAAAACATTATATGCTTGTATGGGAGATAAGAACTGGTACTTAAAAGGATCTTTTGATAAAGCAAATAGAACTTCCATACATTCTGATAGAGGCCCTGGGTTAGAGGAAGGAATGGATATTATGAGAACGGTTAAACACTATTATCCTGATATTAAAATCATAACTGACATTCATGAACCTGACCAAGCATTACCTTTATCTGAAGTAGTTGATGTTATTCAAATACCGGCATTCTTATGTCGGCAAACTGATCTTTTAGTTGAATGTGCAAAAAACTTTAATGTCATTAACATTAAGAAAGGTCAATGGTTATCTGCTGATGCAATGAAACATGCAGTTACCAAAATAAAAGAAGTAGATCCAAAGTGTGAAGTATGGGTAACCGAGCGAGGATCTAATTTTGGATATGATAGACTTATTGTAGATTTTAGAGGAGTTGATGTAATGAAAGAATTTGCAGATAAAGTTATTTTAGATTGTACCCACTCAACACAAATGGCAGGTGAAGGTATAACTGGCGGTAGTCGTAAATTAGCAAAACAATATGCTAAAGCAGCTAAGATTTTTGAATATGATGGTTCATTTATTGAAACTCACCCAGATCCAGATAATGCTATTTCAGATTCCGAAAGTCAAGTAGAATTAGACTGGTTAGTTACTCAAATAAATAATATATGAGTCTAGACTACAATAAATTACTTAATCGTAAACCTATAATAACCGATCTTAAATTAATTAAAGATTTTATTAAAGGCAAAAGAATACTTGTTACAGGTGGTGCAGGTTCAATAGGTAGTGAAATAGTAAGACAGCTTGTTAAGTTTAATGCATCTACTGTAACTGTATTTGATAATGCAGAAGCATCTATGTTTCATTTAGAACAAGAGATAAGTAGATCAAATCCAAATTCTCATATTAAATATGTAATAGGTGATGTTAGAGATAAGTATAGGTTAGAAGAAGTTTTTGATTCATTTAAACCTAATATAGTTTTTCATGCAGCTGCATATAAACATGTACCTATGATGGAGGCAAATCCTGTTGAGGCAATCAAAACAAATGTATTAGGTACAATGAACGTCTCAAATATTTCATATATGAATGAAGTAGATAAATTTATAATGGTATCTACTGACAAGGCAGTTAACCCAACAAATGTTATGGGTGCAACTAAAAGAATAGCAGAATTATATACTCAATTCTTAGAAACAAAATCAGCAACTAACTTTATTGTTACAAGATTTGGTAATGTACTAGGATCTGAAGGTTCAGTAATTCCAACATTTGTAAAGCAAATTAAAAGAGGCGGTCCGGTAAGTGTTACACACACGGAAGTTATAAGATACTTTATGACTATACCTGAGGCATGCCAATTAGTATTACAAGCAAGTGTACTAGGAGATGGTGGTGAAGTGTTTTTATTTGATATGGGTGAACCTGTAAGCATTACTGATTTAGCAAAAAATTTAATTAAGCATTTTAATAGTAATGCTGAAATAGAGTATATAGGCTTAAGACCAGGTGAAAAATTATATGAAGAATTATTATGTAATGGTGAGAATATGATTCCTACTGAGGATCATAACATTATGAAATTAAACCACGAAGAATATGATTTTAAAACGTTAATACCTAAAATAGAAAAGTTATCTAAAATAAGATCAAATGATTTTTACAAGATACTTTTATTAATGAAAAGTATTGTTCCAGAATTTAAAAGAGAAAGTAATGATTAATATTTACGGAAAAGGTGGTCACGCAAAAGTAGTTAATTCTGTTTTAGGTAGTAGTCAAGTAAATTTTTATAATGATGAGGATTTTGATTTACAACAAGGCCCGTGGGTCATAGCAATAGGTAATAATAAATCCAGAAAAAGAATAGCTGAAGAAGTGCTAGGTGAAATAGAATATGTAACAGTTATATCTGATTCTGCAATTATATGCAATTATGATATTGGTGAAGGTAGCCAAATATTACAAGGAGCAGTAATACAAATAAACGCTAAAATAGGTAGGCATTGTATAGTTAATACAGCAGCATCTATTGACCATGATTGTATATTAGAAGATTTTACTTTTATTGGCCCTAATGCAACATTATGTGGTGGTGTAGAAATTGGCGAAGGTAGTTATATTGGAGCAGGGTCGGTAATCTTACCTTATATAAAAATTGGAAAAAATTGTATGATAGGTGCAGGGTCAGTAGTGACTAAAAACATTCCTGATAATTCAACTGCATACGGAAATCCTGCTAGAAGAAAAATAATATGAAAAAAATTTACTTATCACCGCCTCATATGTCAGGCAAAGAATTAGATTACATTAAAAAAGCTTTTGATGATAATTGGATTGCTCCGATTGGACCTCAGCTTAATATGTTTGAAGAAAAGGTTAAAGAATACACTGGAGCAAAACATGCAGTAGCAGTTTCATCAGGTACTGCTGGTATTCATTTAGCATTAAAGGCATTAAATGTAAGTGAGGGTGATTATGTTATCTGTTCTTCTCTTACTTTTATAGGAACAGTTAACCCTATTATTTATTGTGGAGCAGAGCCTATTTTTGTAGATTCAGAAGAAACTACTTGGAATTTAGATCCAGTTTTATTAGAAACTGCAATACTTAATTCAACGGCTTTAGGTAAAAAACCTAAGGCTATAATACCAGTTCATATTTTTGGGGTACCTTGTGATATGGATGCAATTAAAAAATTATCAGATGAATATGACATACCTATTATTGAAGACGCAGCAGAAAGTATTGGTTCTAAATTTAATAATAAACATACTGGAACCTTTGGCTCTATTGGCATTTATTCTTTTAACGGAAATAAACTCTTATCTACCTCTGGTGGTGGAGTAATCATAACAGATGATAAGAAGAAGGCTGAAAGAATGAAGTTCTTATCTACTCAAGCAAAAGATACTATGCCGTTTTATCACCACACAGAAATAGGTTATAATTATAGAATGAGTAACATTTTAGCCGCTATTGGGATTGGTCAAATGGAAGTTATCGAAGAAAGAATTAATAGAACTAGAGAAATTAATAAAGTTTATAGAAAAGAATTAAGTAAGTATTTTTATTCATTTCAGAACGAAAGAAACACAGATAGATCAAACATGTGGTTAACTTGTGCTTTATTAAAAGGAGAAGACAGACCAGAAGATCTTATATCACATTTAGAAAAAGATAATATTGAAGCAAGAAGATTATGGAAGCCAATGCATGAACAGCCAGTTCTAAAAGGATATAGAAAATATATAAATGGAAATAGCTCTTTATTATTTTTACAAGGTATATGTTTACCATCCGGTTCTAGTATGACTGACTCGGATTTAAAAAGAGTAATAAAGTCAGTAAAAACATTTTTTAATAAATGATAAATTTTGAAGAGTATAGATTATTAGAATCTTATATAGGTTCTAAAAATTTTGAAATTTTGTTGGAGAAAAATCTTTCTAATAAAATTGATAACAAAATAAAATTCGGTATAGTAATGCCTACTCATAAAATATCTGATGGTGGTGCTCAGACAACTAGACAAAATCACATGACTACACCTAGTATATTAAAAGATTCTTTAACATCAATAAAAAATCAAAAGTATGATAATTATACGGTTTACTTAGTAGGTGATAAATATGATGGTGATGAAGAGATAAAGGAAGTAATGAATAGTATTATCCCAAAGGGTAAATTAAAATATCATAACCTGTCATCACCTGGTGAAAGAGATAAAGGTTTTACAAAGCAACAATTTAGATATACTGCAGGTTGCGGTGCAATGAATAAAGGTTTGCAAATGGCTAAGTCAGATGGGTGTGATTATATTGTTAGAATTGACCATGATGATAAGTGGACTCCTAATCACTTAGAGCTTTTAGCAAAAGCATACACACAATATCCTGAATTGGCATATGTATTCACAAGAAGCCGTAAAAAGATAGACGCAACAAATAGCTCTAAGAAATATATGTACCAACCTAGGGACGAAAGGCATACTAATCTAATAGAACCAAATAATCTTGGTTATACTCATGGTGATGTTAGTCACTCTGCAGTTTCATGGAGACCTTCTATGTGTGGTGATTTAAGATATCGTGATGCCGACGCGCAATGTAATACCGAACCTAAAATATCTAAAGAAAAAACTAACCCAGCTGATGTTGACATGTTTAACAGAATGATGAAGGTTATAAAAGATAAAGGTCATAAGTATATGTACGTACCAAAACTAACAAGTTTCTATAGAAACAGAAAAGGTAAATTCTAATGAATATATATAAAAACAATAAAAAATAACTATTATGGAAAAATTTGAAGAAATCAAGGCTCTTATCGAGTCAGTAAGTGAAGATGTAGATAAATTCTATGTAAAGGGAAATAAGGCAGCCGCCGTAAGAATTAGAAAATCAATGCAAGAAGTTAAAAATCTAGCACAAGAACTAAGATTACACGTCCAAGAGACTAAGAACAATATGTAATCATACATAATCTTTTTTAAAAAAGACTATCTTTAATTAGATGGTCTTTTTTGTTTGTATAATGCCCGGTTATACTTGAAACTTTTTTAAAAACTTCTATATAATAATAAATCAGTTAAATTATATGGAACGTTGCTTAATATTAGATTTTGATGATACTTTAGTTTCAACTATAGATACTCATGCAAATTCATGGAAACTTGCTATAGAAAGAGTATTGAATAGGGATATACCTATTGAAACAATAATGTCTGATATTAATTACGGAATGGATGTTCTTTTAAAGAAATATCAATTAACTGAAGCTGAGTCCCAATTAGCACAAGATTACAAAAGAGAAATATTTTCAAAGAATCTTCATAAGACTAAAATAAATCAATTACTTTTGTGGATAATTAAAAATTCTCAATTTGAAAAAGTTATTATAGCATCAAATTCATCTAGAGAAAATGTAGATAGAATTATGGCTTATCATAATATAAGTAATGAATTATTTGATATGATTGTAACGAGGGATGATGTTTTAAATAAAAAGCCACACTCAGATATGGCAGATTTAATTTTTAAAACATTTCCTAAATATAATCCAGCTGATTTTTTAATGGTTGGTGATTCAGAAGTAGATTCAACATTCGCACTTAAAAACAAAATGAAATGCATACTGGTAAAGTTTTAGTAGGAAATAGTGGAGATAGGGTATATCTTCAAGATAACAAAGTTATTAAAGAAGCTGGGGTTTATCCTATAAAGTTTAAGCAGCAAATGGATTGGTTAAAAAATTGTACCCATCCGAATTTTATAAAGATTAATCCTATATCAGATACTTCATTTGAAATGAAAAAATACCCAACATGGTATGATAAAATCTGTGAACAGCCTTTAATTAAATCAATTGACCAATTAGATGATCTTATTCATATTGTAAATGATTTTGATGGTTACGGTACTGATGTAGATACAAGATCTTATTTAGATAAATTAGAAGGTAGAACAGGTTATACTTATGAAGGTGAATTAGATGCATCGTCAGGCTGGGGGTTTGTTCATGGTGATTTAACAGTAAGTAATATCTTATATGATAAGGATTTTATTTTTATTGATCCACGAGGTACTGAAGAGCAGAATTATTATGACTATGGAAAACTGATGCAATCTTTTGTAATGAAATATGAGGCCCATATATACAATGAAAGGAATTCTAAATATCTTAAGTTCTGTAGGGAAGCAGAAAACATAATGTATGAATGGTATGACGAATACCAATTAAAATTCTTTTTAGCAGTTCACTTATTAGGAGCTGTTCCATTTTTTGAATTAAATGAAAGATATGAATTGGCAGGTATGTTCCTTAAGAAAGGGCATGAATTATTCGATGAATTAGAAATTAAATATAGCAAATGAGTAGAGTAAGAAAAGCAATTATCTTAGCAGCCGGGAGGTCTACTAGGTATGGATCAAATAAACTTATAGATCCAATTTTAGGAAAATCAACAATTCAGTACTGTATTGAATTTTGTATTGAGAATGGAATAGAGGATGCATATGTTACTATAAGTAAATCTGACTTCTTTTTTAAAAATAGAAATACAAAATTATCTCATCCTATTATTGAAAGTTTATCAAAGTATAAAGAAAAGATAAACATTTGTTATGAATTTCAGAAGGATGATGAATATGGACCAGGCGCTGCAATTAAGGCATGGGAAGGTAAATTTTATGAACCTTTCTTATGTCTCTTTGGTGACAATTATTATCAAGGTAATATTGGTTTAGAATACCATGATCCTAATAACACTGTTGTTACTTATAAGGATTATGAAACTAGAGCAAGAAATTTACAACTTGCTACTATCCTAGAAGATGTGGTTATTGAAAAACCGCATGGTGTAGTAAGCGGTAGATATTTTTGCGGATATATGATATTTGGTAAAGAGGCATTTGATAACTTAAGTAGTATTAAATTATCAAACAGAAATGAATATGAAATTACTCATCTTATAAACTCGATGGATAATTTAAAATTTGAAGAATTAAATATATGTTGGTATGATTTAACATACGAACAAGATAAACAAGTAATAGAAGATATTATTCAAAATTGTTAATATGAAAGAGAATGTAAAAAAGATTGGTTTTTTTAAATTAGGTAAAGCCATAAAGTTTAATGAAAACAGTTGGAGCGCAATCGGTGGTGATTGTGAACCTAAGCAATTAATTTGTTCAATTGCAAACAGAAATCCTAATATCGAATATTGGCTATTAAGCCCAAATGATTTAGGTAAGTTTAGAGCAAAACAAAAACCTAAAGTAAATTCTTTATTCGGCCCACCGCAAACAGATGAACCTATAGTTCCTAATAATATTAAAGAATTTCATTCTACTATGAAAGAGAGAAAGTCTACTGATGAAACTGTTGAAATTATTCAAGGTTTAGATTTAGATTTTATTTTCTTTTATACTGGTCCAACAAGTACTGTTAATATTCCAGAGTATATCAACAAGAAGGATGGTACTGGTCAAGTTAAATCGTTGGATTTCTTTAAGTATTATGCAGCTCCAATTATTAAAGCGATGAATGAATTGGAAAAGAAAGTTCCTATTGTAGGTTTACTTGTTGATAACCGATATGTTCTTGCGTGTAAGGATTGGAGTATAAATAATAGACCAACCTATTACTTAGCACAAAATACATTTACTAAAGAAGAACAATATTTCTGTAATCCACCACTGAGAGATGTTAAAACAATTACATCTACATATGAATATTCAGGTATTGAAACAGTATTTCTTTTAGATAAGAAAAGATATGATACTGATGAATTATTTAAAATGAAAAAGACCAATTCATTTATGATGCTACAGAATCAAGGTAAAGGTTCAGGTGGAATGGATCGTTGGGATCCAGTAAAAGAATACATTGTTGATCAAGAAATAGAAACTGATATCTATGGTAAATGGGATGATGAGATTAAAGAAAAGTATCCTAAATGGTTTAAAGGAGAAACTAGAATCGAAACAATGACCGATGAATTACTCGGTACTAAATATACATTCTGTGTACCTATTAAAGAAGGTATGGTAACCTCTAAGTATGCTGAAATGCTACACTATGGTATTATACCTTTCTTACACCCATCTTACGATACTGACTTTAATGTATTCCCTGAAGGTCATTTTATTAGATGTAAATCAGCAGAAGATTTAAAAAAGAAAATTGAATTCTTAAATGCAAACCCGGAGCATTATAAGAAATTATTTTATAACCTACAAGAAAAGTATCTTAAGGATTCTTATTATACTGGAGAGCATGTAGATAACAAGATCTGGGAATCTTATGAAAGAGTAACTAAAACTGAAACCGTAAATGTATAATTCTGAAACAAAAATCCTAGTCACCGGTGGTGCTGGGTTCGTTGGTACAAATTTTATCAATGATTTATTAAATAGAGGACATAATCCTAAATGTATTGCAGTGATCGATAATATGGAACACGGTACTTATATACCTAAAGTCCATGATCAAATTGAAAATTTTCATAAAGTAGATATTAGAAATCAATATGTAGAAAACATTATTCAGGATTTTGCACCTGATTATGTTTATCACTTCGCTGGCTTGGTTTCTATTTATGACTGTCATGAAGATCCATACGAAGCTGTAGATAATAATATCTTAGGAAGTATTAATGTAATGAATGGTTGTGTAAAGGCAGATGTAAAAAGAATTATCTTTAGTGAAACTTCTGCTGTATATGAAAATTGTGAAATGCCTAAAGAAGGGTTTAACGAGAATCAATCTGATCCTACTACAATTTATTCTACAACTAAAGCATGCCTTGCCTTATTAGCAGAATCATACCAGAGAACTAAAGGTTTAAATTATACTGCATTGAGATACTTTAATGTTGCTGGGCCACTTCAAGACTATAATAGAACCATACCTCCTGTATTCGCTGGATTTATTTTAAGAATTAAAGGTAATCATAATCCTATAGTGTTTGGTGATTATATGAAGGCAAGAGATTATATTGATGTATCTGATGTTAATGCATTCCACATTCTTTGTATGGAAAATGAAGATACCGCAAACCAAACCTTTAATTTAGGAACCGGTAAAATGACAAATCTAATGGATCTTAAAAATATGATTGGTGATATTATGGGAGTTGGTGAACCTGTGTTTGATCATTACGATCCGATTGCAGGTGAGGCTTTAAATATCAGAGGGGATATCTCCAAAGCTAAATCGATGGGATGGGAACCTAAAAAAGATATAAGAGATACTATAAAAGAAACTATTGTTTATCTTGAAGAAGAAATTAATCAAGGTACAATTGACCCTTTAACTTTTATGGAAGATTTAGAAATTGAAAAAGTAAAAATATAATATGGAAAAAGAATTAAAATGGGGTACTATAATTCCACTGATTGGTGGTAGTGCTATAGGATGTAAAAAATCTGCAGGTAACGAACCTGCATTTCATTTAAGTTATGATGCGTTTGCTGCTAATGAAAGTCATATTGAAAAATATTGGCCTGATGTACCTATGTATAGGTTAGATCATGAAGATTTAGAAATTCCTAAACAAACCTTTAACGAAGTAGATTATGTAAATTCAGTTTGTCCTTGTGCAGGGTTATCACAATTAAATTCTGCAAGAGGAACGTCTGCTTCTCGTGGATCTGGTGCTACTCAAAATCAATGGATGTATAATTCATCAGAATATATTTTAGAAAACGTAAAACCTAAAGTACTTTGGGGTGAGAATGCACCTGGTCTTTTTACTAAGATGGGAGAAGGTGTTGTTGACAGGTTAAGAGAAATAGGCGAAAAATATGGCTATAGTTTTTCTTTAATTAAAACAAACACCGAGCTTCATGGAATTCCACAAAGAAGAATGAGAACTTTTTATTTCTTTTGGAATACACCAACTGTACCTATGTTAAGTTGGAAATTCAGAGAAAAGAAATTACTAATTGATTATCTTAATGAAATTCCTAAGGATGCTACACACCAAGATATGTTTATGGTTGAAGGTAAAGTCACAGATCATTTTACACCTTATGAATATGTTTTAGAAAAGGAAGGTTTAACTCATGCTGAATTTGCTGCAAAATTTAAAAAAGGAACTATTGCACAGTACTTAGAAAAAAATGAACTTATTGATGACTGTATTAAATGGTTAGAAAAACATTATCCTAAAAGAGGGTTTTCAAATAAAAAATCTACAAAGACTTTTATTGATATGTTAGAGCACCAACAATATAAAACAAGTCAAGGATTAGGTTATTGGGATGCATCCCCGCATTTCTTTCACGATTCTTTTTCTGCTCTTATTGGTAGAAATATGTTTAATGGTGTACACCCAGTAGAAAACAGATATCTTAATGTTAGAGAAATGCTTCACTTAATGGGACTTCCTTTAGACTTCGGTATTGAAAGCTCAAGACAAGTAAATCATATTGCTCAAAATGTACCTGTTACAACTGCTATGGATATGGCTGATGAGGTAAAGAAATTTTGTAAAGGCGAGGCTAAGATGACTAATTTTACATTTCTGAAACAAGATAACACAAGTCATAAAATTATTGATTCTGTTGAAATTGGATCAGAACCTAAAAAGAAATATAAAGTAAAAAGTATAATTTAATTATGAAAGATAACGCATTAGCAATAGGAATATCTAGTTTAGAGTTTACCAATATCTTATGTAGTTATTATCCTAAAGGGATCAAAGAAAATTTTGATATTTACTTATTTGTTGATAATAATAAAATAGACATAGATAAACTTCAGTGCATTTTTAAAGAGCATGATTTAGATATTTTTATTAATGCTAAAATTATTATCTTAAAGGATGTATATGATCATTATATAGAAAAGCATCAATATAAAGGTAATGCAAAAAAGTTTCTATTAAATCATGGTTGTTTATTTAAAATTCTAATGCCTATTTATCTAAGAGAAATGTTTGGTGTTAAAAGAACATATGTTTCCGATGATGATGTATTTATCCTAAATGATCTCAGTTATATGTGGACTAAATATAAAGAGTTCGGTATTAAGAAGGAAAACTTATTTTACATTAGAAATAAAAATAAGTATGATGTAATGAATGCCTTCAATGAAATATTTGAATCTGATTTTACTTTGGATCAAATGAATGGTCTAGCAATAAATGCAGGTAATATTATTTATGACGAAGACCCTAAGTTAGAATATTACTTTGAGCGGTTTATGAAGCACCCATTTATTCATCATATGTTTTTTGATTTTACAGGTTATACGAGCTGGACAGTAGAACAGAGGTTTCATCATTTTAATATTCATAGATATTTAGCAGAAGGAAAGGAAGTTAAATTTTTAGAAAGTAAAGACTTAAGACTAATGCAAAATCTTGATAAAGATATGAAGGCTGGTGAGCCACCTGAAAAATATTTAAAAGAAGTCGTACCATCCTTAATCCATTATGCAATAGGCACAAAAAAACCTTTATGGTTAAATGATTTTTTACCAGGTCTTAAATGGAGATATGGTTTTGACTATAAGGCCAAATATGAATTAAAGGATATTCTATATAATAAAGATTGGCGACCACCATCCTTTAAAAGTGTACAGAAAAAACAAACAGCATTAAAAATTAAGTCTGTATTTTAACTTAAACTAAGTAACAATAATCAATATAATAATAAACAAATAATATTTTAAATGGAAACAAAAATTAACAAAATTGACGGTTATGAATTAAGTTCATTCGTTCGCAAACTACTTCCAATTGACAAATTCATCTTTATGAAAATCGCAAAAGAAGGTACTGTATCTTCTGTATATTTTCCTGAGAGAGATGCCGTAAAATTGGTTAACACTCCAACTGCTGATATCTTTGATGCTGATATCTCTGAACCTGTAAAGGTAAGCTTTTATAATGGTACTAAAGTTATTGATGCATTAAGTCATTTTAATGGTGATGTCCAAGGTCGTATTAAGTATACTGAATATGATGGAGAATTAATGGCAAGTGATTTTATTTTAGAAAATGAAGATCTTCAAATTAATTTGGCATGTACAGATCCTTCATTATCTTTTATGGAAATGAGCAAGGAAGAAACTGATAGAGCATTCGGTACAGATTCTAAAATGTTTAGTTTTGATTTACTTACTACTCATGTAGATAAAATGAAATCATTATTTAACTTAGATAAAGATGAAGATATCTTTACTCTTTATATAGGAGAAAAAGGTATTAATATTAAAGGTACTTCTTATGATGCTACTTTATGCCACTCTTATGATTCAGATGTAGAAAAAGGTGCAAAAGTTGTAATTTATAAAAAGTATATTAATCTTTTAGATAAGGAAAATTACAAAGTAAGCGTTTGTGAAAATAAGGTTGTATTTAAATCTTTAGATACTAATACACATCTTACTGTTGCTGTTGCTATTACTGACGAGGATTAATACTGCATCTAATTATTTAAAGGGCATCATAATCGGTGCCCTTTAAACTTTCTTTAATCTTACCGTATAAAAATAAAAATGACAGAGGAATTACAAAAAATTAACGAAGAGGCATCTAAGTTTTATAATTATGAACAGGCAGTTAAGTTAATGCTTAACTCTATTTACGGCGCATTTGGTAATCCTTATTTTTATTTCTTTAATGTTGATATTGCTGAAACTATTACACTCCAAGGTAAAGATGCAATTTTATATACCGAACAATTAGTTAATAAGTATTTTAAAGAGTTTTGGCATAAAGATCTACCAGCTCACGCTGCTATGGGTATTACTGTAACAGGTAAAATTGAAAAACCAGTAGGTATTTATATTGATACAGATTCAGTGTATGTTAAATTTGATGAAGTAATTCAAAAGTCGGAAGGCTGGAACGGTGATGAAAAAGAATTTATACTTAAGCTTTATAAGGTTAGGTTAAATGGTTATATAGAAAAGATTCTACAAAAATATGCAGACGATAATAATGCAGAAAACTTTTTATCTTTTGAATTAGAAAGTATTGCTAAAAATGCAATATGGTTGGCAAAGAAAAAGTATATGCAGAATATAGTTTGGAAGGATCCGGATATTCACTATGATGATCTTTCTAAAATTAGTTCAAAAGGATTTGAAATCATTCAGTCATCTACTCCTATTTTTGCAAGAGAAAAATTAAAAGAACTATTAACTTACATATTTTCTGTAAGTGAATTAGATATGGGAGCATTTGCATCTTTGCTTAAGGATGTTAAAAGACAATTTAGATTAGCAAATGTTGATCAAATCAGTTTTTCAAGAAAGGTTAATAATTATCAAAAGTATATTGTAAATGATTATGAACAATTTGAGATCGCATCAAAATGCCCAATCGGCGTAAGATCTGCAGGTTATCATAATTACTTATTAAACAATTCAGGCAAAAAAGGTAAATACCAACCATTAGGAAACGGGGAAAAATGTAAAATGTATTTTTCTGAAGATAATTCCTGTGATGTATTTGCATATGCACCTGGAGATTATCCTTATGAATTCGCGCCTAAGATTGATTACGATCGACAATTCGAAAAAACAATATTAGATCCTATAAACAGAGTTGTTACTGCTATGGGATTTAAGGGATTCAATAGAAACTTGATTTATACTACAAGTTTATTTTAAAAAAAATTATGTTATGAAAAACCCAGATAAATTAAACAGAAAAGATATAAGCAATTTATGTAAATTAGCGCTAGATAAAGGTGGTGATTTAGTTCCATTAAAAATTCCTTCGTCAGAATCATTAGGTGAAGGATTGACTAATGGTTCGATTCTTTTTCATAAAGATAAATGGCTTCTTAATTTAAGGAGAGTTGGATATCTATTTTATCAATCTGAAAATAAACAAAAATTCCCATGCCCTTGGGGTCCTTTAGTTTATTTAAATCCAGAAAATGATGTAGTATTAAGAACTACAAATTATATCTGTGATTTAAATAGTGATACTCTTGAGGTTGATAAATGGAGAAAAACAGATACTACATTATTAGATAGACCACCATTATGGGAATTTATTGGATTAGAGGATGCCCGTTTACAATTTTGGGATAACAAATTATATCAAACGGGCGTGCGACGTGACACTACAGTCAATGGGCAAGGTAGAATGGAATTATCTACAATTAAGAATGACGAGTCTTGTATGGAGATTGATAGAGTAAGAATAGAGCCTCCTAATGATCCTACTTCTTATTGTGAAAAAAATTGGATGGCTATAAATGATATGCCATACCATTATATTAAATGGTCAAGCCCAACAGAATTAGTAAAGGTAGATCCTAATAAAGGTACTTCAGAATTAGTAAAAATTGTAGACCAATCTCATATTAAAACAAAAAGAGATATGAGAGGTTCTTCTAATATAATTAAATATAAAGATTACTGGGTAGGAATAATTCATGAAGTAGATCTTTGGTTTAATTCGGAATCTCAAAAAGACTCAATTTATTATCACAGATTTGTTGTTTGGGATAAAGATTGGAAAATTAAATATATTAGTGATGAATTTGATTTTATGACTGGGCGAGTTGAATTCACTTGTGGTATTGCATTTGACGAAAAGACTAATAACTTTTTAATACCATTTGGATTTCAAGATCATACTTCATTTATGTTAAGTTTACCTGAATCTGTATTTAGGGAAGTTACTAATATGGAGCCTATAAAAACCAAAGAAAGCGTAAAGAAAACCACTAAACATAAAACACTTCATAATTTCATTCATAATCCATTTAATGCTAAGGCTGCGTTTAAACTTGGGGAGGGGTATTTTAAAGAAGGTCATTGGGGATCTGCTTTAGGTTTCTTTTTAAGAGCAGCGGAATATACTGATGATTTAGATCTTCAATACGAGTCATTTTTCATGGTGTGTAGATGTCTTGCAAATAAAGGTGGTCGTGATGAATGTGAACAAAAAATGTGGTTGCAATTAATTTCATTAGATCCTACTCGACCTGAAGGTTATGGTGCAATGTCTTCATATTATTCATGGAGAGGTAATTATCATAATGCTTATTTTTATAGTAACCTAGGTTATACTTTAGGTAAAGAATGCAAGCCTATGATAAAATCTACTGGTGCTATAATTAGTAAATCACCTCTATTAAAGCAAACTAAATTATTTGGATCATCTTATGGTTTAATGAAAGATAAATTAGAAATACTTAAAGATTTTATATCTAACCCTAAAAATCATAATCCGGCATTACATGCATTTATGTCACAAGAAGCAGTAAAGTATAAACTTGTACAATAAAACAACTCTTATATTTTCTATATAATAATAAAATAAAACAAATATGGCAAAAGAATTTTCATTCGCAGATTTAAACAAAGAAATGTCAAAACACTCCACATACGGAGAGACATTAGACAAATCAACTATTTCAGAAATAGATCATTATATACCAACTGGAAATTGGCATCTTAATGCTTGCTTAACAGGCTCGCTGTTTGGTGGTTATCCTAATAACAGGGCAGTTGCATTAGCAGGACCCTCCGGTACTGGTAAAACTTATCTTATCTTAAATGCAATTAAACAAGCACAGGCACAAGGTTATAGTATTGTATTTTATGATTCTGAAAATGCTGTAGATAAAACTTTAGTAGAAAAGTTTGGTATTGATCCAACAAAATTTCGTTATGAGCCATGTAATACGGTTCAAGAATTTAGAACTTCGGTAACGGCAATTACCGATGTATTAATCGAACAAAAAGCAAAAGGTATCGCTCTACCTAAAATTATGGTCGTGCTGGATTCTGCAGGTAACTTAGCAACCCAAAAAGAAATTGATGATGCTAAAACTGGAAGTAGTAAAGCTGATATGACAAGAGCTAAATTATTAAAATCTACATTCCGAATCATTATGACGCAATTCGGTATATGTAAAATACCTTTCTTATTTACTAATCATACTTACCAAACACAAGATCTTTTCTCTAGGCAAGTAGGTGGCGGTGGAACTGGTCCTGAATATGCTGCCTCTATTATTTTATTTTTAGGTAAAGCAAAACTTAAAGAAGGTATAGAACAAACCGGTATTATTGTTACTGCCAAACCAAATAAAAATAGATTTGCAAAACCTACTAATATTAAATTCCATATTTCTTTTAATAAAGGTATGAATCCTTATATTGGATTAGAGGAGTATATAAGTTGGGATACATGTGGAGTTGAACGAGGAAGATTTATAAATGAGAATGCATTTAAGAAATTAACTGATATAGGTAAAGCTGAATGTAGAGAACATTCTTTTGATAAGGATGGTAAAAAGGTTACTATTTATTTTCAACCAGCCGCAACTGCAAGAAAGATATGCGTAAAGCATCTTAATGATACTGTAGATCTTAATCAATTATTTACACCAGAAGTAATGACCGAGGGTGTACTGAAGGCATTGGAGCCAATCGTTGCTGCTAAGTTTAAGTATGGTGAAGAACTTGATGTTGAAAATTTAACCGAAATGCTAGAAGCCGATGTTACCGAAAAATCTTAATACTGCAAAACTTAAAGTAAAGCATGTATTAGGAAATCATACAACATTACCAACTTACCCAGACGCTGAAGATATTACGTATGAACTGATACGAGATTATTGTGGTAAAGTAGCAAAGGAAATTAAATTTACTAATGTATCTTTACAGAAAAAGTACAGCCTTACTGATGAAAAGGTTAATGAAATTTTAATGACTCTTAAAAAGAAAAAGATTATTAAAGTATCATTATCTAATTCTGCATATACTACATACGAAATTATTACAAATCCATATGAATAAGCATGACTTAAGATTTAAAGAAACTCGCGGTGTTAAATTCATATGTGATGTTCATGATATGATGGGCCAACAGATATTAGGTGATCAAGGATGGGAGCTTCATTTAGAAGATGTCTATAAAAAAATAATACTTAATGACTTTACTATTATTGATGTAGGTGCTAATATTGGTTGGCATACAGTTCAGTTTGGATTGCTAGGTAAAGAAGTGCATGCATTTGAACCAGTAAAATCTAATTTCTATAATCTCTGTGGTAATGTTGTTGTTAACAATTTAAGTGATAAGATTACTTTATATGAAGAAGCATTAAGTAATAAACCAGAGTTACTAGGTATTATTAATCAAGAAGATTTTTATGAAAATCCATTATGGTCACATAATACAAAGGAATTGGTATTTAATAATTGTGGCGGTATTGCATTAGGAAATACTGATAATAGTAATATGACTGCTAATACATTGGATAGTTTTTCATTCGCACCAACTTTAATTAAAATAGATGTTGAAGGATTTGAGCTTAAGGTTTTACAAGGTTCTATGAAAACTTTAAATAATCATAAGCCAATTGTTTTAATTGAACTTCACCCCAAAAATACTGATAATGAATCCATAAAGACAATTCTCTTATCATTAGGTTATAAGATGTATTTAATACCTAACTCATATAATACATATCAGCATTATGATTATTTAGCTTACCATGATGATACTAAACATGGTAAATTTGTTCAAAGGCTTATAGATTTAAACAAAATATAGATTTTACTATATAAAAATAAACAAAAATGAACTCCAGTACAGACCACGAAAAAATATTTTTTAATTACTTTCTTAAAAAGCCACATTATCTAAAAAGTACTGGCCCAGGCTTCTTTTCTAATAATGATTTAGATCAAATAGCTAAACTATCTAAAAAGTTTTATACTGATTTTGGTGAAAGCCCTTCAAGAGAACAGATGAAGGCTCTTATTAAAGATGATCCAAATGAAATACCTTCTGATATAGTTTCTTCTATTTATGATATTAATATTAATGAATATGATCAGGATTGGTTAAAAAGAACTGGTGAGGCATGGGTTAAATGGAAACATTTTGATAAACAATTAGTAAGAACAATTGAATATGTAAAAACTCAAGATGTATCACCAGAAAATGTTGAGGATGTTGTAACTCGTGCTATTGGCATGATCTCAACAGAAGGATCATTAAACTTTGATACTGATATTGGATTAGACTTTTTTAAACCAGAAGATCATGTACAAAGAACATCAAAGAAAATTGAAACAGGTTGGACTTTCGTAGATAATGTATCAGGTGGTGGGTATGATACAAAATCTTTAATAGTTTATGCAGGAGAACAAAATATTGGTAAATCTATATGGTTGGCTAATGATGCTGCTAACTTTGTTAGAATGGGTCATAACGTAGTTTTTATTACTGCTGAAATGTCAGCTCAAAAGGTTTTAAAAAGAATAGGTTCTAATCTGTTACAAATTCCAATGCCACAGTACGATGAAAAAACTGGTAATAGAGATTATATGAAAAGACGTTTAGAAAAAATATCTCGAGGTTTATTACCACCAGGTAAACTTTTTGTAAAAGAAATGCCAACATCACAAGGTACTGTTTTAGATATAGAAGCATACTTAAAAGATTTAGAAGAAGCACAAGATCATAAAGTAAATGTATTAGTTGTAGATTATATTAATATTCTTGCAAATTATAGAAATCCTAATACTGAAAATACTTATATGAAGATTAAACAAATTGCCGAAGATCTTCGAGCATTGGCAGTTAAAAGAGATATGTTAGTAATTTCAGCCACACAAATTAACCGTGGTGCATGGGATGCTACTGAGGTAAGAATGGAAAACATTGCTGAATCTGCTGGTCTTGCGCATACTGCAGATGTTATGTATGCTTTAATACAAGATTCAATGATGCATGCAGAACGAGAATACTGGTTAAAGGTATTAAAAATTAGAGATGGTCAAGGTAAAGGTACTCGATGTAGATTTAATATTGATTATGATCACATGAGATTAACCGAAACTGACGATATAAATTAAACTTAAAAGATATGTGGGGAAAAAAGAAAAAACCTAAATTAGATGAAAACGGAAAACCTATTCCACCTAAATTAGCAGACAAAGATAAAATTTTTAATAATTCATACGGTGATCAGGATATTACTGAAAACCGAGTTAACTTTACTGTTGCTGCAACTTATGGTGATAGTATGGATCCTGATGATAGGATGCACTATGAATTACTAATTAAGAAGATTGATAAAATTATAAAGGGTAGTGAATATGAGCATTTAAATGAAGCTACACCAGAAGGAGTAATTAAGAAATTAAATAAAGTACAAATCAATAGAGTATATTCTCATATCATAGAAAAGATTGGGGATGGGTATACAAGAGTTGATTTGTTTAGTGTTATATCAGATTACTTTGATGTATTCCCTAATAAATTTTATAATTCTCTTTCTAATAAATTTAAAGATGAACTTATTAAAGAATTGGACGATAAGTATAATATCTTAGAAAAAAGAAAAATCAGAAAATTATTTTAATATGGCAAGAGTTTGGATGGTTAGCGATTCACATTTAGGCTGTAGATCAAATTCTGTATTATGGCTTAATATTATTGAAGATTACTTTTTTGGGTTTTTTATACCTTTAGTTAAAAAAGAATATAAAGAAGGTGATGTTCTTTATCATTTAGGTGATGTATTCGATAATCGCCAAAGTGTTAATTTAGCTGCGCAAGATTTAGCAATTAGAGTGTTTGAAGAATTAGGTAAGATATTTCCTGATATTCATATTATAGTTGGTAATCATGATATTATGAGAAAGAATTCTAATGATATTGCATCTGTTGATTGTTTAAAGTATTTACCTAATGTTACTGTTCATAAGGAACCAAGAATTTTAAAGTATAATAATACTAAATGTTTACTTATGCCTTGGAGAAGAGACCATGAACATGAAAAGGAAACTTTAGATTCTATAAAGGAAAATATTGATTATATGTTTTGTCATACTGAAACTCGTGGTGTACAAACTTCTCCTAGTACAAAACATTTACATGAAGGGGGTAATGATGTAGGAATATTTAAAAGATTTAAAAGAGTTTATTCTGGTCATATTCATTATAGACAAGATAAGCAAAATTTTGTTCTTGTAGGTAATCCTTATCAAATGACAAGATCTGATAGAGGAAATCAAAAAGGTATTTATGTATTAGATTTAGATACAGGAAAGCATGAATTCTTTATGAATAAAAGAAGTCCTGAATTTATAAGGTATTATATTAATGATATCTTAGAGATGCGTATGGATGACATAAAGAAGGAAATAAAGGATAATTTTGTAGATGTTTTTATACCATCAAATGTTCTAGGTAAATATAACATTAATATGTTTATGGATTATTTGGATGGAGTTGCTAGAAAATTAGAACCAAGAATCTATGATGAAGAAAATCCTTATGATAGAGAAGATGGAGAAATGTCTGATTTTAATGGAGAACTTAATTTAATGAACATTGCAGCTGAATACATTAATTCATTAGAATATGAAGAAGATCTAAAAGAAAGATTAAAGGTATCAGTACAAGATTTATATAAAAGAACATTATCACCGAATCATGAAGATTAAAAAAGTAGAATTTAAAAACTTTGCAAGTTACGGAAACCGAATGCAGGTAATAGAATTTGATAAAGATAAAAGTGATCTTTATTTAGTTCTTGGTGGAAATGGTGCAGGTAAAAGTACTCTTGCAAAAGTTATAACCTATTTATGTTACGGTAAAGTCGAAGGGTCAACCTTAAAAGATTTACCTAATAGAGTAAATGGTGCTCTTTGGGGTAAGATACATTTAGAATCTAAAAACAACACCGTTGAAATAGAACGAGGAATTAATCCTGGTATTTTTAATGTAAAAATAAATGGATCTGAATATGATGTTGCAGGTAAAGTAAATTTACAAGATTTTTTAGAAACTGAAATTTATGAAATACCTTACCATGTATTTAAGAATGTAATTATTTTGTCTGTAAATGATTTTAAGTCTTTTATTACAATGTCTCCTTATGATAAGAAAAGAATCATTGATAAAATATTTGGATTTTCTATTATCAATGAAATGGCTGAAGCCGTTAAAGAAAAGAGGAGAACTATTATTGAGGAGATCCGAACATATGATGATGAAATAAGAACCCTTAATGAATCAATAGAATCTGTAATCGATAAGATAAAGCATTTTGAAAAGGTTAGTAAAAACAAAGATGCTGAAAAGATTAAAATTCTTAAAGAAAAATTATTACAGTTAAATGAAAACAGGAAAAAGTTAAAAGAACTTACATCTGCTACAAAAGTTAACTTAGAAAAATTAGATGAAAATTCAAGAAAGCAGAACAATAAAAAATCAACATTAAATTCTAAGATTAATACTGTTAAGAAAGAACTTAAGCTATATGAAAATAATTCATGCCCTACCTGCACAGCCCCTCTTAATTCTGATTTTCATTTAGATATTAAAAAAGAAAAAGAAGATTCTTTAGATTTATTATTTACTGAATGGAATCAAATAAAGGAAGACGCTGAAAGAGCAGAAACTGAATTAATTGATCTTAGACAAAAAGGTAGAAAAATACATGTTAAGGTTGGTCAATTAGAAACTCAAATGGAAGCCATTAAAGATAAGTTAATCGAAATGGCTGATAAGGATGAGTCTGAATCAGGATCACATCTCAAACAACTAGTAAAAGATTTTAAAAATCGAAAAGATGATAAATCTACAGGTAAGTTAAAAAGTGAAGGGGAAGATTATTATTTAACTATCTTAGAAAATATTATGGGTGAAAATGGAATTAAGAACTTAGCAGTAAGATCTATACTTCCTTCATTTAATAACCACATTCAATTAATGGGGAGAGAAATGGGAATACCGTTTGGTATTAGATTTAACGAAAAGTTTTACTGTTCTCTTCATCATCTAGGAACAGAGATTAGCCCTAAGACGCTAAGCACAGGTGAAAAGAAAAAGGTTGATTTTGTAATTATTATGGCATTAATAAAAATGATTAAGGTTAGGTTTCCTTCATTAAACATTCTTTTTCTGGATGAAATCTTCTCTTCTATTGACTCTGATGGCGTACACCATATAATTAACATACTTCATAATACAATACAAGATATAGGCCTCAATACCTTTGTTATCAACCATACAGTTTTACCAAGCGAATATTTCGATAAAAAGATTGAAATAACTAAAGATGGTGGCTTTAGTGAATTTAACATTGAATCTATTGGATAAATAGAATATAAACAAAGTCTAATAGATGTCAGCATATAATCAGGAATTTAATAAAGATAATACTATACTTAGGTACTTAGTAGTAGGTATGTTAGCCGAATTAAGCAAAAAAGTATATTATTATAATCAAGTAGATGAAGATACTTTAAAAAAGATTGAGGTACCTTTCTTTTATTCTATATCTGGTAATGAAAGATTTCTTTTAGATAACTTTATGTTTGATGCCGAAAAGGCAGGTAAAGCAATTGGAGATTATGAAGTAGTTCCTAGAGGTATACTTCAAATGAATTCTATGGCTATTGACTCTAGTGCACAAACCAATAAATTTACAAGAGCGGAATTTGTAAGAGAATGGAATGGTGTATTAAAGACATTTTCTCTAATGACTAATTTCTTACCTGTTACTATGGGCTTCAGTGTAACTTTAATATGTTCTAATAATTTGGAAATGTTAAAGGTTACAGAGTCTATTATGAACAAATTATATAGGGCCACTACATTTCAGGTAGATTTAGGAATGTTTAGAGTTAATGCAAGTATGGGAGTCCCTGATGACTATTCACAGGAGAGATCATTTGAATGGGGATTAAATGATAAAAAGGAATTCCAAGTTACTTTTGATATGGAGTTAAAATCATTTATGCCAGTATTTGAAAGTGGAATACTATTATCAGAAATAGACTTTATTACTAGACAAGCCTTAATTACAAATCCTGATGCTATTGGAGTTGGTCAGTTAAGATGCGATAGTAATGGTAATGCTGGTATTTATTTCGGTGGTGTGTTTCAAAAGTTTGAATTTAGCGATGATAATATTTTAGTAGCACCTTTTGAAAACCTATTAAGTAATCAGGGTTATAATAATACCACAAGCAAACAAGTAGGTGGGCCTTATGATAGAAGAGAAATAGATTCATCTAAAAAACCAACCGAATCATCAGAGAGTAGGCAATATCGAAATGCAGATGATGATGAAGGATAATTAACTCTAAGATCCTAGAATATATAAAACAAATCAAATTCTATAATATGGAAAAAGTTATTAAAGAAGGCCAAACTCAGGTTTACATGGATGGTGGAATTGACCGCCAATATGGAGTTAATACTGACGCACCTTACCTTAACGCCCCTAATCAACAATTATTAGATATAGTTGGTGTATTATTTGCACAGAGCGGTAAAACAAAATTAGACGGTAAAAACGGAAAGGTGGTTAATGAAGGACCTATGACAGACTCACAGGTACTTTCTATTTTAGTCGGAATGGGAATTCCCCAACAATTAGGTATGAGTGCTATAAATGCCTTTAAAGGAAACAACATAACAGAAAATAATAAACAAAAAAATCATAACGAAATGAAATTTACAATTGCTGAACTGCACGAAAATGTTATGAAGAGCATTGATGCACTAAAAGAAATGAATTCGGATAATTCCAGAACTTCTTATACTGCTAAGAATGCCCTTGACATTTTAGAAGAATCTCTAAAGGCATTCCCGATGAGATTTAAGAACGAAGAAACCAAAGTAATTAGCGAAGAAATAGAAAACAGTGTTAATCCTATGCTTAAGTTTAACATTGCTAAAAATCTTCATAGAAACTTAGCTTCTTCTGATTGGTTAAATCCAATTAACGAATTAAGATCTTATATCACAGGAGCTTATAACGATGCTAAATGGTCTTTCAGAATATCTGAAGCTGTTTCTAGAACACAATCACAAAAAGGTAAAATGTATGAAAGTTTAGTAACTGACTTAGAAGGTTTACTAACAGAATCATCTGATACTATTAAATCTAAGTTTTCTGCAATTGCTGCAAAGAACCCATGGTCAATGGATTGTAAAGCTATTCTAAATGAAATGAAGGCAGATGATAACAAAGCTACTGCAAATGGAGGTGGAACAATTTCTACTATCCTTTCACCGGTTTTAGAATCTGAAAATGGATTAACATTCCACTTACATGGAAAAAACTATAACTTTAATGGAAAGACAATTACTGAAACTGAAGTTAAAGATTCAAGATTCTTTGATGTATTGGAAGGTCTAGGAATGTTTAAAAACATGAACGGTACTTTGGTTACTTTCGGAGAAGGTAATAATAAAACGTTAGAATACAATTTATCTGAAGGTACATTAAAATTAGGAAATACTGATTTATCAAATGTAAGCATCATTGAATTAAAAGAATCTTTAATGGCTCTTAATTTCTTTGGTTACAGAAATCAATGGAAAATTGATAATGTATGTAAGTTTTTTGAATCTATTGATCTTCTTGCCGAAATGGATAATTTTACAAACATTACCTCAACTGAGTTTACTAATCTATTTTTAACTATGATAGGGGTTCAGGAAGGTATCTATGTAAATAAAGTTAATTCAGGAATGCATGTTAATGAAATGGTATTTGTACCTTCTGCAACTGAGGCTGTAAAATTAGTAAAAGAATTTATTAATTATGATGCTACTCCAATTCTTTCAGAAAGATTAATTGCTGAAAATGATGAAGCTGCTAAAATTGAAAAATCACGATCTGACATTTCAGATAAAATATCATTCTTAGAAGAAAAGAAAGCAAAAGTAAAAGATGCTATTGATAAGCTTGGTGAAACTGAAGAACTCACAGAAGCAATGAATTTACTAGAAGAAGAAATTTCTAAATTTGAAAAATCATTACAAGAAACTTATGACAGAGTTGTATTAGGTGGAAATAAAGGTGATAAATCTAAAACTCATGACGGTGAAGATTTTGAAGATGATGATGAAAAGGATGAATCAGTAACAGAAAAAAAAAGTCGTAACGATTATTTAAACGACGGTTTTGTAGAAGCTGAAATTAACAAGAACGGTAATGGTCTTAAAAAAGGTATGGAAGTTATGGTAAGTGCTGAAGATTATACTTCATTAGGCGATAAAGATCAATTAGAATGTATTGATCCTAAAACTGGAAAAACTACTATCTGTCCAAAAAGCCAACTCAACGTTAAGATTTAATAACACCCACTATATAGAAAAGCCGGTAGTAATAATAAACTATCGGCTTTTTTTGTATATAATAATAAATAAAACATTTATAAATGGCAAGAAAAAGAAATTATCTAAATAATAGAGATCTTTTAGAACAAATAATATTATCCAAAGAACAAGATGAGCTCACCCCAAAGGCATTAGAATTTTTAATGTTATTAGCAGACAAATGTTCTAGGAAATTATCATACGCAAATCCAGACGATAGACAAGACTGTATAGCATCTGCTTATATGGACTTATTTAAATATTGGAGAAACTTTAATCCAGAAAAATCAACTAATGCCTTCGCTTATTTTACTGAAATATGTAAAAGAGGATTTGCAAAAGGTTGGAATAAATTACATCCTAGGAAATACGCTGGTACTGTATCAATTAATGGTAGCGCTGATAGCGACGGTATTTATACAATATAAATTTTAAATGAGCATTAAAAAGGTAAAACCTACTTCTAAGTCAGGATTTAAACAAGGTTATTATAATCCTGTTAATCCACAAAAGTATATAGGAGAACATCCTATCATATACAGAAGTAGCTGGGAAAGAAAGTTTTGCCATTGGTGTGATCATAATGATGAAGTATTAAAATGGGCATCTGAACCATTCTCAGTAAAATACTTTAATATGTTAGATAAAAAGTTTCATAATTATTACCCAGACTTTTATATGAAGATGAATAAAGGCGAAGGTATAATTGAAGAATTTGTAGTAGAGATAAAACCTAAGGCACAATTACAAAAACCAAAGGCCCCAAAAAGAAAAACACCAAAGGCACTAAAGAATTTTAAACATGGATATGAAACTTATGTTAGGAACCTTTGTAAAACTGAAGCATTAAATAAAATGGCTAAATTAAGAAATTTTAAAGTTATGCTATTAACCGAAGACTCAAAATTGTTTTAATGGCTATAGTAGGATCATTTCAAATAGATTTAGATATTTATCTTAAAGAAAATAAAGGTAGATCAGGGGCATCTAAGCAATCGGATTCTTCATTATCTACGATTGGTGATAAAGCTAGAGGTGATCTTGAAAATGGTAAGATGTATTCTTTTGAATATTTTACACCTGAAGAAACTTTTTATGATACCTATCCTATAGTATTAGGTTTAGGTAAAAGTATAGATAATCATCAGCTAGGATTAAATCTTCACTATATTCCATATGAAGCAAGAATACCTTTTTTATCTGATGTATATAGATCATTTAAAGATACTATACTAAGAGAGACAAACACCGCACCTGGAAATCCTAATAGACAATCTAGGTTAAATGAATTTACATATGATAATTTAAAACAATCATTAGGTAGAAAATACAATATAACATATGCCATTAGGCAATATAGAATAGATAGAATAAGAAAACCCAGAGTGATGAGTTATGCTGATTGGTACATAGGTGCTGTAAATAACGAAAATCATTTCTTTGGTGGAAATATTAATGATGCACAAGCATTATATTATAAGAATATATAAACAATAAAAGATAAAACAATATGGCAGGTTTTACTGATAGAAGAGGACCCTTAAGTACAGGTAATCCAGTAAGGAAGATTTTAAAGGATCTTTCTAATTTAGGCATGGCTTACGATGATATGATCATTCGTAATTCTCGTGCTGTAGGTTTTACAGAAAACCAAATGGGTTATACGTTTAATCCAATGGGATCTGATTCCGATGATATGTATAGCGCCTTTGCTGCATTATCATTAACTGATACTACCATGAAAAAGAATATCTCTATCTTTGATAGGGATTATGAAAGAAAAAGAGATCAGCTTAGAGAATATGCAGTACAAGATGAAATAGAAGATATCTTAGATGTAATTACTGATGAAGCGATTGTATTTGATGAATCTAATTATATGGCTTATGCAGATTTTAATGGTCATATAGCATCATCAATAGAAGATGAAATTGGAGATGTGTATAATAACTTATATAATTATTTTGGATTTAATGATTCTATTTCTCCGTGGAATTATTTTAGAAAATGGTTAGTAGATGGGTTTTTGGCATTTGAAATAGTTTATAATGATAAGCAAACTGAAATTATTGGATTTAAAGAATTGGATCCTATTTCATTAATGCCTGGTCTTGATACAGATACAGGTAAAAAACAATGGGTGCAATATCAAGGCCAAGGTGCAAAAGAGAGAAAGCTATGGGATTCTCAAATTATTTACTTATCATATTCTTCAATTAATTCTCCTATGAGAATATCTTATGTGGAGCGATTAATAAGATCGTTTAATCTTTTAAGAATTATGGAAACAACCAGAATCATCTGGGCTGTTTCTAATGCTTCATTTAAAACTCAATTTATTATACCTGTAGGTGGTAAATCTAAAACCAGAGCAAAGCAGTCTCTGGCGCAATTAATGAATTCATATAGAGAAGTTGTTGATTTTAATCAAGAGAGCGGTGAAATTGTAACCAACGGAAAATCAATGATGCCTTTCAATAAGGAATATTGGTTACCATCAAAAGACGGTGAATCCCCAGAGATTAGTACAATCGGTGGAGATGGACCAGATCTTGGTGATACAGAATCTCTTAAGTATTTTGCTGATAGACTAAAAATGGCTTCTAAGATTCCTTTTTCGCGATTTGATAAAGAAGGCGGTAATACTTATGATATGGATGCTAGTGGAATGTTAAGAGATGAAATTAAATTTTCTAAATTTATTGACCGTCTTAGATCTATATTCCAAGAAGTACTTGTAAAACCGATGTATCTTCAAATGTGTCTTAATCACCCTGAATTAAAAAATGATGTTTCATTTAAATCTGGTTTAGGACTTAAATTTGTTAAAGATAATGTGTTTGAGGAAATGAAAGAAATGGAGTTACAAACAAAAAGAGTAGACTTCATTGGAAATCTTAAAACACAGTTAAGTACAATGACTGCAGAAATGGAGGAAATTCCATACTTCGATTTAGGATTCCTTGTTAAGAGGTACGGTGGCTTTACACGAGAAGATTTAAAAGCTAATCAGAGGGCTAAGGAAAGAACCGATTTAGAAAAGGAGGGGTATAAGGAAGAAGATATTGAAAAGATCCTTTTAGGTGCTGATAAGGCAGATTTTGAACCGGAAAAGAATAGTAATGGAATTGATGATGATCCATTAGCAGACCTAGGATAAAAAGTTTGCAAACATTGTAATATATAAATCAAATAACTAATAGAAAATGTCAGGAAAAAAATTATTGATTCTTGAAAGACAGAAATCAAATTTAGATATAACCACCGGTGAAGACGGTTCAGTTGTATTAGAAGGTGTATTTACCGAGTTTGATGTTAAGAACAAGAACAACAGGATTTACGAGGAAAAAGAAGTAATGCCTCATATCAATGAATTACAAGAAAAGGTTAAAACCAATAAACTTCTAGGTGAATTAGATCACCCTAAAGATTTTGATGTTAGTTTGGCTAATGTCTCTCATGTTGTTGAATCATTAGATTATGATAAGACTAAAAAACAAGTTATTGGAAAAATCAGATTACTAAATACCTCTAAAGGTAAAGAAGCACAAGCTCTTATTAAAGATGGTATTCCTTTACATATTTCAAGTAGAGCTGCTGGTACAGTAGATGAAAATGGTAAAGTTAAAATTAAAAAGTTTTTTACTTATGACTTGGTTGCAGATCCTGGCTTTGAAAATGCCGAGTTATCAAGAGTAAACGAATCTTTTGGTTTAAGTAATGATGATGGTATATTAATCTATGAAATGGAAGAAACTGAAAATAACGATAATAAAAAAGATCTAACGATGGAAAATAATAATTTTGTAACTGTTGAAGATTTTCAAAAGTATACTGAATATGTATCTGGTGTTTTAAGTAATGTTAAAGAATCTACTAATTCTAATAATGATGAGGTAATGGAAAAACTTATTAAATACACTGAGCATATTGCAGAGAAAGTAAATCAGGTTACTGATTATGCTGAATACTTATCAGAGAATCTTGATAAAAATATTTCATACTCTGACTATTTAGCAGAGAATGTAAATTCAATTAAAGATTATGCTAGTTATTTAGCTGAAGAGCTTGATGGTAGTATTCAATATGCTGAGCATGTTGCTGAGATGGCTGACAAAGGAATTGCATATTCTAATTATGTTGCTGAAAACTTAGAGAAGAGTATTGATTATTCTGAATATGTAGCCGAGAAGGTTGATCAGAATATTGCTTATTCTGAATATCTTGGTGAAAATGTAGATAAGAGTATTAAATATACTGAATACGTTGCAGAAAATGTAAATTCTACTAACGGTGAAAGTATTAATGAAGATACTGTTAATGAATACGGTATGAAAGAAAGTTCTATGCCAACAATAGAAGAAGTTTCAAAATGTATGGATGAAGGAATGACTTATGAGCAAGTTTGTGAAAAGTATCCTGATGCAGACAAAGCGAAATTAAAAGAAATGTGTGAATCGTGTGGAAAGACTCATGAGGCTGAAGATTACAAAGAATCTATTGAGGAGAAATTAAATAAACTTATTTCTGCTGCTGAAACTAAAAATGTATCTGAAATGCATTTTATGAATTTCTTAGGAGAATCAAAAAAGAATCAGTTTAATGCTTTACCTGAAAGTAAGCAAGCTATGATTGTAGAATCAATGAATTCACAACCTATTATGTCAACTATACAAGCTGAAAATATTTGGGAATCTAATTTCATTGAAAAGAAAAGAGAAATAAATGTAATTGATGATATGCCAGAAAGATTCCGTGGAAAATGGAATAACCTTTCTGAATCAAGACAACAACAAATTATATCTGAATCAAGATTCCACCCAGTTGGTAATCAATACGGAATTAATAATTTCTGGGCAACAAGAGATCTAAGAGATACTCAAATTGCTACTGAATCTATTAATGAAAGTAAAACTGCTGCTGAGGCTGCTAATAAAAAAGAACCATTAGTTAATGAATCTTTTGCTGCTGACCTTATTAGTAAAGTTAAGTTTAATTTAGGTAAATAAATAAAGAAACAAATAATATTAATCGAATGGTCAAGAAGAAAAGGACCGAGGCGATTAAAAACCGGAATTTTATAATTCCAAAAAATGCGAAAAATAATTTTTAAAAAATGTACGCAAATCAATTAATCAACGAGTCCGAGGTTCAAAAGACCTGGGGACCTATCATTGAGGAAGCTACTGGTATCACTGAAAAGTCTAAGTTATCTTGGATGTCTAAGTACTGCCATTATCACAACCTTAATGAAAGTGTATATAATACTGTACACTTAAATCCAAATATGAATGTACCAGGTATGGATGCGGTAACTTTACCAGGCAACCCTACTACAATGAATGCATTCTCTGGACAAACTGCTGGATCTGGTGACAGACCTTTTTCTTTGCTTCCACTTGCAATGCAAGTTGCTGCTCAGACTGTAGGTTTAGACTTAGTACCTGTAGTACCAATGCAAGGCCCAATGGGAATTCTTACTTACCTAGACTTTGTCTATGGTGGTGGTTTAACTAACCAAGCAGGTGGTGTAGATGGAAATTCTGCTCCATTATTAATTAAAGTACCTGTAACATTAGGTTCTGGTATTGCTGCTTTAGCAGTAAACGATGTAAACTATGTTGGTACTGGTACTAATGGTTCTTATGAACTTACTTTCGTAGGTGCATCAAGAATTGACGGATATCCAATCTTCCGTGTAAGAGGTAAATCTACTGACGCAGTAGAAGGTACTGATCCTTACAGACAAGGTGAAGAAGGTTACGAACCAATTTATACTGCTATCGTAGGTGGTGGTGCTCCAACAGATTTATATTCTAATGATACATTAGCTGCATCTATTGGTACTTTTGGTGGAAGCCCTGAATATGTAAAAGCTTTAGAAGACCATATTACTGGTTTCTCAGGTAACGCATTTGAGGCTAACAACCCTGCTACCGGTGCACCTGCATTTGGTTCAGAAGATATCAATGGTGTAGATCCATACCAAAGAGGTGTTGGAGAATCAACTCCAGATAACCTTTTAGGTCTTTCATTGTTCAATAAATCAGTTGCTGCTAAAACTTATCAAGTTGCTGCCGCTGTAACAAGAGAACAAGTTCAGGATTTAAAACAATTCGGAATCGACGCAGTTGCTCAAGTAGAAGCTGTATTGGTAAATGAGTTAACTCAATCTATCAACAAATACATCTTGGATAGAATCTTCAGAAATGGAGCTACTAACGCAAATAATGTATTTAGTGTGGACGCATTAAACTTATCTGCTTCGTTTGTTACTGCTGCTCCTGGTGTTACTGCAATCTCTTTAGGTGCTGGTAATTCTAGTAACGCAAACATCTCGTTAAACACTGCTGATACTGTAGTTGGTTCAGGTGGTGAAACACAAGGATCATTACAACGTAGGTTGTATACTAAAGTTCTTGCTGCTTCTAACTTGATCGCAACGAGAGGAAGAAGAGGACCTGCAACGTTTGCAGTATGTTCTGGGGAAATTGCTACGGCACTACAGGATATCGCAGGTTTCGTACCTTACCCACTATCAAATACAATCAACCAAGCTGGTGGATCTTTATATCCAATCGGTTCTTTGGCTGGTGTAACTATTTATGTTGATCCAAACATGGCTTGGACTGACTATAGAGTTGCTGTAGGTAGAAAAGGTGATGGTAATTCTCCTGGTTTAGTATTCATGCCTTACTTAATGGCTGAATCTGTTGAAACAATCGCAGAAGGAACTATGGCTCCTAAAATCGCGGTTAAATCTAGATTCGCTTTAGTAGATGCTGGATTCCACCCAGAAACTATGTACTACACATTAGGATTTAACTTTGGTACTGGTGTATCAATTATCTAATCCTATTTAGGTATATGACTTTAAGAAAGGTTCGTCGAAAGGCGGACCTTTTTTGTTTTGTATAAGTCTAATATATAAAAAAATAAAACTAATTATGAAAAGAGTATTATCATATAATGAATTCGTTAATGAATCTAAAAATATTAAGGAAGGTATTACAGATATCAAAGGGATTATGAGTAATCCTATTAAATATAAAAAGATTAAGAATAATGCTAAAGTTTATCAAAAGACTAAAGTACAACAAGCATTAAATAACTTAGATTACGAAAAGAAGAAAGCTGCTAGTAAAGGTGACGGTAATTCAAACGTTCTTAAAGTTGCTAACGCTACAAAAAATGCTGCACTTAAAAATCAGTCAACTGCAATAGCGGCAAGAATGAACGATCTTGCTACAACAGATCCTCTTAAGAAGGTAGTTACTCTTGCAACAAGTAAAGCTAATTTAGCAGCAGCAGAAACGGCACTTAAAGCTGCTGATGCTGAAGAATCAAAAGCACTTAAGATTAGAATTAAAAGATTAGCAGGACAAGCGGCCGATGCACAAAAAGCACTTAAAGATTATGAATCTGATTCAAAAAAGGATACTGCAGATAATGAAACACCGTCTGCTGAAGATAATCAAAAGGCTGCCACTGCAGAGAAAGCTAAATTAGATAAAGAAAAGGCTGAAAGGGAAAAGGAAGCAGCTAAAGCAAACAAAAAAGCAGATACAAAAGATGAACCAAAAGTAGATGATAAAGCCGAAGCTAAGATTGCTCAACTAGAAAATAGTATTAAGTCACAAGATAAAATACAAGCTGATGCAACTAAGAATATAGAAAAATTAAAGGGTGAATTAAAAATAGCACAAGATAATAAAAATACAGGTAAATCATCACAAGCTGAAGTGGATGCTATCTCAGCTAAAATACAACAAGAAACTGAAGATAAGAAGGCTGCTAAAGCTGAAGAAGATAAACTTAAAAAACAATTAAAACCAATAGCAGATAAACAATATGGAGAATCTCATACTCCTTTAGAAGAATCTGTTGCTGATAAGTTTAGAAGATTATCAGGAAAACTGTAAAAAACTATTAACTATGAAATGTAATTGTAAAACCTGTGGTTGCGGTAAATCATGTGATTGTACCTGTTGTAACTGCTAAAATAAATCATTATGTATAAAGTTCGTAAAATAAACTTTGGTTGGTATAAAAGGAGGCATGGTATTCTATTAGAAAATCTGCCTCCTTTAAAGCAAAAACTTTTATTGGAACATAATCATATGAAATGGTTAGATTCTGATATACAAGCCTTTGAGATTATATTTAAAGTTGAGGATATGAATGAGCATGAAAAGAATCCTAATCGTATACTTTGGAATCCTTTTAGAGAAACGTTTACAAACATTAAAGAATTAGAAAAAGACTCGGATCTCGTTGACTGGAATTGTGGAATATGTAAAGCTGGAATTAAATCAAGAATGGATTCTAGGAAGGTTGAAAATTTTGTTTGTAGTAAATGCGTGGAGTCTCATAACTCACGGAACAGCAGAGTTGACCAAAGAATAATAGATTCCTCTGTTAAATTTATGAAGCACTGTAAATCCTTACTAAAAGGTGAACAGAGGGAGTTTATGACTTACATAAGAAGATCATCAAAAGCGTAAAGCTTCTTCTATAGTTATTTTTTTAAATGCATTTAAATTACTAGATGGGCATGCATTTAAAATTTCTATTCCACTTCCATTAAGATCACGTTTAAGCAAATCAAACGCAGGTATAAATTGATCTTTATAAATATTAACACCTGTAGTATTTACTGGATAGCCATCGTGGAAGTGACTTTCCTTTCCTACATTACCCATATCATATCCTAATAAGATAATTCTTTTAGCACCTAAATGAATTGCTAAATTAATTGCAGCATAACCACTATTTCCACCGTGTGCTATTTCATCTTTTTGTTTTGACAATCCATTCTTACTTCCTCTTTTTAAAAGTTTAATACTTTCGTTATGATCTTTATTAGGTGTAATAGTATACTTCAAACCACTATAAGACATTATTTCTTTTCTAAGCCATCTGAATACTCTAGAATCTGTCCAATATAAAGCTGTTGGGTTATTATAATATTTTATAGCTTTATTAATAGCTATAGTTTTTTTATTAGATAATAAATTCCACTTAAATCCTTTTAGTGAAGGGCCTCCACCAATAATGTAAACAGTTTCCCCAGCCCACAACGGTGTAATAGTATGATATTTTAAATCTTTCTTTAGTGGTGTCTTTAGTCTAACTGGATTAGGATTTACTTTAGTAGGTACTTTATGGTGAGAATTAGTGTTTATAATTTTACCTCTCTTTACATTAGTCTTAATGTTCTTAGAAGATTCAGCTGGTACGGATATATTTACCACCTTTCTAATTCGTCGGCCCTTTCTCATTGGTAGATTTTTTTTATTTATTTACATTAAAACAAATGTCTTTTTATCCATATAAAAATAAATCTAACTCATTATATGAAGAATATCCAAAACATACTATTAACAGAGAAGTACAGGCCACAATCCTTAGATGATTTGATTACACCACAGAGAGTTGGTGAGAAATTAAGTAAAGGAGTTTATCAACATTTACTATTACATGGCAGTCCAGGTACCGGTAAAACTTCTGCTGCTAAGGCTTTAGTGAAACATTTTAAGCATCCTTATTTATACATTAATGCATCAACCGATACATCAGTAGATGTTGTAAGAAATAGAATTACTGACTTTTGTGCTAATCGTTCTATAATGGATGAACCAGGAAAAATGAAGGTAATTATACTTGATGAGATTGATGGTGTATCTGATCAATTCTTTAAAGCGTTAAGGGCTACAATGGATCAGTTTGCTGTTAATGCAAGATTCGTTGCAACATGTAATTATATCAATAAAGTACCAGATCCAATTCAATCTAGGTTTGAAATGATTGATTTTGATTTTTCTAAAGAAGAAGAAACTGAAATAATGAAAAGTTACATTATGAGGATTTTTCAAATCTGTAAAGAAGAAGGTATTGGTATCGATAAACATGCAGCTGTTGAATTAGTAAAAAGAAAATTTCCTGATTTAAGAAACATGTTAAATCAATTACAAGGATTTAAATCACAAGGCGTAGAAACTATAACTGTTGAAAACATTAAACAATTTAGTTCTGTGTATAGAGATATTTACGACCTCGTAATCGATGGAGAAGATCCTGTAAAAAATTATCAATACATGTTATCTAATTATGCAAATAGAACTGATGATGTTTTATCTTCATTAGGTGCGGAGTTTATAGATTTTATAAAACAAGATAGGCAATCATACACTCAATTTATTCCACAGATAATTGTAACAGTTGCAAAATATCAAGCACAAAGACAACAAGTAATAGATCCTGCAGTATCAATGCTTGCTTGTATTTATGAACTGCAAACAATAGTTAATGGGGCATGAGATCACAATTCTTAGAAAAATTAATAAAGAAGTTTCCTAATCACATGGAGTTAGGTGGAGCAGTAGCAAGATATTACGACTTAAGACAATCAAAGTTAAGCAAGGAAGAGTGCGAAGAAATTGTATTGAATTCTTCTTTCAGATTTAATTGATACTTGTTATATTTAAAATAAATAATACACAATATGAAAAAAACAGGCAGACATACATTTGTTATAGATGGTAATTATTTTCTGTTTAGAACATTATATGTAATTCCTAGCAGATCAAAAAAGGCAGGTCTATTAGGAACAGAAGAAGACGTACAAGCTTTTGTCAAAAAATTGGCAACTGACTTTGCATATCAAATCAGATTATTCGAAGGTCTTATCGACAAGGTTGTTTGGACGGTAGATTCAAGATCATGGAGAAAAGACTTTTACCCAGATGCAGAATATAAAGGTAATCGTAAACAGAATGATGCCCTCAACTGGGAAAACTTTTCAAAGGCAACAGCTGACTTTATTTCTATCTTATCTAAGCAAGGTGTTATTATTTCTAAAATAGACGGTGCTGAAGGTGATGATTTAATGTATGCATGGAATACTGAATGTCTTGCAAATGACAAATCAGTTATTATGTTTACTGGTGACAGGGACTTAGTTCAATTAGTAGATAAGAGTACAAATAACAATACACATACTATTCTATTCTCACCTGCTCATAAAAAATTATATACTTATCAAGGTTTTTCTGAATGGATGGATTCACAAACAGAAGAAGAACAATCTGATGATATATTTGATGTACTAAAAACTTCTGTATCACCAGAGAATCAGGCTAAAAAATTACTTAAAGCTTTGGTTGCAAAGAAAAAGGTTTCTATTATAGAAGTTGACCCTGAAGACTTCCGTTTTCGTAAAGTACTTACTGGAGATTCAGGAGACAATGTACCACCTGCATATTACTATCAAAAAGGCAACAGACGATATGGCATCAGCGAGAAAAAGGCAACTGCTATTATTGCAGAGTTCAAAGAAAAGCATGGCCACTTATCTCATATGTATCTTTACAACGATGAGTATATTACTGATCTTGCAAATATGACCGTAAGAGTTATGAATGCAAAACATATGAGCAGAGAACAGATTATTTCTAATCTAAAATCCAATGTTAATCTTATGGTACTTGCTGCTGAATCTATACCAGAAGGTATCCTAGACGAAATGTTTAAATCTGTCGAATCTAAAATGAATGTAAAAGGTTTACAATTAAAGACAATTTCTACAATGAAATCTATTTTGGAAAATACTGAATATGCAAAAGAAACTGATAGTTCATTTAAATCTTCTTTCTTTAAAGATGATGATACTGATTCAAGTGACATGTCTTTTATAAAAGGTAGCAAATCACAGGATAAGATTTTTTAAACTTTTTTCTTTTTCTTCATATAAATATAAAATATCTCAATGAAATTATTTGATTATATAAAAGTTCTTTTTGGTAAGGATGCACACTGGGAAAATGTAAGTGGTTATGATAAGTCTAAAAATTCTTTTATGACTAATCGATTCATGAGTATTAAATTTCCAATACAGGCAAATCTCTTTAATACTCTTAAAATTGATCCAATTGGTCAAGCAGAGGCATGGAGATTAGTTTCGTCTAAATTTAATAGAGTACCTGGTTTTATTTACACAAAGGTAAAAAAATCAGCAAAGCAAAAAGCAAAAGAATGGTCGCCTAACCCTAAGGCTTTAGAATTGTATATGAAATTTAACGAAATAGGAGAAAGAGAATATAAAGAAGCATTAAAAATTAACCCATCACAAGTACAGTCCTCGATAGATATATTAGAAAAACAGATGGGAAATGATGTTAATTGATAATACCTTTGAATTAGGAATACCTACACATATACAGTTTACTTTATTTAAATATGATTACTTTGATAGTATCATAATTACTAGAGTAAAAAAAGAGTGCAAAAACATATCTAAAGTTAACGGCGAATTTACTGTTACTAAGTCATCTTTCTTAAATGCTATAAAAACTAGTAAAAGAATTAAAGCTGAGATTGAAAAGGCAGAAGATTTTGGATACATACCAATCCCTTCAATAAAACCTAACTCTGTTTACTTTTTAACTTCTATTTTTAGCAGATTACCTAATCTTAACACATTAACATTTAAGATTAATAATGATAAGAAATATACTCGTTTAATTAAAAATACAGCAGGTCATGATATAATAAGTTTTCATTTTAATATCATTGAAGGTATATTTGATTTAACTAAGGTAATGGATAGAAAAGAATTAGATATTTTTAATAAAACTCTTATAGAATTTAAAATATTAGAAAATAAGTATTTAAGTAGGAAACCATACTTTTATATGAAAGCTACTGCTATTATAGATATTTTAACTGTCATGGAAGCTGAAGGTAAATTAAGTACATTTAATATCTTGGATCACATAGATGATAAGTTAGAAGAAGATGATCCTATACTAATTGTAAAGACTGATTATACCCCTTTTTAATATGATAAGAAGAGAAATGTATCAATTCAAAGGTAATGATCTATTGCCTTGTAAAAGTTGGGAAATATATTTCTTGATGTCAGAAGAAGGTCAATATTATGAAATACTTTGGAACAGTTCAAATAATGAATTGTTAATGTCAGATACTGAATATGAAAAGAAAGGTCACAAGCCTTTAACTGATGCATTAGCAAAATATAAAAACCCTGCTGTATTATCTATAGGTTATGGAATCGGTCTTATTAACAATTTAATTAAACTGTGCGATGGTTCTTTAACCGTCATAGAGATTAATCCTGATATTATAAAATTAGAAACTCGTGACATTAAAGATTTAGATATTATCATTGATGATGCATTTATTTGCAATTATGATAATCTTTTTGCTGATAAAAAGTTTGATATAATTTGGTGGGATCCTTCTGGTGGAAATAATAAAAATAAAACATTTCCAAAAGAAAGACTTAAAAATCTTTTAACAGAAAATGGCCAATTAATAAACTGGCACCATCTTTAATCGCTTAGGAATATATAAACAAATAATGTTTGTATATGAAATCCTTACTTAAGCGCTGTTGTGAATCGAAGCGTGAGTGTATTACTTACTTAGTAGTCTTTTTATGGGTAGCTGTTGGTATTACTGCTACATATTTTGATACTAACTTTACTCAATTGGCTGGTTATTTTATCTCGTTAACAGGTTTTGTTGCATCATATGTGTTCGGTGAAAGCATGAGACCTAGCAATAATAGTTCTATTTTTATGAAAGGTAAAAACAGCAAGAGAGAAAATCTTATGTATATTACAATTGCACTTTGGACTATTATAGGAGTTTGGGTAATTGTTAAAAATGCTGATCTTATGGGTGCAGCTGCTTACTTTGCTGCATTAACACCATTTGTAGGCTCTTATATAATTGGAGAAACTTTTAAAAAGGAGGGTGATTCAAAAGATTCATACGAACAAATAAATTCTTAATCAATGGCAGTTAATGGAAGAACAACAGATGCTAATGGTGATGCTATATTAATTAGCCTTCAAGAACCATATTTAAACGTAGTTGAAGTACTAGGATACACTGATGTAACCAAAGGTGAGTCAACAGGTCTTTATTATAATAAACAATTTAGATGGGGAACTGACGGTGTAACATATTCTGATTATATTAATCTTACCAATGCAAATTTAGAAGCTTTATTATTAAATCCAGATAAACCTTTTTGGATACAGTATCGTTATGAGCAAGTAGGAGATGGTACATTGGAGTTTGAATCAATTGCGTTAGAATTAGTGACTGACGGTGGTGTAATTTGTAGAATTCCACAGATAGAATGTGGAGCTGAAGGCTGTGTTGGGTTTCCTAATTTAGTTGTAGACTGTTGTGGAGATACGTGGAATCCTTATGATTTATCTAGAGCATCATCTATGTATAATCAATTATCGGCAATAACATCAAATATGTTTGGGTTCTGTGTAGATTATTTTAAAACAAAAGCAGATCAGCGAAGCAGGGATGTAATCCTTAAAGAATATTCTTTATTTGATGTAATGCAAGAAGCTGAGGTAAAAATATTAATTCCAGATAATGAACTTCCTACTAGGGAAATTCAATTTAATCCAATGATGATGGATTTTCCAGTACAGTTTGAAATTCATATTGTAAAATCTGCATTTGAGGCAGTATTCGGAATAGGTGCAAAACCTGAAATGAGAGATTACCTGTACTTTAAAGATTATATGAATCGTATGTATGAAGTGGATGCAATTGCAGAGGCGGATGATTTTCTTTATACTGGTTCTTACTGGAGGGTTAGTCTTGTTCCTTATCAACAAAGAACTGCTGTAGGATATGAAAACACAACAGCAGGTATAAAAGCTGAAACGGATACAAAGGCTTTAGTATCAAATGTAGAAGATAAATTCAGAGTAGAGAGAGAAAATGAATTCAGAGATGTTAGAAAAGATAATCAATATAACACAATAGGTACTCAATGTAATGATTATGTTAGAAGATCCTTAGATAAGAGATTAATTATCAGTGAAGAAAATGTTTATAATCAATGGACTATTATTTCTAAATATCATTATAAATTAGGTACTATTAAAAATGGTAATGAATCAATAAAATATCAATATGAAGGTGGCTGGGGTAGTGAAGAAGATCGTGCATTTACATTTTGGGCAAGGCCTCAGTTTTTAAAACCTATAGGAAATAATGTACTCATATTATCTATTGTAGATAAGAATGGTAAGGTGCAATTAAATACTGGAAAACTACCTGATTTTGGTAATTCTTTAAATGTTGGAGACTGGGTTAATATAAAAGGTACCCAATCATACAATGGTATTGCAAAAATTATTGAGATAGTTGGCGATTCTATTGTTATTGATGAATCATATATAGATGATGTACTTGCTACAGGATCTCCTACATTTAATAAAGAAGAAAGTAATAATTTTATGATTTATGAAAATGATTTATTACCTCCTACGCAATATGTATCATTGACTTATACTATTAATTGGTTTATTATGAAAATAAATAACACCTACTTTAAGTGGAAGATAAATAAACCTTTTGTAAAAAATAAATGGTATGCATTTGTTATTAATTTAAATTCAACTGCTCGCCAACTAGGATTATTTTTATATGATACAATAGAAAACTCAACCGCAATTAATCCAGCAATAACATCAGATCTTAATTTGCTATTTAATGAAACTAAAGCATATGATCCTGTAGATGTAATAGAAGGCAAAGATTGGAAATTGTTAGGATGTAATACAGATTTAACTAATATAAGAATTTGGAAGAAGCCTATAGAGGAAGAGTTACAATCATTGATTCTTAGTCAATATGTTGTAAAAGATACTCATTTAACATTATTATTGGATAACGCATCACCACAGTTAATGTTGCAAGATGTAACGGATGCCAGATAACCTGGAATATATATTACAAATAACTTATTAATGGAAGATAACTCAAAAGATAAATTTAGAGATAGTATCGGAGACTTACTTAGTGAATTACCTGATGAGGTTCCTGGATTAGATAATACTCCAGAATTACCTAAAGTAAGATTAGAAAGTACACAAGCAGTTGCTCTAACGAAGGCAAAAGGTAAAGCTAAAAAAGTAATGTCTAGTTTGCTTAAGTTTTACTTAAGTGAAGAAATCATCGCAGAGCATGAATATATTCAAGCAAAATCTAATTTAGATGAATATGCATTAGGTATGCTCATTCGCCAAATGGAAAACAGTGAGGTTGCTATTTCACAATTAATGGATATTATAAATGAAGGTGATGTATCCCCAAGAATGTTTGAAGTACTTAGCGATTTACAAAGAACTCTATTAGATATTATTAAAAGCCAAACAATGTATATGGTTGCTATTGAAGAAAATGCAAAAAAGACTTCTAGGGATATTGATGTTTATCATGGCAATTCAGAGAGCAGCGGTAACAAAAAACAGAGCGGTGTTAAGTCAAGAGGTACTAAAGATTTAATGAGAGCATTACAAGAAACAATTAACGAAGAAGATATACAAGATGTCGATAGCGATGAAAATGAAGAATGATTACATTCTTACACAGGAAATAAAACAAACAGAAAGAAAAACTGAAGGTGGTTTAATTATTCCTGGTGAAAAGTATAATAGGCAAGCTTTAGTAGTTGAAGTAGCAAATGACCTTGAAATAAAGAAAGGTGATAAAATTATAAAAACAATAGGCAAGGGTACTGAATATACTTTTGAAGGTAATAAGTTTGAAATCCTTCACATAAATCATATTCTTGCTGTTATAGAAGAAAATGGCACAGAAACCACAAGCACCTAGCGCAGGATTTGATTTTAATGTTGGCAAAGCCAAGCAAGCATTTTCTTGGTCAAGTGAAAGTGTAGAACAGTTAATGTTTGCAATAGAAGAAGGTTATAAACCTGCGTCTACGCCATTCTATGAAGGTAATCCTAATTTACGAAAAGGTAATATTGTTTTTAATTATACTTCAAATGAAATAAAAGAAATTAAAAAGTGTGCAAAAGACATTGTATACTTTGCAAATACATATTGCACTGTAATGACCGATCATGGTTTACAGACAATTAATTTAAGACCTTACCAAGAAGAGATGTTAAGGCAATTCCAAGCTGAAAGGTTTAATGTATGTTTAGCAAGTAGGCAAGTAGGTAAAACTATTTGTTCATCTATTTTTATTGCTTGGTATTCATTATTTAATTTTGATAAGAATTCTTTAATACTTTCAAATAAAGGGGCAACCACAAGAGAAATCATTGATAAAGGTAAAACTATATTAGAGCATCTACCTTTCTTTTTAAAACCCGGCACTCTTAAATGGGATGTATTTAATTCTAAGTTTGATAACGGTTGTAGAATAATTGGTCAAACTACTACCAAGAAAGCAGCAATTGGTTTTACTATTCATTTATTATTTATGGATGAGTTTGCGCATATACCTGCAAACTTTGTTGATACTTTTTATGAAAACGTATATCCTACAGTATCTGCATCAACTAACTCAAAGGTAATAATAACCAGCACCCCAAATGGCTTTAATAAATTCTATGACATATATACTGCTGCCGATAAAGGATTAAGTGAATATACACCCTTTAGAGTTGATTGGTGGGACGTACCAGGAAGAGATGATGCATGGATGAAACAGGAAGTTGCAAACTTAGGAAGTGATGAAGCTTTTAATAGACAATATGGAAATCAATTTATAGCAGGATCATCATTACTACTAGGCCCTGATAGTCTTAAGAAATTAAAATCAAATGAAACAGAATTTGTTCATCGTGAAATGGTTGAGTTTGAAGACGAGCAAGTAGAATATTCTGGTTTACTGTGGGACCCTGAATTTAATTTGGATGATACAGAAGAGGATGAAAATTACTGGTGTTTTTCTGTGGATATAGCTGAAGGTACTGGTGGAGATTATTCTATCATAAATATCTTTAAGATAGAACTTATGGATGAAGCAGATTGGAAAAAGGTTACATCCCCAGGTAGCTTTATCGATTTTTATAGAATTAGACAAGTAGGAAGATTTAGAAGCAATGATCACACTATTGAAGAATTTGCAAAAGCTCTTTATATTTTAGCTTATGATGTTTTTTACTCTGAAAACGTAAAACTAATTATTGAGTGGAATTTATTTGGGGGTGAATTAATAAAAAGAATGGAAACTGTATTTCCACAAAGAAATGATTTTGATGAAGAATCTGTTGTAAAGTTTAAACATCGAATAGATGCCAGAACTAAACAGTTTGGATTAAAAGTCAAAAAAGATAATAAACCTATATTTTGTCAAAATTTTAAAAAATACATTACTCAGAATAAAATATTAATAAAAGATAAGCATACTGTCCATGAAGCTGCAACCTTCGGTAAACTACCAAATGGTTCGTATGCTGGGCAATTAGGTCATGATGATTTAATAATGACATGTATTAATAGTTCTGAATTCTTTTTTACATTAGACTTTTCAGATTTTGCTGAAGAGATCCATGATGGGGCTGAAAAGCATGTTCAAGATAAAATTGATGCTATCTTAGAGCAAGATGCTAAAGGGGGACAACTTAACTTCGACATATACGACTTGGTATAAAAAGTTATAGGTTGTTGGATATATAAAAAAAGCAAATAAAAAAAATAATATAAGATGGCACTAGATCCGAAAATCGCTTCGATTAAAGCAGCAGGGACATACCGATTTGAGTTTGACAAATCTCAAGTAGTTAGTATTCCTGCTAATCAGACAAGGTTAATTGTCGGTTTCTCTAAAACAGGACCTTTTAATACTCCGGTATTCATTCCTGACACCGCATTCTTCAAACAAGTATATGGTGATATTGACAGAAACTTAGAAAGAAAGGATTCATTTTTCCATAGAAGCTGTTTAGCAGCATTGGAAAGAGGACCGATTCTTGCACTTAACTTATTAAACTTAACTGCTACCGATAAGGTAGAGTATATTAAATTTGGTGCGGCCTCCACACCAGAAGGTGGTACATACCAAGATAATGCAGGTGCATTAGGTGAATACCAAAAATTCTATAACAGAGATAAATTCTTTTATCCTGACTCAGATTCATTCTTAAGTAATGTAAATGCTGACACGCAGAATTTTAATTCAGGTACTACCAATGATTTATTAGATATGGTAAACTTAGGACAAAATCCGTTATCAGTCATAGTAAGAAAAGCATCAGCTGCTAATTCTACTGGATTCAATGTAACTGTTGAAGAATGGTATGGAGCTGCAAATGTACCAGGATTCTTAAATAAAGATAGTTTAGTATCTGACTTCTTGGTAGATGTATTTGTAATCAATGGAAACTTTGGTGGAGACTTTGGTTCTGCAACGCCTTATGAAAGATTTGCGGCAGATCCAATATTCCAAACATATTTTGATAAAACACAAGGTTTAAAAAGAAGAGTATTTGATGCTGATTCAACAGATACAAAAATCGCTGAATTTTTTAATGAATCAGAAGTTCAGGTAATTGCAACTTATACTGCTTCACTTATTCCTAACTTTACTGACTTATTAGGTAATAACCTTTTCGTAGAAAAAGTTATAAATGCTGATACTGCATCTACTGGATTATTTGTCGCTGTGAATGAAGATCTTTTTGATGGTGATACATTAATTGATGGTGTTGCAGGTGGTATTGATATGATAGGTCATAACCTTGAATATACTCAATCTACATCATTACAAGATGATGTTAATTTCTTATCATACAGTAGTTCTATTGTATCTGATTTAAATTATGCAGGTAATGGCATTACACCAACATCAGTTGATAAAAGTACAAGTGATCTTCTTTCTGTTACGGATTTAACTTCTGGTGATGTTCAAATACAGATACAAGGTTCTGTAGGATCTGCATTATTTGATGGATTCTCAAGTATGACCGCAAACACTGCTACTGTTGTAGGTAGTTATATTGAAGCTATTGATCTTAATGGCGATACAGTATATGTACCTGTAATATCTCACCAAGTAGTTGGTAATACAGTAACTGTTGTTTTATCTGGCTCTAATGCTACTATTGATTCAACTTGTTTCGGTACAAGCTTTGATTACATAAATGAAACTGACTTTGGTTTTGTAACCGATGAGGCCCCATTAACTAATCCGAATAATTCTAATATTATAGGTTCTTATGGTTCATCATTATATAGTCAATTCTCAAATGGAACTTTAACTGATGGTGATGAAGCAGTATTTTTAGATGGTGGAACTCAATATCAATCGTTCTTAGTATTCAATGCTGTTGATTATGGATTTATTCATACTGCATCACCAACTACTACTGCAACAACAATTGCAATTTCAGATTTAGATTATGCTCTACCATCTGTTCAAGTAACTCCTTATCAGGAAGATGCATTTAATAATATTACACCACATGCTGAATTTACTTTAGGTAGTGCAACTGGTACATTTTTAAATTCTGACGCTGTTGCATATCCTATAGGTACATTAGGTATCCAAACATTAAAAGGTGCAAATAATGTTTCTATAGATATTATATCAGATTCTGTTACTGAACCTGGATTAAAGCCTAACCAAGTATTAATCGCATCTGATAATCCTGATGCTGCCGATGTTATCGTTGGTAATTATTTAGTACATTTTGAAGGTGATGCAACAACTCCACATTCAAGGTTAACGAGAATGAATGTTGTACAAGGTGGATTAACCAATGCTGAGTTTAGTACTATTCCTGCAGGAAAAACTGCATTATTAGTAACATGCCAAAGCGAAATTGCAACATCAACCGCAGCAGGTGTAGTTAAAGTAGAATTATATTATCCTATTGATGCATGGGTAGATTACTTAAATGTATTTACATTGGATGGATTTAAATTAACTGCTAGTCATGTACCTAACGGAACAAACGATAGACAAAATGAAATCTTAAACGGTACTTTAAATGGAACTAATTTATTTAAGGCATTAACTGACAGAGATGTAATTAACTTTAGATATATTGTAGATACATTCGGAAACGGTATTGAAAGTGGATCTAAATCAATCTATACAGTATTAGCTTCTACAAGGAAAAACGCGTTTGCAATATTAAATGCACCATCTGCTAAGGACTTCAAAAATAATTCCGATCCTTCGTTTAAAGATCTAACTGGAAGCTTATCATCTAGATTTATTTCTACTGGTGGTGATCTTTCAAAGAATCCTACGGTAAGATACTCATTACCATCTCAAACACAAGGTGCAAGTTGGGGAGCATTCTATTATCCGTTTATTACTGTTAGGGATTTAGGTAGAAATATAAATGTTGTACCAGCTGCATATGTTTCAAACAACTTTATTGCAAAATATGAAAACGCTTTACCGTGGTCATTAGTTGCAGGAGTTCGTAGAGGTGTTGTCGGTGGAACTGGCGTTGTAGGATTAGAAATCAATCTTGGAAAAGAGGACAGAGAATACTTAGAACCATTTGGATTAAATCCAATTGTATTCCAAAGTGGAACTGGGCCAACAATCTTTGCAAATAAAACTGCACAGCAGACTACAAAATCTGCATTAAGTTCTATTAACAGTAGAGAGGTTGTAATTTATATCCAAGATGGAATTGAAGCAATACTTAAAAACTATTTGTTTGAATTTAATACAGCTCAAACTAGATTGGAAATTAAAACACTTGCTGATAACTTCTTATCAACGGTTCAAAATGATGATGGTGTTTACGATTATAAAAACGTAATGGACGAAACTAATAATACACCAGAAGTTATTGATCAAAATGTTGGTATCTTAGATACATACATTGAACCAGTAAGAGGAATGGAAATTCTCGTACAGAGAACAACAATTCTTAAGACAGGAGCTATTAGTTCAGGAAACTTCCAATAAGAAGAAACTAAATAAGAATATATAAAAAAAATAAATTAATATGCCACTACCACATTATACCCAGTCAAGGGCCAGTAGCCAAAGGTACGAACCTATTCAGCCTAACCTATTTGAGGTGACTGTATTTTCACCACTAGGGGATGATACGGGTTTAATCTTAGAGCAAGTTAAAACTATCGGAGGTTTAAATAACTTAAACCCATCTGTAGATGCAGTAGGTCAAAAATATAAATTTGCTGACCGTTCATTTGCAAGTATGCCAGGTCAGACCTTTTTAGATCTGACTATTAACTTTAGTCTTAACTTAAACGAAGCTAACGAAAATTACATTTACAATACATTCCGTAATTGGTATAAATTAATCTATGATCCATTAACTGGTGAAATGGGATTAAAGAAAGACTATGTTGGAAGTATGATCATTGTACAATATAACAGAGCAGGAGATATCTTTAGAAAGATTACCTGTAAAGATGTATTCCCTACAGGTCAACCTGATTTTGTAGATGAATTGAATTATGAAACTCCAGATCCTGCTGAGTTAACAATGACTTATCGTTGTGATCACTGGGTTGAGGAAAATGTAGGTGCATAATTTAAAATAAAATTAATTTTAGAAAAACTGGCTCTAGGGCCAGTTTTTTTGTCTTTACTCTAATATATATTATAAATTATATAATCTAAATTATGACCATATTTAAAGTATTAAACAAAATTGATGGTAAGGTTTATGTAGGTTATTCGGTTAATGATAATCCTAATAACTTAGGATCAGGTAAATATATTAAAAGAGCAGTTAAAGATTTTGGTACAAGATCCTTTGAGAAGCATATTTTAGAAAAATTTTCAACTGATGAATCATTAAGTCATATAATGGAAAGGTTAGAGTTTTGGATAAAAAAACATAAAGCCGATAATCCTAAGTATGGATATAACGAAAGCGTACAAGAATTAATACCGCAAAAAAAGAGGCTTACGAAAAAACTACAGGTACTCTTAACACCAGAAGATGTTGATAATCTAAATACTATTATCATACAAAAATCAATGGAGAATAAAACAAAACCGATGCCAGTATCTAGATATGTTAGACAATTAATAGTAGAACATATCGTTACAGAAACAGCACCTGAAAAACAATTAATAAAAATTAAATAATTATGAGTAGTCACGAAGACAATATTAAAAAAGAATTTGAAGAGGCTGAAGGTATAGTTGATACTACAGCTGAGGTAAAATCTAATGAAGATGGTAAAATTACTGAGTTAGGTAAAGTAGATACTAGTAGAGGATCTGGTGTAACATCTATAGATGATCCAGAAATACAAAGAATACAATCTTTAACCGGATATATTAAACTTGATTTATCTGGGTTTCCATCAGGTGGTCAATTTTATAGAGATGATTTTGAAATTCATATCAGAGCCGCAAGGGTTGGTGAAATTAGAGAATTCTCAACATTAGATGAAGAAAATATATTAGATGTTGATGAAAAGCTAAACTCACTTCTAGTGAACTGTACAAAAATTATGTATGGTAACCAACGAGGTTCATATAGAGATATTCTAGAAGAAGATAGAATATATTTAATCTTATCTATCAGGGAGCTTACTTTTAAAGATGGTGAGAATAAATTAATGATGCCAGTTGGTAAAAAGAAATGTACGTCAGGTACGTGTAAATCACAAGAATCAGTTGAACTTAAAACTCCTAACCTTCAATTTAATGAAACCGATGAATTGTTAGAAAAGTATTATGATCACGAAAACAAATGTTTTACTATACCTACAAAAAATCATGGTGAATTAACATTAGCACCACCAACGATTGGTGTTATGAGATCTATTACAGATTGGATAAGAAAACGAGAACAAGAAAATTTACCTTGGGATAAATCATCTTTAGCCATATTACCTTATATTCAAAGAGAATGGCGAGGATTTAATGATAAAGAAATATTTTCTGCTATTACTAGCTTTCAAGGCTGGGATGCTAGTAAATTTTCGATCATATATAGATTAGTTGAGAAAGCGAAAATTGGAGTTAAACCTGAGTTTATCTATCCATGCGAAGGGTGCGGTGCGGAGGTCGCCGTTCCGCTCACGTTTCCCGGCGGGATCAAAGCTATGTTTATTGTTCAAGATATCTCTTCTGAACTTTTATAAAGTCAGAGTTTTATTATTGGAAAAGTTGCATCTCCAACCTTCTGAGTTGGATTTGCTTCCTTTCTATGAATATGAATACACTTTAGAAATGTTTAATGACATTCTTAAAGAGCGTAACGACGAAGACAGCAAGAATAGTCAGGCACAGTCGGATAAATATAATACTAGTAGCATGCAAAAATCTATGAGCAAAAGCGTGAGTTCTTTTAAAACTCCATCTATGCCAAATATAAGTATGCCAAAGTTTTAAATAAATAGATTGAATGGCTATAGTAACTCTTAAAGATTTAATGGATCCTTTGTCAAAGATAGAGGCAGCTGCACAACAAACTAATGAAAAGTTAGATGCTATTGTAGCAGTCTCTGTTGGTGCTTCTCAAAACGGAGTAGCTATTATTGATGAGTTACAAAAACAGACGATGTTACTATCTGAGTTAGTTAGAACCAATCAAGAAATTGACGCTCAGACTGGTGCCAGTATTACTAAGAGTAGTATACAATTACTTTCTCTTAGAAAGATTCTTAAAGCAATTCAGAAAGGTAATAAAGATGATGAGACAAGTTCTAAAGGTAGTTCTATTGGAGGGCCTGGTAATAAAGTAGAAAAGGCTGGTGAGCTGTTGCAGATGTTAGGTGTAGGTTCTTTAAAAACTGCAAAAGGAATGATGCTATGGGCTTTAGTACCAGCAAAGGGTGTTACTAAGTTTACTGAGTTTATAAAATCTACATTTGAAAAATTAGCCGAAACTGACACTAAGAAAGCTAAAGAAGGTATTGAAGCATTAGATTTAATGGGAGGTGCAATTTTAAAATTCTCAAAGGCATTAGCCATATCAGCACTATTAATAATTCCTGGTATGATAGCTATACCGTTTTTGGCTGTATCTATATTAGCGATGGGTGGTATAATGTCTCTATTAGGATCACCTAAATTTAATAAGCGTATTAAAGCAGGTGGTGAATCTGTTGATATTATGGGTGATGCTATAAAAAAGTTTGCTATAGGATTAGCATTATTTTCGCTAGTTGCACCGCTTGCAGTAATTACCGCACCACTCATGGCTGTTTCTATGTTATTAATAGGTGGAGTTGTTTCTTTATTAGGATCACCTAAATTTAGTAAAAGAATACGTGCCGGCTCTACTTCATTATCTAGAATGGGTAATGCTTTAATAAAATTTACCGTAGGTTTAGTTGTCTTGGCATTAGCAACGGCGGTTATTGCGTCCAATCCTATATTAATAGCTTTAATGGCAGGTTCTATAGCATTAATAGGTGGGGCAGTTGCTCTCCTGGGTGGTAAAAAAATGTCTAAACGAGTTAGAGCAGGTACTAAGAATCTTGCATTGTTAGGTTTAGGTATTGCTTTATTTGGTTTAGGTTATGGTGTATTTGCAAAGGCATTTCCAGAAAAAGCTACATTTAAACAAGTATTGGTTCAGGCTGCTGCTATTGGTGGTATTGGTTCTGCTGTTGGTTTAATAGGGAAGTTTAAAGTTAAAACTATGGCTTCAGGTGCAGCAGCATTAGGCTTAATAGGATTAGCGTTACCAATATTTACAAAAGGATATAAACCCTTTGCAGCGGCTACGAAAGGTATGGATGTTGAAGATGTAGGGATACAGGTTGCTGCGTTATTCGGTATTGGTTTAGCAACAGTTCTTATAGGTAAATTTGGTCTTAAAAATATTGCACAAGGTGCATTATCATTTGCATTGACGGGTATTGCTTTAACTATATTTAATTATGGTTATATACCTTTTGCTTTAGCAACAGAAGGAATGAGTCTTGAAGATGTTGGTATGCAATTAGCTGTTTTAGGTGGTATTGGAACTGTTATGTCTGTCGCTGGTATAGCAGTAGCTGCTTCTGGTGGATCTGCTATGTTAGGGCCTGCATTATTTGCTGCCGCAGGTGGTTCCTTATTAGCTTTAGCACCAGGTCTACAAGGAATGAGAGATTTAAATTATACCAAGGAAGATGGTATAGCATTAGCTACTACTTTAGGTGCAGTTGCAATGGCATTTGCTGGTACTGCACCAGGTGAAGGTGAAGAAGGTGGTCTTTGGAGTGGAATTAAAGGAGCCTTTAGTAGAGTAGGTGAATCAGGCGCTGGTCTTGCTGCCGCTGCTATGTATGCTGCTGCTGGTTTAGCATTACAGGAATTGGCAGAAGGTTTATCTGCATTTTCAAAAATAAACTTTACTACAAAAGAATCTGAAAAGCTCGGATTAGCATTAGGAACAATAACTGCCGCGTTTGCTCAAGCAGGTGGAGAAGCAGCAGATCCTGGTGGTGCACTTGGGGCAGTCTTTGGAAATACATTTAGCTCAAATGCTGTTGAGAAAGGTATAGATTCTGTAATGGATGCAGGTGAGGCGTTAACAAATATAGCCACTGGATTAAATGCATTCACTGGTATTAAAGATCCTGAAGGTTTAGCTACAAAAATTAAAGGTGTGGTAGGGTTAGTTGGTGAAGCCTTTGCTGCAGTAGGTGGTGCAGAAGATAAGGATGGTGGTAGTTTCTTAGGATTTACTTGGGATGAAAATATTATAGAAAAAGGAATTGATGCAGTTGATGGTGCAGGTGATGCACTAGCACAAATAGCAAAAGGTCTTAATAGTTTTGCTGGTGTTAAAGATCCTAAATTAGTAGCTAAAAAGGTATCTGATACATTAACTTTAATTGGTGGAGCCTTTATGAGTATAGGTGGTAAAAAGGAAGAAGACTCGGCATTGTTTGGTTTAATCAGTTGGGATGAAAATGCAGTAAACGAAGGTATTGAAGCCGTTGATGGTGCAGGTGAGGCATTGCTTGATATTGCAGAAAGCCTAGTTAAATTTGAAGGTTTAAAAAACCCTGAGAAAGTAGCAGAAGGTATTAAAAAAATATTTACATCAATAGGTGATACTTTTATACATTTCTATTCACAAGATAATTTTTCTCGTGATGTAGATCATATGAAAGGATTTATATCTCAATTAGCCGAAGCTGCTGGTTCAGGTGAATTGGCCACAGCAGCAACAGACTTAGATAATATTGCAGCTGCAATAAATTCTGTGGATATTTACAAAGCAGAAGCATTAGGTAATTTGTTTAAAGGCGCTAGTGATTTAGGTAATAATAGATCTGCGTATGAAGACTTACAAGGTGCAGTTGAAGAAATCCGAGATTTATTAAGTGAATCTACTGGCGGCACAACAACTGGCGGCACAACAACTGGCGGCACAGGAGAAACTGGAAATACTAATATGAACAGTGCATTCCGAAAACTAACAGGAACTCTGTCTAGGATGGAAAGTACACTAAGCTCCTTACCTAATGAAATTAGAGCTATTAAATTAGAGCTACCTGAAGGATAATTAAAAATTTCTTAAAACCTTTTCCTACTTTAGCTATATAAAATTAACAGAGAGTTTCTGGAAATAGTATAGTTTAAAAGTATAATATGGAAAATGTAAAAAACATAGTTTGGTTTGACTTAGAAACCACAGGAGTAAATACAAGTAGCGATAGAATTATCGAGATTGCAATGATAAAAACCGATTCTGAAGGAAATGAAATAGATTCTTTTCAGTCATTAGTTAATCCCGGCCCTGATGCTGTTATGAGAGAGGAAGCTCAAGACAAGCATGGAATATCACCAGATCAATTAAAAGATGCACCACAATTTGATTTAATAGCAAAAGAAGTTTTAGACTTTATTGATGATAGTGACTTAGGTGGATATAATGCACTTTATTTTGATGTACCAATGCTCGTAGAGGAATTTATGAGAAGTGGTATTGCATTCTCACATCGACAAAGAGCTGTAGTAGATCCCTTTTTAATTTATTCAAAATATGAACGTAGAGATTTGAGTACTGCATATAAAAAATATACAGGAAAGGATTTGGAAGGCGCTCATAGAGCCGATGTTGATATTCGTGCAACAATGGAAATATTCCAAAAGCAAAAAGAACTTTATGATATGCCTACAACAGCAAAAGAAATTGATGATGTTGTAAATGAATCACGAAAAGATCAAGTTGACTTAAGTGGTAAATATAAATTTGCTGAAATAAATGGTAAACGAGAAATCGTATTTAACTTTGGTAAAAACAAAGGTAAGCCGTTTAAAGAAGTTTATGAAACAGATGCAAGATACATTCAATGGATTATTGATAAGGGAGAATTTTCAAAAGAAGTAAAAATCATATCTCGTAAACTCTTAGAGAAAATGCGAGCAGAAAATCCTGTTTTGTAAATTGTTAATAACTTTTAGAAAAAAGATCTCATTTTATTTTCAATTCCCAATTAAATTGATTATATTTATAATATAATTAAATAACACGGAATATGTCTAAATATCAAGAACTACTACAAAATCCTCCAAGGCTAACAGTAAAGAAAGATGCAAGAGAGGTAATCATTAAGACGGTAAGTTGTATGTGTGACAATGTACATTACCTTAAACTTAAGAAAAATTCAGAAGGTGATTTTAAAATGTCAGGTGGCGGATTTGCTTTATCTAATTGGCAAATGAAACATACATCACATGATATTGAATGGATTGCAGATGAAGGTAAGTGGAATCAGGTATTTAGAATGATTAATACTGGAACAGAAAAAATTGAATCTTTAAAAAGTAGATAATGGCAATAACAACTAAACCAATGCCTGGATCTGAAGTGATCCATATAGACTTAAGCGGACCAGACGGTAATGCATTTGCATTAATTGGATTGGCTCAAAAATTAGCAAAACAACTTCACTATCAACAAGAGGAAAGAAGTGAACTTACTACCGAGATGATGAGTGGAGATTACGATAACCTGTTAGAAATATTCGATAAACACTTCGGAGAATTTGTAACATTACATAAATAATATGAAAGAACCGACACCATACCGGATGATAACCGAAGAAGAACACATTGAAGAAATCCTAACAGAGGCATCTGCCTATGGCTTAAGAGCCGAAGTGAAGCAGTATGCAGAAAACTTATTAGATGAATCCCCAGAGATGGATCCAATTGATGCTTATACTCATGGGTTTGAAGAGTGGATTAAATAAATTATGGAAAAGGATAACGAAGGCAAAAAACTAAAAGAAGTTAAGTTAACTCAACAAGAATGGTTTGATGCTCTTCGCGTACCTACACCTGTAAGAAATAAGAAAAAATATAGGAGAAAGAAAAAACATAAAGGTAAAGATGATCAATAAAGGTAAAGAATGGAATTGGATGGATAACATGGATATTATATCTTCTATTAGAGAAGACATGAAATGGGTAGAAAAAGTTTTGTCTCACAAAGATAATACTAATTTACATTACCCTGCTCTTAAGCGCCTCATTAATAATTTCTATAACAAATGGGTAAACTCAAATAATATTACAGTTATGAATACTTATCGTCTTTATCTTAAGTCAATTTTAAGAAGTGAATTTGGTAGGTAATTAAACCTTTAAACTTTTATCAATATAAAAATAAAATTAAAGCATGGCAGTAAGCATTGAAAAGAAATATCAGAAACTTACAGACACAGAGCATGTATTACTTAGACCAGGTATGTACATTGGTTCTGTGAAGCCGCATACAGAAGAAGTTTATCTTTTGGATAGAAGAAGTTGGAAATTAGTACCTAAAGAAATTACATATAACCCAGGCTTCTTAAAACTCTTTGATGAGATTGTATCTAACTCAGTTGATGAACATAAAAGAAATCATAAGCTTAATCAAATAAAGATCACTATTGATATTAATACTAATAAAATATCAATTTGGGATAATGGTGGTATACCAGTAGAGATTCACAAAAAGTATAATGAATGGGTACCTGAAATGATTTTCTCAAATTTAAAGACTGGGAGTAATTTTGATGATAGTGAACAAAGAACTGTTGTAGGTACAAATGGCGTAGGTAGTACATTAACAAATATATTCAGTAAAGAATTTACAATTGATACCTGTGATAAGAAGAAAAGATTTACACAAACCTTTTCAAATAATATGGCAAAGAAAACCAAACCTGCCATAAAACCACAAAAGAAAGGGTTTACTGAAATTTCATACATTGCAGATTTTAAAAGATTTGGTATGAGTAAGATTGATAAGGCTTCAATTCAAATGATTGAAAAAAGACTTTATGATATTGCTGCATGTAATCCTAAATTAAAAATTTGGTTAAACGGAGATCCTATTACTTTTAAATCTTTTAAAGAATACTCTGAATTATATACCACACCAGTATTTTATGAGCAATCAGAAAATTGGCAAATAGGAATAGGTCATTCTACTTCAGGGTTTAAAGCTATCTCATTTGTAAATTCCGTTGAAACAAAAGATGGTGGAAAACACGTAGATAACATTACTTGGCAAATTACACAATTTCTTAGAGATAAGATTAAACGAAAGCATAGAGTTGATGTAAAGCCATCAGAATTAAAAAATCATTTGTACCTTTTTATTAACAGTACAATTATTAATCCTGCATTCTCTTCTCAGACAAAAGAAAAGCTTATTACTGAACCTAAAGACTTTGGTAGCATTCATGTACTTTCCGATAAGACACTAAGACAAGTTTTAAACTCAGAAATAATTCAATCTGTATTAGATTGGATTAAACAAAAGAAGGCAGCCGAAGAAAGGTCTAAGCTTAGAAAATTAAATAAAGGTCTTGATAAGAAAAAGGTTATAAAATTAATTGATGCAAAAAAGAGAGGCGATAGAAGCAACTGTACTCTTGCAATCTTTGAAGGTGATTCTGCATCATCTGCATTTAGACAATATAGAAATCCGAATATGCAAGGTGCATTTCCACTCAGAGGTAAGTTTGTAAATGTAAGAGAATCTATCCCTTCTAAGGTTGTACAAAATAAAGAAGTACAATCTCTTATGGCTGCATTAGGTTTAAAGATAGGTCATGAACCTAAAGATTTAAGATACGGTAAAATATTATTGTATACTGATGCTGATGTGGATGGTAATTCTATTTCTGCTTTGTTAATTAATTTCTTAGGTAAATATTGGCCAGAATTATTTGAACAAGGTAGAGTCTTAAAGGTAGAAACTCCTCTTATGGTTGCTAAGAAAGGTAAAGAGACATTGAGTTTTTATTCTGATGATAATTATAAAGAATGGGAATCTAAACAAAGATCATTATCATCTTGGTCAATTGAATATAAGAAAGGTCTTGCTGCCCTGGAGAATGAAGAGTACCAGGAAATCATTAGTAATCCTAAAACCTTTACTTTAACTAAAGGCAAAGATTTTGATAATACATTAGATACATGGTTCTCCAAAGATTCTGAACCAAGAAAGAAAAAGATTCTAGGAGAAGAATTAATTTATAAGACAAGCGATAAATCATTATTTTAAATATGAGTAAGAGAACAGTAACAGATTTTTTTGATAAGGAGTATCTTGAATATGCTAAGTATGTTGTAGAGAATAGAGCTATACCTAGTTGCATTGATGGATTAAAGCCTACACAAAGAAAGGTAGTTTATATTGCAAACAAAATTTGGAAAAGCGGTAATGAAAAACCTATGAAACTTTTTCAACTTGCAGGTAGAGTAGCTGCTGAGGCATATTACCACCATGGTAATACATCTTTGGAATCTTCTATGGTAGGTATGGCACAAGGTTTTAAAAACTCATTACCTCTTTTAGATGGGATAGGTCAATTCGGTTCTTTAAGATCTCCATCCGCAGGTGCACCTCGTTATATTAGTGGAAAGTTACACCCTAACTTTAGATTACTTTATAAGGATTTTGAATTATTAGAAAATAAAATAGAAGAAGGTGAAAAAATTGAACCTGAGTATTTCTTACCTATTATACCAACTGTAATTTTAAACGGTTCATCCGGTATTGCTGTAGGTTTTGCTACAAATATTTTAAATAGAAATCCTAACGATGTTGTTAATGCATGCATCGCTGTTCTTAAAGGTAAAAAGATGCCAGTCTTAGCACCTTGGTTAAAAGAGTTTAGCGGCACTTTTACCAGAGATACGGTTAATCCAAAAACATGGAAGATAAGTGGTTTATATGAGGTGCTAAACACAACAACCGTCAAAGTAACTGAAATTCCTCCAGGTTTTACATACGAAAGATATGAAGAGCATTTAAATAACTTAACTGAAAAAAGAATCATATCAGGATACGATGATAATTCATCAGGACAAGTAGAATATGTACTTAAGTTCCAAAGGGCTATTCTTAAGGATTATGTAAGTAGAAATAAATTAGAAGCATTATTAAAAATTAATACACAAGAAACTGAAAATCTTACAACAATAGATGAAAACGGTAAACTTAAAATTTTTAATAAAGTAGAAGAAATAGTTAACCACTTCGTAGAAGTAAGATTAAAATGGTATGATGCAAGAAAGGCTTATCTGATTGCAAAGTTAGAGAGAGAATTACTTATCATTTCAAATAAAGCAAGATTCATAAAAGATATTATTGATGGTAAACTTAAAGTAAACAACATCCCTAAGAAAACTATTATTCTTTACTTGCAAACTGCAGATTATGATGAAGTAGATGGTTCTTATAATTACCTTCTTAATATGCCTATCTATTCATTAACTAAAGAAAGATTTGAAGATTTATTAAGACAAGAAGCAGAAAAGAAAGCAGAGAAGAAAATCATTGAAGGTACTAATCCTAAAGACATGTATCTTTCTGATTTAGAAACTTTAAAGAAAGCAATAAAATAAATTAAACCTTTTAAGAAATAACAATATAAAAATAAACAATATTATGACTAAATTTAAGTTCACAACAAAGGGCGGTGCTCAAGTAATAGCATGTGAAACCGATAGTGAAAATAAAGCATGGGAATGGATATCGCAAACTAAGCAGTTAACAGTAAAGCAAGCTAAAGATCTTTATAATATTATAAAAATAAAAAAATGATGATAGAACAAAACTCCTCAGTAGACTCTTCAATGATAAACAGAGTCATTTACAATTTTCCTAACAAGTCTTTAAAGATTGAATTTAATTCTGGTGCACTTTATGAATATAATAACGTAGAACCGGATGTTTATGACAATTTATGTAAAGCCGAATCTCAAGGTAAATTCTTTAACGAGCAAATAAAAAATAATTACGATCACACTCAACTTTTAATAAATTAAATATGGAAACACCAAACATTATGTATGATGCCCTTAAGGCACAGTTCGTAGCACAGAAACAAAAAGCAATTGCTACAATCACAGTATATTTAACCAGCCCAGTAGGAATTGGGGAACACCCACAGCTTATCGATGAAATGGTTGAACAAACTAAACTCTTAGCAGAAGCTAATGATTGTATTGAAACTTTACAAAAAACCTTTGAAGTAAAAGATAAAGAAAAGGTGGATTAACTATGATGGAATTTTTAGAGTTCACATTTAGTTCTATTTGGCATTTTCTTGGTATCCTAATTTTAATAGGAGTAGTCGGTAGCATAATTCCTAATATTAACATTAATAAAAAATGAATAAAATAATTTTAGTAGGTAAAGGTGCTGCTGGTAAAGATCATATGAGAAAAATTCTTAGTGGTAGAGGTTTTCAGTATGGTATTTCATACACGACTCGACCTCCTAGGGATGGTGAAATTGATGGTAAGGATTATTTCTTTTTAACAGAAGAAGATTTTAAAAGAAAAATCAATCAAGGGTATTGGTATGAATGGATAGAATTTAATGGATGGTATTATGGTACAAGCCAAAGACAGTTTACTATAAGCTGTAACCTTTTTATTATGACACCTAAAGGTATAAGTCATATTGACCCTGTAGATAGAAAAGAATGTACAATAATCTATCTTAATGTAGATGAAAAGATTAGGCGTAATCGATTAATTAAAAGAGAAATGCCTGGTGATTCAATAGACAGGAGAATGATTGCAGATGCAAAAGACTTTAAAGATTTTACAGATTTTGATATTGAAATAAACAATTCTACTTTTTAACTATATAAAAATAAACACATGAGCAAATTTATTATCATTGAAGGTACAGATAATACAGGTAAAGATACCCAGCAAAATCTAATTATTGAAAAATTACATAACCTAGTCTTTCATAAGCTTCACTATTCTTCATTACCTTTTAAAGATGATGTAGAAAAACATGTTAATTATTCTACTAAAATGTATAATGATATGTTTAAAATGATGGTAAATAATAAAGATGCTGATATTAATATGATTTTTAATAGATCTCATTTAGGTGAATCTGTTTACTCTCCTCTTTATAGAAATTATTCAGGTGATTATATTTTTAATATTGAAAAAGAGTATGTTAATCAACTAAGAAAAGAATTATATTTAATTACCTTAACTAATGATCCTCATACAATTTTAAAACGAGATGATGGCAAATCATTCTATGGTAATGAAGAAGAAGTTAAAGCCGAAGTTGATGGATTTAACAGAGCTCATAGATTAAGTAAGATTAAAAATAAACTAAATATTAATATAGGTACAATGAGCGCAGATGAAGTATCTCATATCATAATTGATTTTCTAAAACATGAAAATTCTATTAGTGGTGTTGCTGAACAACTAAATATGTTTACTGATGTGTAAAGCAGAAGATTTATTATACGAGGCTCACCATGAAGGTATTAGAGATGAGGTTCTTGCTGAGAGCCGTCGATTATATCAGGATAAAAAGAAGTATGAACACATGGAGTTTGGTGATAGAATAGAAATAGCACTAAGAAATGTTAGAGAGAATAAATTACAAAGTAAATTAAAAAAATGAGAGTATTTAAAGGAGAGACTTTTGCAGAAGCATACAACTATGCTCTAAGTAGTATTATACATAATCCTACATACATATCATCCCCTAGAGGTATGAAGATATTTGAAATGACTGATGCAGCGATCGTTGTAGAAGATCCTACATATTGTCTTTATGAAAATGATCGTAGGAGTAGTCAATTTAAATATATTGCAGCAGAATTGGTTTGGTATTTTACTGGCCGTAATGATGCTGACTTTATTACACCGTATGCAAAGTTCTGGGATCAAATTAAAAATAAAGACGGTACTGTTAACTCTGCTTATGGTAATCTTATCTTTACCGAAGAATTAGAAGATGGTCGTAATCAATATCGATGGGCATTAGATTCCTTAATTCAAGATAAAGATTCAAGGCAAGCAATTATACATTTTAATAAGCCCTCTCATCAATGGAATGGAAATAGAGATTTTGTTTGTACTCTTAATGGCATATTTCAAATAAGAGATAATAAATTAAACTTTACTATTGATATGAGATCTAACGATCTTATATTAGGTACTCCTACTGATGTTGCATTCTTTTGTCTTTTACAAATTCAAATGTTAGAGCATCTTCGTAATCATTACCCTGAATTAGAATTAGGTACATATACTCATATTGCACATTCGCTTCATTTATATGAAAGGCACTTCGATCTTGCAAGCGAGATGTTAATGAAATCGTTTAATCCTCAATCATTTCCAAATATGACAGAGTTTTTAATTGATCCTAACGGTAAATCATTAGATGGTTTAAAACAATTAGAAGATGAAATGATTCAGAGTAATGATGTTGTATTTAAAGGAAAATCTAATTTTGAACCACAACCTCATGATGATCTTTTACATCAGTGGATATCCGACGCAATTTTTAATAAAGCCCTTTAAAAGATGGTAATAGATACCTTTTTATATTATAATGAAATAGAATTACTTGAATTAAGACTCAAGGTTCTCTATGACTACGTTGATCGCTTTGTAATAGTAGAAGGTGATCATACACACAAGGGGGATCCTATCCCCTTTAGGGCTAAAAATGATCTTAAGAAACTAGGATATGAAAATGATAGAAAGATACATGTCATCGAAGTAAACCTTAAATCTTTTGATGAAGAACCGGATCCTTGGAAAAGATCGGATCGTGCTAGGAATGCACAAGCTAGCATATATTCTGACGATGATGATATAGTTATTATTGCAGATATAGATGAATTATGGCATCCTCATTATTTACAACAGCATGTAAGATATTTAAACGAAAACCCAACTCATGTTTTAATTAATAGATGTTGGGATTTACAAGGCCAAGTTGATTTAGGACTATATGCCAAACATAATAATGAATGTAATTCTAATGCACCTTTATTTGCCAAAGGTTCTTTTTGGAAAAAACATTCACCAGCTTCTGCTAGGTGGATATGCGGTTGGGGTGGTAATAAAAAAGATTTTCCTTTTGAAGTTAATTGGTTTACTGATGTTAAGAAGGGGTGGCATCTTTCTTATATGGGAAATGTTGAAAGAAAGTTATCTAAAATTAATACATCATGTCATTGGGATGATGAATGGGTTCCAGGTATTTCTTTCGAATCAGATTATACAAAGAACCGCTTTAAGAATTTTAATGGTAAACCTTTAACAGATGGTAGAGATTTATTAGGTAGAGAAAATTTTTATATTAAGCCATTTGATTACACTGATCTTTTTGATACGATTGGTGACGGCTCAGATCATTTAAAAGATTGGTTATTAGGTAGAAATATATAAACAAAATAAAACTTGTTTTGAAGTATCTAAAATTATTTGAACAATTCCTAAATGAAAAGAAACCTAAAGGAGCACCAGACTTCCATCATTCTGATGCACCTGATGCTGAAGGTAGATTTAAAGATCTTTCTATAAAAGATTTAGCCGCATGGTTAATTAAAACTAGAAAGAAAGATGTTAAAAAAATTAGTGGTTCTTTAACTCAGCAAATAGTTTTTAACAGAAAGAGTGACCCTAAGTATGCTGAAAAGATGGAGAAAACTAGAAAAGAAGTATATAAACAATTAGGTAGAGAAGATTTATTAAAAGAATCTGCTGATACTGAAAATGGTCTAGGCAAAGTTTATTTAGCATTAAGAGAAGATAGTGGACAAAGATGGTGGACTTATAAAGGTTTTGCTGGAAATAAATTTTTTGTACAAGTTCATGAAAACAATATGAATGACATTGATATTAATCCAGACTATCCAGTTTTAACCTATCATTCAGATACAGTTAATAAACTAATAAAGGCTGGTAAGATTAAAAAAGAAAATGTTTATAATCACCCAGACCACATATCAAAATCTGGATCTAAGGAAGAATTCCATAAACTGGTTGGAGAAGATGAAAATATACCTAAGACAGTATATTCTAAGAATGATGCATTAGAGCAATTAGAATTTCCTATTATTGCAAAACCTGCAGAAGGTCATAGTGGAGAAGGTATTCAAATAATAGAAAAGCCAGATTTAATGGAAGAGGTGGACGAAAAGATTTTTGATACCTTTTCAGAATACATTGACAAGGCAGAAGAACATAGGTTTATAAACTTTAAAGGAAAGCCGATTTTTTGGATGGAGAGAACTCCTATAAATGAAAAGGCTAAGTCCGGTAAAGGTAGTGCTAAAGAAGCTATGGAGTTTGGATATGCTAAAAGAAATATTAAAGATTTACCTAAAGATTATAAAAAAGTATTAGAGAAGTTTTGTAAGATTTATGAAGATTTGCCTTATATGTGTTTTGATGTTATGAAAGGTAAAAATGGAAAGGTCTATATTATTGAATCCAATGCTCAGCCTGGAGTACCTTTTGATTCTACTATTGAAGCTTATAAACATATCTATGAAGATTTTTATAAGAAATCTCTTGACGAAGAAAGTTTAACTAAATTAAATGAATATGCTAAAACTATGATTGAAAAGACTCTTAAAAAAGATGGGGGCAAAAGATTTTCAATTAAATAGAAAAAAGTTATTCAATAATTTTCAGTTCCCAATTATTTGTATTATATTTATACTATAACAGTTAATCTGTAAATAAAAACATATGCTTAACGATTTAGATATTCCTAAAGATTTTTATATAACTTCTGATACGTGGTTCGGTAGGCCGCAAATACTCCAAATAGCAAATAGGAGATTTAATGATATAGAAGAAATGAATGCTACTCTCATTAAAAATTGGAATAAAACGATAGGAAAGAATGATATTGTATTTCATCTAGGTAATTTTGCATGGGATCCACAAACTGCTAGGCAAGTTTTAAAGAAGCTTAATGGTCAAATCTATTTTATGATAGGAAATTCTGATGATGCATTTTTAGATGTTCATCATGAATTTGATAATGTATCTGTTTTAGATGATCAAATTCTAGAAATGCCACAATTTGATTCTGTTATTTGCCATTATCCATTAGATGTATGGAATGGTAAGGATTCCGGTACTATTCATTTTCACGGTCACACTGTATTTTCTCACAAGACAGATTTATCTAAAATGAATAGAGTAAATGTATGTACAGATTTTTGGAATTATACACCAGTAAATTATTTAACTATTAAAGATTTTATAAATGAGTAAAACAAAAAAGAAAACCTACAAAGAATTAGCGATTGAATTTAAAAAGACTAGAAAAGAAAGTACTTACAATGAACTTTATCACAAGATGAGACCAGGACTATGGTCTTATGTAAATAATATTGTAAAAGATCCAACGATTGCTGATGATATTGTATCTACAACTCTTACTACAGTATATTTAAAAATTGATCAATATAATGAAGACTATCAAATAACAACATGGGCGTATCGCATTGCTTATAATGAAAGTATAGGATGGATTAGGTTTAGAAATAAAAAAGTAAGTATGAATGTATTTACTGATGCTGGAATAGAACCACCAATGGAATCTTCGATGCCTTCTATGAAAGATGGTTTACATTTACCTAAAACTGAATCTGATTGGGAAGAAGAACAATCAACACTTGATGAACAGGTTAGAATGACTCATGAGGCAATAAATGCATTACCTCCAATGTATAAAAGATTTATGGTAGAAAGATTCTTAAATCATAAATCATATTCTGATATATTGGATATAATGAAAGAGTTTGAAAAAGGAATAAACTTACAGACAGTAAAGAATCGAATATTTAGAGGAAGGAAAATAGTTAAAAAACAGCTTCAAGGAATGAAACTGTTTGCCGAAGCCTAAATAGATAATAAACAAAATAAAATTATGTACATAAGTAAACTATATAACGAAATTAACATCTGGAAAAAAATAAGAAAGATAGTTAAATCGGAAGAAAAAGCATTAAACGAAAAAGGCTTTAGGATAGATTGGGTTGGCAGAGTTTATACTGTCATTAATTTACCTGAAGAGGTTGCAACTGCTCCAATTTCACAAGAAGGATATGTTTTAATGAAGTTAAGAGAACATGATCAATTTTTATTACAATTAGGTATTGCTGATTATGTATCACCTGAGTTTGAAAAAATCGAAGGTACTGATTCATTTCTTTTGGTACTATCCCCTGATCGTGATTATATGAAGCTTTGGCCTTTTTTAGTATCTGCATTTAAAACTACTGGTTTAATATTAATTCTACGATTACTTTATGTAATCTTAGAACATAACCATGAAAAAAGTATGGAATTATGGAACAAGTTAACGACCCTAATATTCTAAGAAAGCAAGTTGATAAAATTGACAAAGAACTTGATCAATTAGAAAAAGAAAAAGAAATAATTCAAAATGATTGCAAACACAAGGGAGAAACTTTTGTGCAATTTGATAAATCAAACTCTATGAAAAAGTATTGTTCTGATTGTAAAAGGGAATTAGGTTATCCTACAAAAGAAGAGCAAGAAACATTTCTAGGTAAAAAACAATAATATGGCAACAGCTGAATCTTTAGCAACAACAGAAACTATAAATGGTAAAAGATACTATAATATAGGAGAAGGTAAAAAATACCCATCAGTAACAACTATCTTAGGGGCAATGACAGATAAATCTGGAATTGACAAATGGCGAAAGCGAGTAGGTGATGAAGAGGCAGATAGAATTTCTAAGTTCTCCGCAAACAGAGGAACTGTAATGCATCAGTTTTGCGAATATTTTTTAGGCTCAGAAAAAGAAACTGTTAGAGAAAGATTAATGGAAGCACAAACTCTTATAGGGCCTTTCGTAGAAGAAAATGGTTTTACTGAAGCTGAAACTAATGTAGGTAGAAAACTCTTTTTTAATTTTTATAATAATGAATGCTTTGATCGCATAGCCAAAGTAGTGTCTATAGAAGATACATTACATTCACCTCAGATGGGTGGTTATGCAGGTAGAGTTGATATAATTTATGAGAATAAGAAAGCCCATCTAGTCGTCTTAGATTTTAAATCTTCTAAGAAACCTAAAAGAGAAGATTGGATTGAAAATTATAAAATGCAAATTGCTGCATATTCCTTAGCATACTGGGAAATGAATGGCGTAAAACCTGAAGGTGGAGAAATTTGGATAAGCAACGAAGCAGATGCGTTTCCACAGATCTTTGAAATGTCATTTAAAGATATAACACTATACGGTAAGAAGTTTCTAGAATTAGTAAAGGGCTTTCATGAAAAGTATCCATTAACCGAGAATATATAAAAAAACAAAAAATTCTCATGTCAATCAAATCATTTAAAGATTTTATAAATGAAGACTTAGAACAAGTAAGGGACAAGAAAGTAAAACATCTTGAAGATACTGATCATAAAGACGGATCTAATAAAGAATTAGAAAAAGAGACTGAAGAGTACCTAGATAAAATCGCAGAAGATTGCCCTAGGTGTGGTGAAAATATAGAAGATTGTTTATGCGAAGAAGACGATGCTTGGTCAACTCAAAATTATCACAGAGTACCAAAAGGAACAGAACATAAAGCAAAACCTAAACAAGAATTTAAAAAATAAAAACTATGAATACATTTAATAAATTTTTCCATAATCATGGAATGAAGGTTCTTATAGCTGTAATGATTTTATCCTATTTTAAATCATGTAGCATTGATTCAGAATTAGAAAGAATTAAAAAGGACCAAAGAACATTAACTACAGAGATTGATACATTATCATCTCAAATTATAAACGAGGAGGAAATGACTAAACTTATTAAAGAAGTCCCTGCTTGGAAAACTCTAAGAATTGAAGAAATTTCTGATAAAGAAAGAATTTCTATTAATGCATTAGAAGAAAAAGAAGACTAATGAGTGGCTGGTAGAGTACCTATAATCCCAGGAGTTCCTACTCCGAGCGATCCGCAATGTGCATTAACTTATTGTGGTAGAATTATCGCACAAGTAGATTGTATTAAATGGATAGTACAAGGTACTTCTGCATGCATTGATATTCAATTATTTGGTGCTAATGATAGACCACTTGATCTAGATACTATATGTGATATACATATTCAATTAACAAATGAATTAGATTGTGTCGTTGCAAATTTCTGGTATCCTAATGTGCCATCAGGTTCAAAAGGATTCTTTATGGATGTTTTGCAATTTACTGATACATCAGGAGTAATTCATAATGAAGGATTAATTAGAATTTGTTTACCTGCAGATTGTACATATTCTTCACCAGGTAACATTTCAGCTGAAATTTTATTGACTGAATGTGCAAGTGGAAACACTGGAGATCCTACTGGAGTAGGCCCAACTGGTGAATTACCTACAGGATCTGCTGAAGTATTCGGTATAGCATGTTTATGGGTTGCTACTATAGTAGAATCTAAAATTGCTAAAAACGGTGGTGATAGTGGATGTTATCCTGGTTATGTTCCTGGTGGAGGTGGTTCAGGTGGCGGTGGTACTTCTGGTACACAAGGTGCACAAGGTGCACAAGGTACACAAGGGCCTGCTGGTTCTGGTGGTGGCGGTATTGGTACACAAGGGGCCCAAGGCTTACAAGGTTCTACAGGAGCAGGTTCTCAAGGAGCTACCGGTTCCCAAGGAACCCAAGGCTTACAAGGTATAACTGGCGCAGGTACACAAGGTATTCAAGGTATCACTGGTTTACAAGGAACTACCGGTTCGCAAGGAGCTCAAGGTATAACTGGAGCTGGCTCTCAAGGCGTTCAAGGTATAACTGGCCCACAAGGTATTCAAGGTATAACTGGTTCAGGTACACAAGGTATTCAAGGTATCACTGGTTTACAAGGTACACAAGGTATTCAAGGTATTCAAGGTATAACTGGAGCAGGGGCACAAGGTATCACTGGTTTACAAGGAACACAAGGTATTCAAGGTATAACTGGTTTACAAGGAACTCAAGGTATTCAAGGTATAACTGGAACAGGAACCCAAGGTATAACTGGTTTACAAGGAACTCAAGGTATTCAAGGTATAACTGGTTCAGGTACACAAGGTATTCAAGGTATAACTGGAACAGGAACCCAAGGTATAACTGGTTTACAAGGAACTCAAGGTATTCAAGGTATAACTGGTTCAGGTACACAAGGTATTCAAGGTATAACTGGTTTACAAGGAGCTCAAGGTATTCAAGGTATAACTGGTTCAGGTACACAAGGTATTCAAGGTATAACTGGTTTACAAGGAACTCAAGGTATTCAAGGTATAACTGGTTCAGGTACACAAGGTATTCAAGGTATAACTGGTTTACAAGGAGCTCAAGGTATAACTGGAACAGGAACTCAAGGTATTCAAGGTATAACTGGTTTACAAGGTATTCAAGGTATTCAAGGTTTACAAGGTATTCAAGGAACTCAAG
>Ga0209309_10000201_pt1 | contig 79434 bp, 88 predicted proteins | sample COGITO_mtgs_1204_2_FD_184807 | JGI IMG/M metagenome (GOLD analysis project Ga0209309, IMG submission 184807) | Pelagic marine microbial communities from North Sea - COGITO_mtgs_120412 (SPAdes) (version 2) | ecosystem: Environmental > Aquatic > Marine > Epipelagic ... | reverse complement strand
TTAACTAATAGTTAAACCTAAGAGAGAATATTAAGTAGAAAATCACTCTTATTCAGAATAACACCATCACTAATATTTAAGTCTAACTTTTGCTTATAATTTTAGAATTTAGCTAAATTCGTTGCTAGCTGTCTGGGACGATATTCGAACTTTTTTAACTAAATACTAATTTCTATTTGCCAGTCCATAGGGATAAGAGTCAGATTTATTGGGTGAGTAAAACCACTATCTTTTTTCCACTCCAAAAGCTCTGCTTTAATATTTTTAACCAATTCCTGCTTTTCATTACTTATCTTAGAAGACAATCTTACAAAAATCTCAACTGGAGCGACCTGTATTTTATCTTTGCTGTGTTCGTATACACAAAAACATCATGAATATCTGTAACTTTTGAAACAATATCTCTCACTGCTTGAGATAGGGACTCAGCCTCTACTTCGGTCAAAGATTTGTCATCGTACTCAATATTTATTAGTGGCATATAGTTTATTATACCAAAAGTTCCGGCGTCCCAGTCGGGTGCCGATTTCATACTTTAAAATAAGCCTTAAATGTGTTGCTAGATGTCTGGGACGTTATTTGAGCTTTTATGGATACTGCATCTTCTCACCGTCACCAATAAAAGTAATCACGTCATCACTAATACAAACTGCCGTGCAGTCATCCACTGCTATAAATTTCGACTTAAATCTATCTACTTTCGTTTCAAGTATTTTAGCTGTAACCCCTGGAAAGTAAGGTGAATTTAAATGTGGAATAAATATAAAGTCATAAAAGCACATTCCCACACCATAGTCAGCTTCACACCCTTCACCATACAACTCAGTATTTAGTCCCTTAGGTAAGAAAATTCCTGCCACAATACTTCCAGCGCTTATTCCCATATAAACCTTTTCATCTTGAGAGTTAGTTAAAAAGTCTTTTACTTCTTGTTCAGCAAAAATCCTTGAGAGATAAGCTTCATCTCCACCCCCTACACAAATGACGTCTGCAGCTTCAAAATGCTTCTTCCAAAGTGCCTCGGGAAGACCTGCAATATCTAACAAATCGAAAGACGCTGGTTTCCGGCTCGTAAATTCAAAAATATTTTCTGTAAGCCATGACTTATCTTCAATACTTGTATTTGCAGCCGTGGTAACAAATAATATTTTCATTTCTGAAAATGGTTTTCCTACTAATCGCATTAATTCTTCAGCAATTAAATCTGTAGTAATACCGGCTGATGTGAGAAGTAGTTTCATAGCAAAAGTATACCAAAAGTTCGGATTGTAGTTCCGCTATATAAAATAACATTGAAAAATAAGACTTAAATAAGTTGCCACCCGACTGGAAGTTTCGGTCATTACATGACCAGTCCATCTTACAGATGCCGTACAGGTTGTTGCTCAAATGAGCTGGCAACCTTCTTGGATAATCTCTATGATTACCCAAGCCTTTTGGGCAGATTGCTTCGCTACGCTTGAAATCTATCTCAAAAGCTCTTCGAATCCCTCGCAATAGTCCCCCGGACTATTACTTGTCTGGGTAACAAGTTAAATAAAAACACCCACAATTCTTATGGATGTTTTTATTTTTGTTACCCGACAGGGATTCGAACCCCGATTGACTGCACCAAAAACAGTAGTCCTACCATTAGACGATCGGGTAAGGATCGTTTTGATACTCTACCAGAAAATCTGATGGGCGGACGTTTGTCCTACTGGAGCAAATGAGGAAATGTAAGTGAGTGTACTCATTTACAGTTTCCGAATGCAGCTCCAGCAAGAAATCTATTGATTTCTTTCCATTAGACGATCGGGTAAGGATCGTTCGTGCTTTACTTCCGCACCGCCCTGAAAATGACGGTTGTCTTTTTCAGGGCGGTGCTTTGGTGGGCCTAGGATAGCATAAATAAAGACAGTTTAGAAGCGTTTTTTATCCCGCGTTTCGACCTTATTAATACTTTCCTGCAGAGCTTCATCGAGATTAATATCGTGAGTATTGGCAAAACAAGCGAGCGTATACAACACATCACCGATTTCTTCAGAAAAATGTTGATTGGCTTCAGTTTCTTTCTTTTTCTTCGGTCCGTATTCGTGATTTACCAATCGAGCTAACTCGCCCATCTCCTCAGTCAATCGAGCCAGCATTTCGTGTGGTGACCAATAGGGCCACTCTTTTTGTGTAAACCACTCATCAATTTTTTGTTGTTCTTTGTTCATAATTACTTTAATCAGTTTCGTACGCTGCTTTTACAAAGGCAGTAAACAAAGGGTGTGGAGAGAGCGGTCGAGCTTGTAATTCTGGGTGAAACTGAGTTCCGACATAGAATGGATGTTCTTCTATCGGCAGTTCTGCAATCTCCATCAATTGACCGTCGGGAGATTGACCAGTGAAAGCTAGTCCTTTGTCTTGCAACTGCTCTACATACTCTGGATTAACTTCATAGCGATGACGATGGCGCTCTAGAATAGACGTTCCCTTGTAGGCCTTCTGAGCTTGAGAACCTTTGGTGAGCTTGGCTTCGTATTGACCCAGACGCATCGAACCACCCATGTCTCTTTGAGCCAGCTTGGTCTTCTGTTCGTCCATGACGGCAACCACCAGATGATCTGCTTTGGGGTTAATTTCTTCAGTACTGGCATTTTTGAGCTTGAGCACATTCTGGGCGTATTCGAGCACCATTAGTTGCATACCGTAGCAAATACCAAAGTATGGGATTTTGTTTTTGCGCACGTACTCAATGACGTTTAACTTCCCTTGAATACCAGTCTTACCAAAACCTCCTGGCACCAGCACTCCATCGAATTTCTTGAGTTCCCTAAGCTTCTTTTTATCTTCAAAATCTTGAGCTGAGAAATAAGAGATTTCTGGTTTGAGATTCAATGAGTACGCTGAGTACTTGACTGCCTCTAGAATAGACAGGTACACGTCAGCCAGCAAGAAGTCTCCGGAGCTGAAGTACTTCCCAACCACTGCAATTTTCACCGGGTGTTCGCCGTTCTTAGAACGCTTTACAAAGCGCTTCCAGGCAGTCAAATTAGGCTTTTGCTTGGCCTTTAGATCAAGGATTGAGCAGAGCTGTTGTGAGAGCTTATCCTCCTCATAGTTAAGTGGGATGTCATAAATACTCTCTACGTCAGGTGCAGAAATGACATTCTCAACTTTTACGTTACAGAATGTGGCAATCTTTTCTTTACGCTTTTTATCTACCCCAATTGGACTGCGACAAATGATCATGTCAGCAAACACTCCGGCGCTGTTGAGCATCCGCACTGCTGTCTGAGTGGGCTTGGTCTTCATTTCTCCAATACTGCCTGGCACTGGTAGATAACTCACCATCACCACAGCGACGTCTTCAGGCATCTCGGTCTTCATCATGCGGATAGCTTCTAAGAAAAGAATATTCTGGTATTCTCCGACAGTTCCCCCAACCTCAATCTGCACCACATCTGCCTCGGCTTGTATACCGGCTGTTTTGATACGTCTGATTACTTCTAGAGGAATGTCCGGTACCACCTCGACGTTCTTTCCTTTGTATTCTAGATTGCGCTCTTTTTTGATGACTTCCTGGTAGACACTTCCGGTGGTCATGTAGTTGATGTTGGGTAAATCAATATTCAGGAAGCGCTCATAGTTCCCCATGTCCTGATCCGTCTCCAGACCATCTTTGAGCACAAACACTTCTCCGTGTTCGGTCGGATTCATCGTGCCGGCATCTACATTGATGTATGGGTCAATCTTAAGTGCGGTGACATTCAGACCACGTGACTGCAAAAGAATAGCTATCGAAGACGAGGCTACCCCTTTCCCGACTCCACTCATCACTCCACCCACCACAAAGATATACTTCGTCGTCGACTTTTTTACAGACGATTTCTTTTTCTTGATAGCCATAGATAAGGGAGATTAGGTTCGTAAGTATCGAGCGACAGCTAAGGTACTGGAGATGAGACCTAGAGCAACGCCGATTCCGACCAAGATGCCGAAGATGGTACCGAAGTTCTGTACATAATACGTAAAGAGATTGAGTTCAAAGAACAACTCAGTACGGGGACCAAGCCAGATAAGTAGTGGGTAGAAGAATAGCAGTGCTAGTAGTCCAGCAATGAAGCCATACATAATACCTTGGAGCATGAAAGGGCCACGAATGAACATATTGCTTGCCCCCACCAATCGCATAATAGCGATTTCCTCCCGTGAGGTGTAGATGGCCAAACGGATAGTATTGAAGGTTATCAATACCGCTGCAATCAGAAGAATACTCATCACAATCAAACTAGCTTTTTCGGTAGCATCAATGACTCCAGTGAGAGTATCGATAGAGTCACGGTTCTGGTCGTAGTTGATGACATCAATAACTGGAGTCTGGGGCTCAGCCGCTGCTCGCTGTTCATCGAGGAATCTAGCAATATTCTCATACTGTGAGGTTTCTTTAGCCTGGATAGCAAGATTGCCTCCAAGTGGGTTCTCATCAAGCTCTTCTAGTGCCTGCAGTGAGATTTCATCTCCTTGTCTTCTCTCTCGATATTGCTGAAGCGCTTCTTCTCGAGTGGTGTACGACACAAGCGATACGTCTGGCAAGGTCGCTACTGCATTACGGATTCTTTCGATTTCATCTTCAGGTGCGTCGGGTACGAAGTAGACGTTAATATCGACTTTTGACTGCAGAGCTGAGAGCGATACGTTGAGCAATTGGTTGATGAACATCGTCGCACCAATCACAAAGAGTGCTACCGTCAGCACAAAAATGGATGCCAAAGACACGTAGGCATTTCTCCAAAATCCAACAAACCCTGCTTTTGTTACTCTTCGTAATCCAGTGATCATATATTATAGAACGTATTTACCAGTAGCGTCGTCGCGAACAATTCTTCCGTCATCCATCGTAATGACTCGTCGTTCGATTTCATCAATCACTCCCTTATTGTGTGTGGTCATGATGACAGTTGTGCCGAGGTCATTAATCTTGCGCAAAATCTGCACCACTTCGTAGGTGGCAATCGGGTCGAGGTTTCCAGTTGGTTCGTCAGCAATAATAATATCGGGTTGATTAACGATAGCACGAGCAATAGCTACTCGTTGCTTCTCTCCCCCTGAGAGTTCATGCGGGAAGTTCCAGGCCTTATCATCAAGATCCACGAGTGACAATGCTTGGGGTACATTCTCAGCAATCTCTGCGTCGGAACGACCGTTGGCTTCCATGGCGAAGGCTACGTTCTCAAAAGCAGTCTTGTGAGGTAGAAGCTTGAAGTCTTGGAAGACGGTACCAATCTTGCGTCGATAGCTCGGAAGCTTTCCTCTGGGGATACGATGAATATCCAATGACTCATAGAAGACCTGACCAACTGACGGCTTGTCTTCTGCGATAATCATCTTAAGTAAGGTGGTCTTCCCAGCACCTGAGTGCCCTACGATTGAGACAAATTCTTTGGGAGCGACTTGAAACGTGACTTCTTGTAAAGCAGCTGCTCTTCCATCCGAATACAACTTGGAAACGTTATCGAAGTAAATCATACGAAACAGTATATCATGACCTTAGCCTTCACGAAAAGCAGCTATAAACGTATCAATATCACCGTTTAATACTTGGTCGACATTCCGCACTTCAGTGTTGGTGCGGTGGTCTTTTACTAATTGATACGGATGCAATACGTACGAGCGAATCTGGCTTCCCCACTCGATTTTGACTGACTTTTCTACCGCCAATCCTTGCATTTCTCGTGCTCTTTGAGCTTCTTCAAAAGCAAAGATTTTACCAGCCAAAAGCTTGATGGCTTTTTCTCGGTTCTGTTGCTGTGATCGCTCAGTTGAAATATTGACTGAGATGTTTGTTGGGGTGTGGACAATGCGTACCGCGGTCTCACGCTTGTTCACATTCTGACCGCCAGCTCCTCCAGCTCGTGCGAATGACATATCCAAATCATCTTCATCAAGAGCAAAGTCAGTCACATCTGCTACGCTGGGCGACACCTCAACCAATACAAAAGAAGTCTGTCGCTTGCCGTTGGAGTTAAATGGTGAGATGCGCACCAGTCGATGCACTCCTGACTCGTGCTGGAGTGTGCCGTACGCATTTTTTCCTTGGATTTCAAAAGTGATGTTTCGGTAGCCATTTTGATCATTTGTATTACTATCCACAATCATCACTTCCCAACCTTTGTTTTGTGCATATTTTTGGTACATCTCTACCAGCATCCGAGCGAAATCTTCTGCATCGTCTCCTCCGGCCCCAGCGACGATGGTGAACACCGCATCATTACGATCATATTTCCCTTTTCCGTCTGCGGTATCTTTGAGTTCTTGCAGTTCTTTAATCATCGCCTGAGCTTCAGCTGGGTTGTTCCAAAAAGTCGGCTCAAGCATAGCTGATTCTATTTCTGCAATTCTCGCTTCGGTATCAGGGGAGTTATTCATCGTGGGTATCAGTATCAATTGTCTGGATTATTTTTTGTAGTTCGGCAATTTCTCGTTGCATATGACCTTTTTCAGTTTGCCATTCTTGAATGGTAATTTCTCCTTCATTTTTAGCTATAGCATCATCAGTGTCTTCACACACTTGCTGAAGCATCTCTATGCGCATAGTAGCAGCCAGACGAGCTTGGGTTAACTCGTTTTCTGACACCATTTCATGCACCGTTTCTATTGTGATGTCTTGCCAAGTTAAATGCTGTGGCTTTGGAATGTCTTCACCGTTTTCCATATCTACTGAGTATATCAAAAAGCAAAGCAGTTTGCTTTCTTAGCTGGCATACAAAAACCCCTGACGGAGTTATTTTTGAGCCATCTAACAGAATCGGTCACGAATCACTAAGTATATTATTTCGCTTCGCTCATAATCTACAAAGTGTTCTCGACCCCGACTCGCCTGTTCGCAGGCTCACAGCACTCCGTCTTTCGATTCTGCACGAAAGCAAAGCAGTTTGCTTTCTTAGCTGGCATACAAAAACCCCTGACGGAGTTATTTTTGAGCCATCTAACAGAATCGAACTGTTGACCTCATCCTTACCATGGATGCGCTCTGCCGACTGAGCTAAGATGGCGACGTCACGAAGCATAGCAAATATTTATTTTTGGTGCTACTTTCTAAAAAATATAACCTTGGTTAGTACAGCAACGGCTGCACCACTGAGATTAAAAATCAAATCAAGTACAGTATTTTCGTAGCCACCGACGCCAGTGTTTTGAAGATTTACCTCAGCCAAAAACTCAATGATTTCGTTGATAATACCAAAACCAGCGGCGGCAAAGATAGCAGTTCCTGCTATTAATACCTGATGGGTTTTGATTCCGACTATCTCGCGCAATAAGTGGAGGAACATTAATCCCACCACTCCATACAAAAATGCATGCACCACTTGGTCAAACTTCAGAATATAAAAATCTGCTCCACCATCAAAGAACGGCCAGATGCGATACGCGTAGAGCACACCATCTGTTGTCACTATGCTACCTCCCAGCATATGCAGTAGTCCCCAGATTGTGACTCCGAGGATAATTCCAGTAGAAAACCTTGTCCAGCGGAGTGTCCCGAAGAGCACAGCAGTTACCAGCGCAATCGTGCCTGCGTAGGCTAAGAACTCATAATTAAGTGCTTGCAAGTAGTACCAGCTGAAGCCGAGCACTATAACAATATTTGTAGTCAATAAACCTTTTTGGGGAAGCGTCAATTTCATAATAAAAGTATAGCACTTGAGTTATTGCAAAAATCATGCAAAACCGCTATACTCTTGCCACTTATAGACAGATTGATTTTGCTGTAAGTAATGATTTTGCGGTCGGAAGAGAAATCTTTCTACCGCTACGTTCAAAGCTTAAAGAAAAATAAACTTTTCTTTAACATTTCACTTGCGGTCGTAAGAAGAATCTTGCCACCGCTGCATTCGGAAAAGATGCAAAAGTGAACTTTTTCATTTTCCTCATTTGCGGTCGTAGCTCAGCTGGTTAGAGCGTCCGCCTGTCACGCGGAAGGTCGAGGGTTCGAGTCCCTTCGACCGCGCAGAAAAAACATCCCCGGCATGGGGATTTTTTGTGGTCGAATGCAAAAGAGTGTGGGACACACTTTTGTGGACTCGAAGCCCAATTGAGCTGGATTGTGAACAGAGAGAAACGATCCGGCCAATTGTGAATATTGAACTCAGAAGCAGAGCTTTCTTAAATTGCATTCAAAGGCTGTGTAAATGAACTTTATACCTTTTTTCATTTGTTCAAGCAGAACTCGAGTCCTCCATAATTAAAAACCTCTCGCACACGAGAGGTTTTTAATTATTCAATTACTTATTCAGAGTCTTTCATCATATCCATCACTGCTTGAGTAAAAGCTGGGATATCGCCAGGATTTCGACTGGTGATAATGTTGCCGTCTATCGCTACCGACTCGTCCACCCATTTTGCTCCAGCATTCTCTAAGTCAGTTCGCACTGAAGGGTACGAAGTCATTTCTACCCCTTCAACTACACCGGCGCTGATGAGCACCCAAGGCGCGTGGCAGATGGCTGCTACTGGCTTACCGCTATTGGCAAACTCTTTTACAAAACTAATCACTTTTTCGTTCACCCGTAACTGGTCTGGGTTGAGTACTCCTCCAGGCAATACCAAGGCATCATATGTTTCAACTTTTGCTTCGTCCATCAAAATATCTACTGGTACTGGTTCTGTCCAATCTGCACCGTCCATTCCAGCGATAGGTTCTTCACTAGGAGACACCACATGAACGATATGTCCAGCGTCTACTAATATTTGCATCGTTTGTTTCAGCTCACTATCCTCGTATCCGTTAGTAGCAAGCATTGCTATTTTTTTCATGTCGAATGTGCTATTTAAACTGCTATAAGTGTATAGTACATAATGTATAAAATATAACAATTGTACAATTTATATACTATTGTATGATGCTAATTTGTTCCCTTTTCCACCGCAGATATCCTCTTAACGCCAAGAAAAATGCCACGATGTTTGAGATGAGAAAACCATACTGATCAGCCCACAGAGAAACGCCAGCGGCGACGATAACTGAAGCAGCAGTAATCAAAAAACCAATCGGCTTCTTTTCAGTAATGAGGTACAGACCGAGCAAACCTGAAAAGGATGCCAGCCAGTCCAATCCGTAGTATGTGCCGAACAGTGATTCTATATTCATATTTATTTATGTTGCTTAAAATTGAAAACCGCCTTTCGGCGGTTTTTTGTGTCGACGGGAGGGTTCGAACTCTACGAGTTCAGTACAGGTTGTCGCCATTTTTGTCTAGCAATTTGCCCAAGGGTAGAACAAATTGAGACATAAATTCATAATAATCGCTACGCTCATTTATTCATTCAAAAATAGCTGGCAACCTCTTCGAACCCTCGCGCAAGTCGCCCCGCGACTTACTCCTTCGAAAAAATAAAAACCTGTGGTTTTTATCATTGTGTCGACGGGAGGGTTCGAACCTCCGACCTTAGCTTTATGAGTGCTACGCTCTAACCAACTGAGCTACGCCGACATGTTGATGTAATCTAAAAGAAGCCTTTTACTTCTTCTGACATGTCGCCCAGAGTACCCTATTTTGAAGTTTGATTCAATACTCCTACTCACTAATAGAATCCAACTGAGTCCGGAGAATTGCTTCAGCTTTCTGGATGTCTTCTGGGTAGCCGATAGGGATCCAGAGATTTTGCTCTACTACTGCAATCGGATGTTCTTTGGCATATTCTGCAATCACATCAGTGAGGTAGAATTCGCCATTTGTTTCTGTCTTGAGTTCATAGTCAAAAATATGCTCATCAAGCACCATCACTCCAGTAGAAGCTAGATTGGATGGTGGATGTTCTGGTTTTTCAATTATTTCTGCCAGGGTACCGTCTGGATGACGAACCACAATTCCAAATCGCTCCGGTGTGTCAGTAGTCAAGGTTAACATCGAACGGGTATAGGAAGCTGCCCTGGCGATATCATTACGTCCGTGCAAATCATCAGCAAACATAAATAAGAACCGACCATTAATAAGCTCCTTGCAGAGCCACAAAGCATGACCGGTGCCCTTTTGTTCAACTTGAGTCACGTACGTCACTCTTCTCCCGTAAAATGTATCACCGCAATGGGCTTTTATCTGCTCTTCTAAATAGCCTGTAACGATTATCAGCTCATCTACAGCGCTTGGAAGTGACTCGACGATTCTATCGAGTAACGTTTTGCCAGCGACTTTTACTAATGGTTTTGGGGTATTTTCTGTAAGTGGTCGTAGCCTGGTTCCTTTTCCTGCTGCTAAAATTACACATTGCATATATAACTTTATACCACGTGCGTTACACAAAAGTTGTATACTTGAATGCATGAAAGGAGAGTTTAGTAATCGGGTATGGGAATTAGCAACTAGTATTCCGCCTGGTCGAGTCACTACCTACGGAATCTTAGCCCAAGCCGCCGGAGGTGGGACAATGGCAGCGCGTAGCATCACCAGCATCTTAGGGAAAGCGCCCAACCAGGGAGCGATTCCCTATCACCGCATAATCTATGCTGGTGGCAAGATTTGGTTCACTCCTGACCGAGAAGCCGAGCGTCGTGAATTATATGCAAACGAAGACATCGAGGTCAGCCCTCAAGGTGTTGTCCAAAATTTAGATGAGCTGTTATATTACTTCGACTAAAATACTCTTTGTTATCAATAAGCCAGAGATTACTCAGCTTGCCAATCGACAATAAGTTCAGTGGTGTTATACATATTCATGAATAGCTCTTTGACGTTGAAGAGAAAACAATAAAAGGAAAACCAAATGTCGTACAAAGTGATTGCAAACGATGTGAACGCTTTTGAGGCGTTTGATATTATCCTAGAACGCTGGCAAGCAACCCCGAAAAAATTCCCTTACGACCAACCCGGCGCTTTGATTCCTCAGCAACTTATCCCCAATACGTTGCGCAAGGATACGGAAACACTGTACAACTTCTATTTCTTCATCTGCCTATATATGCGGGGAGGAATAGAAAGTGTTCAAGCTTTCAGAGCTATGATAAAACTCTGGCAAAACAACCCGGAGGTGTTTGACCCATTCTACGCACAGCATCTTACCCAGTCAGAACTGCAGCCACTGATAAAGCATACATTGGCTGGGATGCTACCGCAGTCACTCGTTTCTGGATTGAAAATGCCAAACGTCTGATGCGTAGTTGGGACGGAAAGACTTCAAACGTCTTCAGAGGTTTAAGAAGTTACCCTGAAGCATTGCGTCGCATTAGAAACAAACGCACGCAAAAAGACCTTCGGTCTGCAGCACTTGTGGACCGTACTACCAAAGACGCGGAGATCGAAAAGTTGCTTTTGGTGGACAATTGTATCTATGGGACAGGTTTCGCATCGAAGACCATCTTCCAACCCATCTCTTAGAGCATTTACCATCAGAAAGTCCTGAGTCAGCACATTCTCAGTTGTCTCTCTTGAATAAATAAAAGCATCCCCCAGCGACAGGCTAGTCGCTGGGGTTTTTATATTAAAAAGGGCGGCTCGTGAGCCGCCCTACTGTTTTGGTATCTAGCTGGTTTTTAGTACCGCGCTAAAAACTGCTTCAGATATTTCCAGATCTACTAAAGCAGACTGAAGTTTGGTGTCTGACTTCTCATCCCGACGGAGCATTTCTGCCAAATCAGGAACCGCTCCCTTAAGCACCTCCATCAATTTCAAAGCAGTTCGAGCTGGACTGTCAGGAGAAAACTGCGCACTGATTTCCTTCTGTGTACCTTCCGCGTATGGACTCAGTCCACCAAACGCATCAGTCTTCATCATAGCGTTGATAGTTGCTAGATAATGAATGTTTCGCAGTATCGACTGAATCAATTCAGCTGCCGCCACCTTTCTGATGGTACGTGTTTCAACTGGTTCGCTGAGCATTTCTGCAAAGAGGTCTTGCTGTTCATTTTGCAAATGTCGAATTTCTTCTGACACCTGCCTGGCGTAGTCGCTGGCGCGCACTCGTTTTGCTACCAGCAAATCAACCAACCGAATGAGCTCAAGTTCACCCATTGGTTTATCAAACGCTTCGAAGGCTTCAGCTTTACGAGCTACTTCTTTAAGCAAAGCGAACGACGCCTTACCACCAGGAGCATCAGGACGAATCTTGTCCTGTACCGCTTCGGGCAAATTGCTGAAGCGGAGCATATCGCGAACCACCTCTGGTCTACGACCGATAGTTCTGGCAAAAGTACTCACTGAAAGGAATGGGTCAGAGGCCCTCAAGTATCTCCAATAGCGCCACATTGCTGCCAATTCTTCGTGTTTTGGTGGAGCGAGGTACAGATTTTCTAGTAACTGGATTGAGAAAGCGTCCTGAAACGACATGCCGAAGTGAATGTCACAACGGTATGTACCAACAAAACTGGTACTTGTCTCTCCAGACTGCAAGCGCTTCTGCGCTAATGCACATGCACGTAAGCGCCTATGGCCATAGACCAGTATCAGATAATGCTCACCGCCTTTGTCGCTGAAATGTACCTTCTTTAAGCTACGCAAAGAATGCTTTGTTCCCCACAGGCGATTCACCTCTTTCAGGTACTGACGAGCTGCTCGAGGCTTTAGAGCCAAAGCTAAACCAGCTACTTTTTGACCTTTACTAAGAATGCTTTCAACTAGGTCATCCATGTCGCCGTTGGCATTCATCGTTTTCCGCACCTGAGGCAAGGTATTGATGATGTGTAGGTGAAGTGGAATAGCAGCCGACAAGACATCAGGCTGCTCAATCGAAATTTCTGTCGAACAGATTGATATAACTGTCATGTCTATTTCCTTTTCAGAAGACTGATGATAGAGAACGTTTCTGATTTTCATTATACAGAGGAAACGTCTGTCGTCTTCTTGACCGAGCCAGAGACACAAGGCTTATTATCTAGCTCAAAATAAAAACCACACAGACAAGCTGTGTGGTTTTTATTTAATGTTGCGGGGCCCGGAATCGAACCGGGGTCTGGAGGTTATGAGCCTCCCGAGGTACCTCTCCTCTACCCCGCTGTGTATTTTGTTTTTGTTCAACTGCAACGGAAGCGTTGCCCTCCTCATCTTTAACAGGATCTGTACACCTTGTCGCTATTTATTTTAAATAGCGACAAGGTCTTGCAAAAGTCTCCCAGACTTTCTCACCCCGTTGTGTTTTAACAAGCAAGATTTTAGCTTGGCTGTAAGTCAGAAAATACACTATTTTGGGTGCTTTGGCAACCTAGGTTACTCCAAACTCAGCGAATACTCGTTGGTATCTGGTGATAGTTTCTTGAGCCAGTCTTTGAGTCAAGATGAAATCTGCTCCTTCATGGGCGATTTTGTTACGTATTTTATGCGCTTCCCAAGCGTCTTGTAAAGAGGCTAATTGATTAGCGGAAATACTTTTTAATCTCTCACCAAGAGAATTACCTGCATAGCCTTGTTGCTTGAGCACATCATCAAGAATAATATCAGCTTCGATAATAGCCAATTTCCAATCATTAGGATTGCTCGAATCAATATGAGCAGTGACGCTGTCTAGACGATTACTCCTGGCTGTTCCTCGATAGAGTTTATCGTACAGACTCTCTTCGTCTCGCAATGACTGAGTCTGCAGCTCTTCATCCATCTGCTTTCGAGCAGAAGCGTATACATAGAGTGTGAGAAAAATAATTGATATAAGATAAGCTAATATGACAATAACAGTCCATAGGATACCTAAAAAACTAAATATACCCCCCAGTGAAAAAATGTTTCCCGCTCCTCCTCCAGAAAACAATTGACCAACGATAGCAAAAATATCAAATCCCACCGTTGGAAGTGGTGTGGTCGAGGCGGTTGAACTGGCAACGTAAACTGAATCTTGCATATGAGCTATTGACGCTCATCGTAAATCTTTTTTCCTAGATCAAACAATCGGGCGTCACCACCATGTGGTGCAATATATTGTACCCCAACTGGCAACATTGTGTCGTCACGTTTTACAGTCCCCATCGGAAACGTGAGAGCGGGAACGCCAGTGAGATTTACTGGCACAGTAAAAATGTCTTGACTGTACATAGCAAGTGGGTTTTTTTGCTCACCAATTTTGAAGGCTGGAGTTGGCGTAGTTGGAGTCAGTATGACGTCTACCTGCTTGAACTGTTCAGCCAATTCAGCGCGCATTTGTTTGCGCACTAGTTGCGCTTTGGTGTAATACGCATCGTAATACCCAGAGGAGAGTACGTGAGTTCCCAGCAAGATGCGTCGCTTTACTTCTGGACCAAATCCTTCTGCGCGTGACTTCTCATATACATCAAGCAGATTATCTCCTTCCGCTGAATGTCCGTAGCGAATACCATCGTAGCGCGCGAGGTTTGAAGATACTTCAGCTGGCATCACGATGTAGTAGGCAGCCAGTCCTTTTTCAAATAGCGGTAATTCAATATCTACAACCGAGTGACCTTGTGACTTAAGTTCGGCTATGTGTTTTTCAAATGCTTTAAGCACATCGGGGTCAGTTCCTTCTTTGAGGAACGCTCGAGGAACACCAAAGGTGTAGGTTTCTTTTGTTGGTACTTCTGGGTAGGTGTCAGTATCGATAGTAGTGCCGTCCATTTCATCTACTCCGGCCATGACCTCATGAAGTAATTCAGCGTCTGCTACAGAATTAGTCAGCGGTCCTGCTTGATCAAGACTAGAACCCATTGCCATCAGCCCATACCGTGACACTGCACCATAGGTAGGTTTGAAGCCCACCAGACCGCAAAAGGCAGCTGGTTGACGCACTGAGCCACCCGTATCGGTCCCAATAGCGGCCGGTACGGCATTCATTGCTACTGCAGCTGCTGAGCCACCAGAAGAGCCACCAGGCACACGCTTGGTGTCTAGTGGGTTTTTGGTCACTCCAAACGCTGAGTTCTCGGTTGAGCCACCCATCGCAAATTCATCCATGTTCGTAGCGCCAACAATAATTGCTCCGGCTTCTTTGAGTCGCTTTACGATAGTTGCATCGTAGACAGCAGTGTAATGCTCAAGGATTTTAGATGCGCCAGTAGCTTTTCTTCCTTTGACAAGAATATTGTTTTTGACAGCAATTGGCATCCCTAACAATTTAGGTGCTTGCTCCCCTTCTTTTGCGTATTGAGTAGTGGCAAGCTTGGCTTCTTCAATCGCATCTTCATATACCTCCAGAAAAGCATTGATGTCACCATCAGAGGTTTTAATAGTATCGAGCGTTGCTTGTACAGCTTGTTCAGGGGTGTATTCTCCAGCCAGGAATTGGGCTCGAAGGGTTGAGAGAGTGTTCATACCTAATCTTTAGTTTGCAAAATCTTCTTCACTGATAAAAATCGTCCGTCGGCATGAGGCATCTGTTGAATGATATCTTCCGAGAATTGGTTTGGCTGATTTGTCACCTCATCATCTTTGAAGATATTTGGACGAACACCTGGATTGGGTTCGCTCACAATATCTTCTGTAATGCCCTCAACAGCACTCACATAGTCAACGATAGCTGGTAAGTCTGCTTGGTATTGCTCAAGCTCTGCATCAGTCAAACGGATGCGAGCGAGCGCAGCTAAATGCGTAATATCATCTCTATTCATACCCCCGATGATAGCATTATGCTCTCTATCTCGCCACGAGTGTGCTGAAGGTAGACTCATCGAGAATGGTCACCTCAAGTCGCTGCGCTTCTGAGGCTTTACTACCTGGGTCTGAACCAACAACCACATAGTCAGTTTTCTTTGAAACACTAGAAGATACTTTTCCACCGAGGCTTTGAATGGCGTTTTTTGCTTCGTCTCGAGTGAATGTTTCTAGTGAACCAGTCAAGACAAAAGTCTTCCCTACTAAGGTTTGATTGGTGGCGTTCTGGGTTGGATTTTCTATAGTGATGTGAGGAAGAAGATTCGCTAAACTCTTCTGATGTGTGGATTCAGCAAACCAATTAAATACTGATTGAGCAACTACCTCACCAACCCCATGTATAGCAGACATCTGTTCAACAGTAGCTGACTGTAGCGACTCAAGCGAACCAAAACTATCTGCGAGCAGACGAGCGTTTTCTGAACCGATGTTCTCAATAGATAATCCCACCAGCAGTCTGTGCAGTGGCACCTTTCTAGCTGTCTCTACAGCACTCACTACATTCTCAGCAGCTTTAAGCTTGAAGCCTGGCAGGTCTTTTAAGTCACCTACTGTGAGAGTGAATAAATCACTATAGTGAGAAATCAAGCCGTGCTCCAGTAACAAATCAATAATTCGTGGACCGACTCCATCAATATTCAAAGCCCCCTTGGATACAAAATAGTATAAGCGTTGTCGATGTAGCGAACCAGAATCTTTGGACACACAACGATACGCAGCTTCTCCTGGAATGCGTTCAATTGCACCATTTCCCCCGCACTCTGGCACAGACTTTGGAAATCGAAACAATTTGGTTTTAGCTGGTCTCAAATCGACAATCACAGACAAAATCTCTGGAATAATGTCTCCTGCCTTACGCAGAATCACCGTATCTCCTACCCGTACGTCTAACCGAGCGATATTATCCTCATTATGGAGTGTTGCCCTCGAAACAGTCGAACCGTCGATAAGTACTGGTCGCAAATGAGCAACCGGGGTAATGACTCCAGTTCGTCCTACTTGAAGCTGAATATCTTCCACGACAGTAGTAGCTTCTTCGGCCGGGAATTTATAGGCCACTCCAAACCGCGGTGATTTTGATGTATATCCAAGAACACGCTGTAGTGATAGCGCGTTCACTTTAATCACCACCCCATCAATTCCGTATGGTTGCTTGTGTCGTTTGTCTGCCCAACTATTATAAAACGTTTGTACCTGAGCCACAGAAGCGCAGAGCTTGGAGTGAGAATTTGTCGGCAGACCGAGCTGTGTGAGCAATTGCAGTTCTTCCCACTGTGACGTCGGTTGTTCTAAGTCTTGAGGGAGATTCTTTAACAAATCTACATCATAGACAGTCAGAGATAAGTTGCGACTCGCAGCAACTGCGGGGTCGAGTTGACGCAAGGTTCCCGCGGCGGCATTGCGAGGATTCGCAAATTTTGCTTCATCATTTTTTCCACGCTGGATATTTATTCGAGTGAATTCTTTTTCTGACAACCAAACCTCACCTACACACACTAAATCAATTGGATACTTAAGCGTATGAGGTAAAGATGCGATCATCTTACCGGTATGAGTGACATTTTCACCGACTTGACCATTGCCTCGGGTGCTTGTTCGAAAAAGTTCTCCATTTTTGTATTCAATCACCAATTTCAAACCATCAATTTTGTGTTCTGCTACATATGAAATGTCTGTTGAATTAAAATCAGCTTCAGTCACTAACCGCTTTATACGAGTGTCCCATTCTTCGAGCTCAGTCTGGGTAAACACATTATCAAACGACCATTGGCGCACAGGGAGAGTCACTTTATTAAAAGCCTCGCTGACAGCTCCGCCAATAGTGTCAGCTGTAGTGACCTTACCTTCAACTGACTCTTCAAGAGATTGCAACTCAAGCAACAGAGCATCATACGCTTGATCACTTATCTCCGGAGCGTCTTCTTGGTGGTACTTCTTGCGGTGCAAGGCAACAGTCTGGCGGAGTTTTTTTAGTCGTGCAGCAGCTTCTTTTTGAGTCATGGTTAGAATTCTAGCAAAACTTCACGCTGAACGACACCAAAACCGCTCGTATCACCACACGGCAGGTTGTATCCTTGTACAGAAATAGTACTGCACCGTGAGCCAGCTTCACAGAATTTGTCCGAACCTGAAGAAGGAGGATAGCCAGCTACGAGAGTGTTGATGTTTTGTATAGTAATGCCTGATCCGTCAGCGGTAGACGACGCGACAATCATATTGACCCGAGTACAGCGCTCTTGTGTTCCCCCGCCCCAAGTGAAATCATATTCGTATTGAAACACTTCTCCGTCTCCCGTAGCGTTTGATGAAGTGATGTCAGTAACAACATTTGAGTTTGGTGTCTCACCAAAACAAGTAGGACTTATAGTTTGACCGCTTTCGATCTGGTCAGACTGTTCGCGCCGCCAGAAGCGGGCACATTCCATACCTGCGTTGGCGGCATGAAAAGCCAGCTCTGATTCTTTGGCATTGGTTGAGAGTCGCACTTGCTTGATAGACAAATCAAGAATTGATAAACCGACAGATATCACCACACCAACTACTAAAAGTGATATGAGCAGTGCAAATCCCGATTGTGAATTATCTTGATACATATTAATTATTGTAGACATTAAACAGATAGGTCTTCACCTCTACAGTTTGTATCCTTCTTTGTGTACCAGTCTGCCAACTTACTCTTGAGATCACCTCTACTTCTCTGCCAGCTGTCTCATTCATATAGATAGTTCGTGTGTACGGAGTAGTTGTAGCACCAGTATCTACATACGTGTAGCGAGTTCTTTCATTTCCATTATTAATAAAAAGGCGGCACGAATTACTTCCACAGTTCAACGGGTTCCGGAGCGTGCCATTAGCATCACCATCTGCCAATTCAAGTCCACACCCTCCAGAAGAAAAACACTCATTATATAAGTCAGCAGAAGCGGTACCGACAAAATCGTCCCAGGGAGTAGAATTTGCACCAGCAAAACTTTCAAGCTGTAAGTCGTCACGAGCTTTTTGAGCGAGTTCAGCTCCCTCTTGTGCTAAGAAAAAAGCTACCACCTGCTCACTTGAGTAACTCGTACTACGTGCTGCAGAGGAGCTGATGCTCATTGGTCCTACAATCACCAATAACAATATCGTAATTGCTACGAGCGTTTCAACTAAACTAAAACCTGATTCTTGGTGTGATGAAATCATAAATCTAATGTTCGTTGCGTTACAGTTGTTTGGATTTGGTAGGTCTTTTCAGTTGGGTCATTTGAATCTTTCGCTTCCAGATATATAGTCACCATTGGTTGCCGAGTGTTCCCAGAGTCAAGTAGTTCTGAGCTGGTCACGTAGAACTCTGCGTCGGTGATGACAATACCAGAAGACACAATCGACTGAGCAGCTTGACCACTTACCCGACGAAAGAGTCGCTGTTCATTTGCATCATAAAAATAGGCAATTTTGGTGTTTGCAGAACCAGTAACACTTTGTCCACCCTCAACAAACGCAATCCCTTGGTACCGATGAGTATCTGCGGTTCTTCCAGTAGCACAATTACCGGTAACTCCTGAATCAAGAATGGCACCATCTTGAAAGATTCTCCGATCTGTTGGTCCAGCAGTGTTGGTGCGACTGACACAGTAGTAATTAGTCCCAGTTCGAATCTCTCTAGTCATGCTGTCTAGTGCAAATGATAAGTTCGTCATGACTGTTTGTTCATTTTGGAAACGTTGGTTTGAAGCAATTAAAACTAGCAGTGCCCCGACGGCAATAGTCACCACTACAGAAAAAAGCGCCAGAGAAACAATCATTTCAATGAGTGTGAAGCCTGATTGTGATGAGGAACGATTCATAGTTGTATTATACGCCATAGGTCAATTCTTAGGGAATGCTTAAGACTGAAATCTGCCCAGTAGCAGTTACTTCGAGCGTTCTGATTGAGCCAGGATCAGTACCCGCTGAATCTCTACGTGCAATATCTACCTCAACACTCGAAGCATTCACTTCTCCAGCTGAGTCAAAAAAACGTGCGTCGAAATTTGGCCGCACAAACACTACTGATAATCCACCAGTGGACTCCATCGTATCTCCTATCGAACGAATTTCTCTCACCTCGAACCGTCTATCCAAAAAACTCTGTTGACCAAATTCTTCTCCTGGGTCGAAGAATCCATTGGCGTTGACCGAAGGTCCAGGAGTATCTTTAAAAATGGTGTAGCGCCCATTGGTTGATGAGCTAGTATTAAAATGAATTCCATAAACAGAGCGAAACTCTCCACCGTCACCTGTAGCGCTCACTGCATTAAGTTGTACTTCTCGAACTGTCAGAGCTGCTTCATATGCCTGACCACGTAAAAGAACTGCACCATTGAACGCCCCTTGTCTGGTTGATACTACCGAAATAACAATCACCATAATAGTGATACTGATCATCAGCTCAATAAGAGAGAACCCTCTAGCAGTGAGAGCAGATGGTTTGTGTTTAAAAGAAACTGAAGAGAGCCAATGCATTGAATTGAGTGAACATTATGACGAGACTGCTTGCCACCATAAATGGTGCAAAGGGAACGGCACTTTTCATTGTAAGTCCTAACGCCGGTAATTGTAAGTGGTTTTTTCCCCTTTCAAGCAACCAGGCTATTGCCAAAATCATCAAACTCACTCCTGCCCCAATCCAGAATGAGAGAACAACGAACGAGAACACGTGCGCACTGCCAACTAATATACCTAACGGCACAGCTAACTTAACATCACCAAAGCCAAGCCAAGCTCCTTTAGAGATAAGCCACAGGGTCAGGAAGAACGCTGCACCTGCGATTGCAGCACCGATGGTAATACCTATATCAACAATTGATATAGACTGGAAATACCACTGGTGTCCGATCATGAAAAGAGCAGCGACGAGAAGGGTGACGGTCAGACTGTCAGGGATAATAAAATGATAATAGTCGTATACGGTAATTATTACCATGACGGAAAAAATGAACCACAACAGTAGGATCAGTAAGAGTTCGTCACTCACCAGAAGTGACCCAGCGAACAGCAAACCAGTCGCAAGCTCCACGATAAAGTATCGAACCGGAATTCTACATCCACACTTCCGACATCGTCCCCGTAACCCTAGGTACGAAAGAAGTGGAAATAAGTCGTACCACTTCAAGTCACTGCCGCAGGACAAACAGTGAGAGGAGCCAGAGAGAGATTTGCCGGTATGAAAACGATAAATGTATACGTTTAAGAAACTACCAATAATAATCCCAAACCCAAAAGCTATCAAAGCGAATTGCCATGTCATAACTCCGGGAAACAAAACACTTAAAAACATCGTTTTAGTATAACAAAATTAGGTGGGTTTATTCGCACGAAAATTCGCTGAGACCAAGAGCTGTAGGTCTCTCTATTCGTTTACCTGCGCTGTCTACACACCAGTATGTTGAGGATGCTAAGAAGATAGAAAGCGCATAATCTTGAGTGCGACTATTGCAGGCAACAGTCTGTCCAGAAAAATTCTCTATTGCAGCTATCTGGTCTGTGATGCTTTGTGCTTGAGTAAATCCATTTGTGCCACACACCACATCGTACGTCAGAGCTTGGTTTTCTTCGACTGACGCTCGCTTCCCTGCCACAACCAACTCCGTTTTGATTTTGGTTTCAATCCCTTCGTCTCGAGCAGTCTGTAGTCGCGGAAGCACAACCGCAGCAAGCAATCCGATGATAGTGATAACGATCAGCAACTCTATGAGAGTAAATCCTTTTGAAACGCTTTTCATTGTCATATTGTACCGTATCAATTATTGTAATCTTGATTTATTACCAATAAAAAAACACCCAAAGGGTGTTTTTTTAAACCGAGGTTTGGTTAGTTACAAGCAAACGCTGAGGCTGCCAGAGTACTTGATCCTGAGAATCCTGTACTATCTACACACCAGAAGCCTGAGTTATTGGCGAGAGGCGCTGAGACTGCATAGCTGGTGTCGTTTGCGTGACACGCTGCTGTACGATCACTTGGCGTATCACCGTTGGTAGCAACGTATGCGACTGCGCCATGAGTACCTGAAGTATAGCTTGTACCGTTGATAACATCGAGACCAGCGTCGATAAGGTCAGTTACTCGTTGGTCAGTACACACAGAAGAATAAGAGTAGTTACTACTGTTGTAGACTAACTCAGCCTGTGACCGCACGTTGGCAATAGACTGCTGAATTGAGGCGTTTTGTCCACCACTTCGAGCATCGTTGAGAGAACCAATCACTACCGCTGCCAGAATACCAATGATGGCGATAACGACGAGGAGTTCGATGAGTGTAAAACCTCGTTGTAGAGTTTTTTTCATAATTAATTTTTGCTTTTATGTTTAATGTGCACATTTCAGATATCAGCTGCGTATCTGAAATGACTGAGTCACGCTGTACGAGACTTATCTTTATTATACGACTTTACATTTGCAAATTTTTATTGGTTGGGGAAAAGTATTGCTAAAGTCATTTTCTCAGCTTGTGGTCAATATAAAATCACGTTCTGATGAACGTGATTTTATATACAAATTGTGAGTTTAGAAAGAACTGGTTAGGTTGTAAATAGGCATCAGTACCGAAGCAAGCAGTACACCCACACCAATACCGAGCGTCACAATCATGGCTGGTTCAATCAATCCAATCAGGGTGTCTACCGCGTTGTTCACTTCACGTCGATAGAAGTTTGCCAACGTGGTCAAAATATTCCCCAGACTACCCGTCTCTTCCCCCACCTTAGCCATCTGCGCGAGCACACCAGGAATTTCTGGGTATTCAGCAATAGAGTCAGCAAATGAGCGTCCACCTTTTACTTCAGTAAGAGAGGCGAGAATGATTTCTTTATAGACCAAGTTATCTACCACGTCAGCAGTCACTTCTAACGCCTGCACGATTGAGATACCACTTCCGAGCATGGTCGCCATGTTGTCACAAATACGAGTGAGGAGGAGTTTTCTCTGCAAATCACCTAAGTATGGGATAGAGATAATAAATTCATCCTTGGCACGTTTTCCAACATCTGTCTGCAGAAATTTCCACATTCCAATTACTCCAGCGGCAATTGCTATCAATATTAGTCCAATAAAATTGACCATAAAGTCTGAGATGCCGATTACAATCTTGGTATAAATCGGTAACTCTTGTCCAGATTCTGTCAAAATAGCAGCGATATTTGGGATTACCAGCGTCAACATAAGTACCATCACTAAGATAAATACCCCAATCACAAAGGCTGGATAAACAAGTGCATTTTTAGCTTTAGCAATGGTTTCGTACTGCCGATCAAGATAGTCAGCGAGATAATCAAAAGACTTCTCAAGCGACCCTGATTCTTCACCAGCCTTGACCAGGTTTACGTAAAAAGAAGTAAAGATTTTAGGGTGAGCTGCCAGTGCTCGTGAGATAGAACTTCCTCCCTGTAAATCCTCTACAATTTGATTGAGAGTTGACTGCAGTAAAGGATTTTCTACTTCGGCAGAGAGTAACCGAAAGATTCGCAAAGGCGACACCTGAGCCTGAAACAAGGTAGAGATTTGTCGCGATAGAATAACGATTTCTTTATTAGATACAGATTGAAAGAATGTGAACTCAATATTCAACGCACCCATGATTCCTGAACCAGAACCAGCCTCATCAATTGAAAGCAATGTGTACCCTCTTTTTTGTACTGCAGAAATAGCTGCGTCCACTGAAGGAGCCTCAACCGTTCCTTCTCGGTTGATGTTTGTACTGTCGATTGCTTTGTAATTGAAGAGCATACTGTGTTTTAGATTAGACGTTCAAGTCCTTTTGGATTTGAAGCATAAGTAAATGCGTTCTCGACCGTAATATCACCGTTCTGTACCAATCGAGCAAGTGAGCGATTCATATCAATCATCCCTTGTTCGAGGCCAGTCTCAATTACTGACGGAATTTCGTGGATTCGATTCTCACGAATTAGGTTACTGACTGCTGTGTTGTTGATGAGAAGCTCATAAGCTGGCACCAGCCCGCCAGCAATATGTGGGATCAATCGCTGTGAGAAAATAGCAATCAAAGACGATGCGAGCTGCACCCGAATCTGATCTTGCTGACTACCTGGGAAAGAGTCCACGATACGACTTATAGTTTGTGCTGCGTCATTTGTGTGAAGCGTTGAGTAGACCAGGTGACCGGTCTCAGCCGCGGTCACGGCAGCAGATATGGTTTCTACGTTACGCATCTCTCCCACCAAGATGACGTCCACATCTTGTCGGAATGCAGCGTTCAGTGCAGTCTGGAAACTTTCTGAATCAATCCCAATCTCACGTTGATCAATAAGTGATTTTTCTTCTTGGTAGATATATTCAATTGGGTCTTCGATAGTCACAATATGTTCAGAACGAGTTTTGTTGATGACGTTTACCATAGCTGAAAGTGTCGTTGACTTCCCTTGACCAACCGGACCTACACATAGGAAAAATCCTTGCGATCGTTGCGTGAAGCTTTCGAGAATCGGCGGTAGATTAAGTTCGTCAAAGTTACGAATTACGTTAGGAATCAAACGCAGTGCAACTCCCATCTGACCACGTTGATGAAAGGCATTACCTCGGAAACGTACACCGTTGGTATTTTCGTATGAAAAGTCTACTTCTGCATAATCAGTAAATTTTTTGAACTGATCAGGACGCATGAGTACTTCTGAGAATCCTTTGAGGTCAGCAGCGTTTAGGATGGGCTTTTTGACCAATGGAATTAATGTTCCTGAGACACGAATCAGTGGGTGCGCACCAAAAGAAAGGTGCAAGTCAGACGCCTTTTCTTGAATGATTAAATCAATCAATGTCCCAAGTTCTTTTTTGTAATCTACTGTTGACATATAATTCTTTATTTTTTAGCTAGAGCTTCTACTTTTTTTAGTACGTCACTAGGAATCGCTTCGGCTTTTACTATGTATCCTACTGCACCAGCAGCCATTGCTTCATTGATGTCTTCTTGCTGGCCCTGATTTGAAAGCACTATACACTTTGCTTTCATGTCTGGAAACTCAGTTTTTATTTTTTTAATGAGTGCTATGCCTGTCATCGCTGGCAGTATCATATCAAGGAGTATAATCTCAAAATGAGGATCTGCTTCAATAATTGCAAGTGCTTCCGCAGCGCTTTGGGCTGCTTCAACTTCATGTCCACTTTCAGAGAACTTGATAGCGTACATGTCACGCAAAAATGCATCATCGTCAATCAGTAGTAACTTCATCATCTTCCATTATAGCCTCTGGGACCTCTAACTCTTGTGGGTTATCGACAGCCACGAGCTCATCTTCCATATCTTCGTCGAAGCCAGACTGACTGCCAAATACATTCATCTCCTCGTAAGGGATTTCGTGATTGAGTGCTTTGATAATGGAATCTTCTTGAATGGTGATAAAGCCTTTTTTGCGGGCTACGTGCATAAATTCTTCTTCGGAAGCATTTTTTAGAATAAGTTCCTGCATCTCTTCATCAATTTCTAATACTTCAGTTACGGCAGTTCGTCCTCTGTAACCAGTTGAGCATCCCGGTGTTGGATCTGGATGAAGCATGGTTCGATTGGTTGGAATACGATTTCTGTATTTGTCTGGTAGAGTTTTGAAGGTTTCTTGCATTCTCATCTCTACACTTTTATCTATTGGTTCTTCGCGCCCAGTTCCCTCACAAAGAGTTTTGGCAAGTCTTTGTGAGATAGCCATTTTTAGCGTTGGCGCAATCAAATACGGATCAACGCCCATATCCACCAGTCGTGGGATTACTCCAATTGAGTTATTGGTGTGGATAGTAGAGAGCACTAAGTGACCGGTCAACGCAGCTTGAATCGCCAGTTGAGCAGTTTCTTTGTCACGAATCTCACCTACCATAATAATATCAGGATCTTGTCGAAGAGCTGCACGCAGACCTTTGGCAAACGTGTATCCGATTTCTGGTCGCACCTGAGATTGACTCACTCCGTCCATGTTGTACTCAACTGGGTCTTCGAGTGACATCACGTTTTCAGTCAGAGTGTCTACTTCGCCAATCATCCCCCGTAGCGTAGTAGACTTGCCAGAACCAGTCGGTCCAGATATAAGAATAATTCCGTAGGGTTCTTTCACAATTCTCTTGATGATGTCGAGATTATTTTTTGAAATACCACTTTCTTGGAGCGTACGCACTCCTTTACTTGTATCGAGGATTCTCATTACTACTTTTTCACCGTGGTTTGTTGGCAACACAGAAACACGGAAGTCGATTTTGCGATCATCAAAGGTAGCTGAAAATCGACCATCTTGTGGCTTTCGTCTTTCATCTAATCGCATAGACGAAAGGATTTTTACTCTGGCCACTACTGCCATATGTACATTTTTTGGTAACTCCAAACTAGTCGCAAGTGTACCGTCAACTCGGAATCGAACACCTACTTTTGTGGGACTAGGTTCAATATGAATATCAGAGGCACTCCCATCGACTGCATAGCGTAGTATGGTAGCTACGATTTTGGTCACCGGCGCATCTTCTTCAATATGCTCCATCGATTGTTGAGAGTTGCCAGAACTTTCTTCTATACTAGCTGCAATTTCAGCATCGAGTTCTGTTTCCAGCGTCTCTAGAGCATCACCAACATCTCCTTCGAGGTTTTCGTAGAAGTTACGAATTTTGGCAACATCAGCATCAAGCAAAAACACCAATCGATATGGCAAATTATTTTTAGTACTGATGAAGTTAAGCGCTTCACGCATCTTAAGATCATCAGGATTGTTCACGCCTACGACCAGCACTTCATCCTCAATAACCAACGGGACCATTCGATAGTGAGTGGCTGATGACTCAGGAATAAAATTAAGCACTTGTTGAGTAACTGCAAACCCCTCAGGTATCTCAAAACTAGGGATCTGATAGTAATCTGCATAAAAATCCCGAACCTCGTTCGGACTCATCTGTGAGTTCAATAACACTGACTCCAGTGATTGACCAGTTTCCTGCATTTGGTTGATTACCTCATCAACAAATGCACCTTCGATACCTGGTCGTTCTCGTAATGTCTCCAGTGGATTCATACAATTCTAGAGAGAAGGATTTTCGTTACTTGAGCTAGGAGTCGGGACTACATTGGTAGGTACCACCGCAGTATCAAACGGATTATCTCGCCCAATTGGTCGGTCTTGAATCGGCGTGGAAAAAGAACGCAAAGAGCGGAAACTCGCATCGTCAAAAAATGAAATCCCAGCTGCGAGTTTGATGCGGTCAAGTTCTTGACGACGAGCAATGAACACTTGCGTGTTATTGAGCATATTTTGCATTGTCTGCTCATTAGAACTGAAGTCTAACGAAGAGTTACTTTGTTGGATAAATATATAGTACCCTGCAAAAGCAACTGTAATGAAGCCAAGAATTAAAACTAGATTTGTGATTATTTTTCCCATATTTAAAATACTATTTCTTGATTAGCAACGTTACTCTCGTGGGCGTAGACAGATAAATCTATGTCAACCGACAAGAATCCCCCAGTCTTCTTTTGCACAGACATGTTCTTCACTTCGATTGGATAATTATTCTGCTCTAGTAGCACAAAAAGATTCTTGACTTGCTCATAGGTGCCCTCAACTGACAAACTGAAACTGTAGACTCGAGGAGCTACAAAAACTGCTCTGCCTACCTCTTCTCGCTCACTTGCCGGAACTCCAATACCGGTAGATGCTGCTGAAATATAGACCACATCTGCTTCATCAGAGATAATTTTTAGGTCACGAACTACACTGATAGTATCCACCTCATCTGGCATGTATCGAAGCAGTCTCTTTTGATCGTCTGGAGCCACGCCATCAAGAACATTAATCAGGGATGACAACTGTGCATTTACTCCTGCTACTTTTTGTTGCTCAGCTTGATACACAGCAATATCATCTTGTAAATCACCAATTTCGCTAAACTTAGGGTTGACGAATGTAATGATAATACCTATGGAAAGGGCAATCATAGCAATCTGAATGAACAAGCTTTTAGTTATCATATGGTGTCATCATTAGCCTCATCAAATTCCTCTGTTTCGTCTAGATTTTCCCCTACTGGCTGTCCAATAACTGGTTGCTCAGACTGCTCTGGAGATATCCCACCGAAAGCATCAACGGCAGGCTGATTATTCTGGTATGTCTCAGGTACCGCTGGGACATCACTCAGTGGAATCTCAAGCAACGCCTGGAATGAAACTACGTCTTTGGTATCAGTAACTTCACCAACTTGATTGGACTCAGTTGCAATAACATTTTGTACTTCAGAAATTAAGACATCTTGAATAGTTCCATTTCGTAGATATACACCACGCTGGAATATTGTTGAATCAAAAGTATCAGTTTGAACGATTGCGTTCAACACAAACATATCATCCCCTTCTCGTTTCATCTCTAAGGATTCAATCTGTACGGTATCAATCGTAGCCGCTTGCAGCGCTTGAAATACTGAGGCGACTGAAACGCTATTATCAAGCCGGTCTTGCGCCTGCACTAGTCTTAAATTGAACTGTGTCACTCGCTCCATATCAGCTTGACTAAAACTTCCAATCTCTGAGTTGAGAGTAGCGATTTCTGCATCGAGCTGACTATTGATGTACTGACCATACAAATACACTCCCCCAGCAGCGAGCAGTGTGGCGAACATCAGTATGTAACTGATGTAACTAAATATATAAATTTGTCGTGAACCGCCAACTTGCTTTCTCTTGGCGGCACCACGCTTTGGAATGAACGAATTGTCTGAAGAACCTTGCATACGATTATTATACGTGTCTACGCTGATTAAACTCTAACGCACTGTGGACACTCTACTCAAAAGAGCGCAACGCGGCTCCTAAAGCTACGGTAAAAGAGGGTCCGATTTCATCCATAATGTCTTCCATGAAGGCTGGATACGCGACCTTCGAAAAAGGATTGGCTGGAATAACTTCACGATTGATAGCTTGACTGAGGTGAGTGTCTATTCCTGGGAAGAGCGCTCCCCCACCAGAAAGATGAACTGAGTCTAAAGTAATACCGGTTTTTTCTTCGTACTCTGTAAGTACTTGGCGAAACTCACGGAAAGCTCTATCGTAACTACTATCGTGTGCGCGTTTTAATTCAGCAAAAGAACTGTTTTTTCGATCAGCGGCGTATTTCATTTTTTCGGCAGTTTCAAAGTCGACCTCGAGTACTTGGGAGATTTGTTTTGATGCTACTGCGCCACCGGCTCTGATACGATGCATACGCATCAACAACCCTTTCCGAGCAATATAAAGCTTAGCTGACACGGCGCCTATATCAATAATCGCGATGTCTTCCTCTTCACTCGTGAAGAGGCTACGGATAACACTAAAGCATTCTATTTCAGTTGGCGGTTTTACCAAGCCGGCGAACTGCATGAGAATTTTGTACCGTTCTAAAGCGGAGTTTTGAATAGCGGCAATGAGTACATTACGTTTGTTTTGTTCAGTTGCCAATTCTGTTTTGGTCATCTCTACCTCTGCCCAGTCGAGAGTAATCTCACTTAGCGAAGCAGGAATTACTTTTCTTGCTTCAATACGCACCAGTGCAGAGAGGTCGGCGTCAGCGTCGGCTTCGATACTGACATTCGTAACAAAGCTTGAAGAGAGTGGCATCGCAAAAACAGCGTTTCTGGCTTTTACGGCTGACTCACGGATGATATCTACTAGCGCCTGCTGTTCTTTGAGCGTATCGAGACTCACCGATTCACCAATTTCACGGTTGGCGTATGGACCGAGCTGTACCTCCCCATAAGTAGAGAGGGTAATAACACCTTTACTTTGTTTGAGCTCTACAACCTTCATCGAAGAAGAGCCGATATCGATCCCTACCACTGTGTCAGTCGAGGTGGAACCAGCCTGCATAGACGATATTATCGAATTGAGAAATTTCATAAATACTTCATTTTATTCTAGCACGTGAATTAACGTATACTGAGCAATATGAAGCGCACTCTGAATAAACTCTTAGATATCCTTTTCCCTCCCCGAGAGGCCCAGTTAATTCTACGTGAGTACTCACGAAAAACAGCTTTATTAAATGACGGGTGTCATGAAGGTATTTTTTACTGTGCAAATTATACTCATCCGGTAATTCACGCGGCAATCATAGAAAATAAATTTTATAATAATCAGTCAGCTCAAGACATCTTATCTTCAATAGTCTCTGCCTGGGTGGACAGCAAACAATTACAAGATGTGTATTTTGTCCCCATTCCACTCGGAACAGAAAGAGAAAAAAGTCGTGGCCACAATCAAGTGCTTAGTGTACTGCAGCGCAGTACACATCTTCATCAGAAGTTTCTGCTCTCGCGAACAAAAGAAACAATCCCTCAAGCCTCTTTGAACAAACAGCAACGACAGCGCAATGTTAAAAATATATTTACGTGCGACAGTAAGTATTTGACAGCACTCGCTGGTTCTACAATCATTTTATTGGATGACGTGGTCACCACCGGTGCCACATTAAATGAAGCGCGAGCAACACTCACACCTCACCTACCTCCAGATACCAAACTCATATGCCTAGCAATGGCCCACTAGTAACTACTCACCAGACTGCCTAGCTGTAGATTCCTCTAGAGATATTCATGTTCGTACTGGACGAGCTTCTATACCACTGCACATACTTTACAATTCTTACTCAGAATGTCTCTGTGTTAATGGAACGTTGGGAGTGCTGACGTGTTAATTAATTCACACTTAAACGCTATTATTTCCTATTTTGTCCACCACCTCCAAGAGCGGTTTTAATTTGCTTGATATCTGCTTCTGTCCAATCACTAGTATCGTCGAGCTCCATCCAAGCGCGCACGTAATCAGCTGGTGCATAATTATGACCGTGACCATACGGCACGCTGGTGGTTACCAACATATCTAACCCAATCTGCCACATTGTTACAAAGGGATACCACTTGAGATACGGAGTCACGTCAGCCCCTCTTTGTTGCGTCAGCCAGTCAGGTGCCTGATACCAGAGATCAAAAGAGAAGAAAACAATGGCGTCACTAGGATGGACTAAATAGACTATTTTCAATGGTCCCCAATCGGTGAATTCCGGAGTCTTTGATTCGGCTGGGCCAAGCACTCGCACCAGTTCACCGTCTCCAAGAGTTGGTAAATACGCTGGTGAACCAGCGTTTCGTTTTACCATGACTTCTGGCCAAAATGAGTTTGCAAACGGTGGACCGGTCCATAATGCTCCATCAATTGGGTCGGTTAACAACGAGTAAATCTGCGCTGAGTCTTCAGAGCCCAGAGAACCCAGACTAAGACCATAGATAAGCAACTCTGGTCTAGAATCTTTGGGGAGGTCTTGCCAGTATTCGTAGATGACGTTGAACACTACCTTGGCTGAACGCCTCGCTCGATCTGGATCAAGAATGAGTGTTACTGGACTGGACAGATAAGAATACTGCACCCCAACGATAGCCGTGTCTCCATCGTATAAATACTCAAAGGAATCAACTGCCCCTTCATCAATCCAACCAGTTCCGGTTGGAGTGGCAATGAGTAATTTACTTTTGGTAAATGCTTTAGTTCTTTTTAGTTCTGCTAACGCTAATTCTGCTCGCGCTTGGTTTGATGTGCCTGCCGAAAGACCAACATAGACACGGACTGGTTCTGCCTCTGCTACTCCAGTTACTTGGTTGATTTCTTCTGTCCGTGGACCGCCAGTAACAAAGTATTTTCCTTCTTTTCCTAAGTCATTCCATTGTACAAGTGAGTCAAGACTCCCTGAGCGCGCACTACTGATTGGCAAGTCAATCCCGTCTGGAAGTGCTTGATCAATTTTGGCGTACATATTATCAGCGATATCAATGGCTTTGCTAATAATCACACCATTTACAACAAAGATTAAGGAGACAGTGAGAAGCACTCCACCGACAACATAAGAAACTCGCCTAGGTACTACCTGATGCACTTTAGTGGCAGCAATAATGTATAGTCGCCGTATTCCTGTCCCAAGATATACCAACGCGAACCACAATATAAACGCCACGATAGTAACTCGCACCAAAGCCACCCCGTCAGTTGGACCCATTTCCATTAGCGCTCGAACTGAGTTTTGCCACAAGGTGGCGTTCGCATAAAAGTATGAAACTACTAATCCTACCGATACACCCAGTAGAAATTTGACCCACTTTAAAACCCCACCTCGTAATTCTGGTAATTCTAAAAACCTCCATACCCCCATAATACCCACACCCAGGACATACCCCATCGTCAGTGCAATTCCCGAAGCAACACCCTGCAACATGAGCGGTCGAGGCACCAAGGACGGAGACAAAGAAAAAGCCAGAAATAAGAATCCTATTCCTAATCCTAAGGTAGACCAGTGCATCCAGAACGCTTTATTTTTACTCCACAGCGATTGAAGTGTATTTTTACTCATTGAGAAACCTTACGTTATTTATAAGAAAAAACAATAATAATCGTATTAAAATACCTCCTTTAGTACTTTAGAAAAATATTTCACTTGCGATATCTGCCGCAATCACTGCTAAGAGTGCAGAGGTGAGATCGTTTACTTCTTTAGCTAAATGAGTATCTTGTAGCGCTAACACAAATCCTTCAGCTTGTTCTTTAGTGAAGCCTTTTTGTAGCAATCGGTCAATGACGAGCTGTTTTTGATTTTTGATTTCCATATATATTGTCTATTGTTCAGCACTAGCTGAGATGAGAATTGGGTATACCTTCTTAGCAATCAGCTGGTAACCTGCGTCGTTGGGATGCACCAGATCAGACATCAATGCTGTATTTCCTAGTAAGCCTTCAAGTACGTTTGGCACGTAGAGGGTATTTTGCGTTTTAGCTAATTCTTTATAGCCGTCAGCTAAAGTGTCTTTGAGCAGTCCTCCCCGTACCCCAAGCACAATCACCACCGCGCCCGACTCATGGATGGTAGTGATTATTTTTTCGAGATTTAAAAATGTTTCAGCCGGTGGCACACGTTTTAAATAATCATTACCGCCAAATAACAATAGAACGATTTTAGGATTCTGATCGATGACCTCATCAATTCTAGCTACCGCATCTTCTGTGGTATCACCAGCGTTTCCTAAATTCACTATTGGTTCATTTATTTTTCTCGACAACACACTCACGAAGTCATTCCCCTCACTAGCACCAACTCCTTCTACTAGACTGTCTCCAAAGGCTACTATTTTTCCAGAAGAGGGCGCAGGGTAGTTGGTGATTTCTGAGTCGGAGCGCAGAAAAAGTGCAAACAGTATCAGTCCTATTATTAAGATAATTCCAAGCAACAACCACGGTTTCATCCCGGAACTATAACAAACATTTGTATTATCTGTCTAAACAACCACGTGATGAAATCACTCACCTCACGAGCACACGCGCTAAAAAAATCGCAGCACTTCTACAACAACTTATTTCCCTATCTACTTAAAAAGCGAACTAAATAATAAAACCCGTGCTCAAGAGCACGGGTTTTATTATTTACAGTTAGTTTACTTCACTTCAAAGTTGAAGGACATCCCGGCGTCCAAGTGCTCAGCGATGTGACAATGCGCCATCCAGAGTCCGGGGTTACTCATATCGACCAAAATGTCGTAGGTTTGTCCGGCCGGAACCAGCACTGAATCTTTCCATTGCAAGTTTTCGTTGGCTTCACCATCAACTGCGAGCACAACAAACTTTTGCCCATGGAAGTGAATTGGGTGTTGCATCGGATGCATCCCATCACCGTCGTTTTCGATGCGCACTTTAACCATATCACCTTGGTTAAACGTCCAGTCAATATCCGCGTTGCGAGCGCCGGTATCCGTATCTTCGATAAACCATTCAATATTTTCGTCAGTACTCATATTGTTCATTGGCGCCATATCGTCTTCCCACTCGATACCATCTTCGCCGTGAGGCTCATCTGATTCTGCAGTATCACCCATGTCCATCATACCGTCCATACCGTCCATACCGTCCATGTTCATCATGCCACCCATACCATCGGTTGTTTCAGCTTCAAGGAACGGCTCACAGCCAGCCATCCCTGGCATACTTTGGCAGTGTTCTGCAGCTTGCTCTTTGCTCATTTCAACTCCCATCAGGGTTACCATGCCGTCGGCATTTGCTTCACTATCCATATTCATCATCATGTCTCGCATCATGCCTTTCATTTGAATATCTAGTCGAATACTTTTATCCGGGGCTTGTGCCAACAGAGATGAGAATGAGCTACGAATTTCTACATAATCGGCTGCATTTGATCGTAATGTCATGAACTCAGCTTCACGGTTCGTGCCGGCTGGTTCAACGGTGACCATACCCATCGTTTCACCGCGATGAATAATTGGATACTCTCCTGGTGTATCGTAGTACAGCTCAACCACGTATCGCTCTGAAGTACCAATGATCTGATTTTCGATGATTTCTTCTTGCTCAATTCGTCCAGTGTCACCACCCACCAATTTCATAGTTGCTCCCTCGAATTCTAAGTTGAAGGTACGAGTATTGGCGACGTTAGTGATAAAGGCTCGGGTAATTTCTCCTTGATTAACCGTTAGTTTGTAATCATCAGTATCATTGATCAGTAGCGTATCTCCGAACCTACCCATCAAGGTTTTTGTAACCACTTCTCGACTATATTCTCCGTCTTCGAGCATATCGTCAACAATCAAGTACGCTTCTTGGTCGACTTCATTCCAGTATCCTTCTTCAGATACGATGAAGTTTCCGTAGAGCCCCATGTCCTGCTGGTAGTCTTCACGCACGTGTGGGTGGTACCAAAACACTCCCGTGTCTGGAAACTCCAGTTCATAGACAAATGTTCCACCCACTGGGATTGGGTCTTGGGTTAATGGTGCTGCTCCGTCCATACGGTAGTCTCCGCGCAAACCATGTGAGTGCAAAGCCGTTTCCATATCTAGGTTGTTAACGAAATTAACCGTTACCTTTGAGCCCTTGTCTGCTTTGAGCACTGGACCAGGGATCTGACCATTGTATGCCAGTCGCTTCACTGACCGACCGCCAACTTCTTGTTTGACGATAGACGCCACCATTTCGTAGGTGTCACCGTCTTTGAGCTCTACCACTTCAGTTGGTCGCACCAACGGGACGTTCTCGTCTTGCAAGACAGAGAGATTATCTACCTCGGCAATTTCTGTCCCCGTCATGCCACCCATGTTCATCATAGAGCCGTCCATGTCCATACTGGTATACCAGTACCCTCCCACTACAACTAGTGCAATTGCTCCAATTCCTAATACATATTTCATATTCTTCAATTATTTTCTTTATATAGTCTGGTACGGAGACATCTCTCCGGCTTCTGATAGTTGATACACTTCATACGGTGCTCGTTTTTTTCCTGGCATACCTGGTGTACCAATTGGCATTCCGGCCAATCCAATACCAGCGATGTCAGGCTTTTCTGCGAGGAGAGTTTCTATTGCTTCCAGTGGCACGTGACCTTCAACCACATAGTCTCCAATTACAGAAGTGTGGCAACTTGCTCCGTCGGCTGGAATATTCTGTGCTTGCTTTATTGCGTCTAGATTATCTGTTTCTTCTATGGTTACAATAAAGCCAGCTTCTTCTAATGCCTTTGCGTGACCACTGCAGCAGCCACAATTAGGACTTTTGTATAGTGTGACTGTTTGTCCAGCACCAAAATTTGCTACCGCTAATTGCTCTGGCTCGCTAGTACTGTTTTGAGTAAACGTAGAGAACCCCGCAAGCACTGCAATTGTCAGCACCAGAGCAGGCGCCACAATAAAGACTGTTCGCTTACGCAGTAAGCCATAGGCCAACACTGAAAGTGAAGCAACTACCGCTAACACACTGACAATGATGAATGGATCTTGTTGCCACACGTAGGTGACGTGCTCGCCATCATGAGCAAAAATTCGAGTTGGAATGAGTAACATCACACCAAGGGTGTAGATAGACTTCATAGTATATTTTTAGGTTAAGTAATAGAGCGACGGTGTCGCAAGAACAAATCACTTAAAATAATTTGGGGTGCAGAATTCCGCGGGAGAATAATTCTTGTAGAGCGCGATAACAATATGTATATGTGCGTATTGGTGACTGCACGTAAGACAGCACTAGTAGCCTGATTCTATTAACCAAAAGATGCGGAGCGACAGCGATCGCTGATATCAATAGAGCGCCAGCAAGCAGGAATAGAACCGTTGAAACAGTACCTAAAAACATAGTCTTCCAGGCATCAAGATGGTCAGCAATACTCATTGAGCAGATGACCTCGCCCTGGGATGCAAAGGGACAATCGGTCATACCACCAGCCATATCCATCCCCATAGACATATGAAACAGACTCAAGAACATAGTTCCCGTGACAATTGCTATGAGTATTGCTCCAAAGATTTTCATAATGCCATTATATCAGAATATATTACGTACGTTTAGTGTGCACATCAAACAAATTTGACACGCTTACTACTGAAGTTCCAGCCAGCAATAGTGATGCTACTTCCGCGGGGACTTTCGTAGCGGGCTCAACACAAAGAGTAGTTGCCCAGACGTCAGCCTCGGTCGCGGTTGGTGCTACTACATAAGAAGTCACTTCATTACTAGTGTGTAAGTGATTAAATAACTTTCCGGTCTTTTTATCGGGCCATGCACGTACCCACGGAGAAGAAGACGCAAAGCCTTGATTTTTAAGCTCAACTGTCCCGATGCTTAATGCGTGGTTTTTAGGGTGGGTCAAAGTAATCTGAATTGGCTGACCATCATCATGTGTAGCATAGATGTCACCACCACCGTTAATCACAAAGGACTGGAGATGGAATTTTGCTTGATACAAAGCAGCTAGCTTATCTATGGCAAAGCCTTTACCAATCCCTCCGAGATCTAACTGTCCACTACGAAGAGTTATTTTTTCACGAGTGACCAAGAGCATTTCCGCTACATCAGTATTTTCTACTGATTGTACGGGTGTACTGGTAAATGAGTAAGTAGCATCGTACCCACTTTCATTCATTTTCTCGCCAATGGCGATGTTAAAAATATTTTTTGTTTCGGCATAAAACCGCAGTGACTCGTTTAACAGCTCTACAAATTCTGGGTGCGGGTCATGAAAAACCCGGTCTCTATTCAATTGAGTGAGCCACGAACCTGTCTTAAAACGACTATATCTGTTTTCAAACTCTTGTAAAAAATCTGTCGTGGCATTTTCAATTACCTGACTGCCTAGTCCAGTTTGCAGGATTTCAATCTGCCACTTGGTGCCAAGTGCTTCCAGCGAGATCGTCATCATACTTCATCATTCATTGGCTGAGCCCGGGCGGCGGTCAGAGCGTCGTTGAAGGCTTGGGTAGTCAGTGAAGCGTAGCTCACCCGAGCGAGCGACGCGGTCTCCATTGGTTGTCCGACAATTTCATCATAATATTGATCGACAAATATCTCTTGGTGCAACTGAGAGACCACATCAGGAGAATCAAAAGCCACCGCCACGTCAACAATCACGTCATCTACTACGGTGAGGGTCGTCTGCATTGGTTCGGTCAAGGATTCATTGATTGAGTACGAGTGAACAATGGTGTAGGTGGTTACCTCATTTGTAGTATCCACTGCAACTGATTCAATAATCGACTCCGAGGTCTCTACGGTCGGCATAGACGGCAAGGTGATAGATACCGGTAGCGCTTTTTCCATCGGCATAGAGGATGCTTGAGATTTGATATCAGCCAGTGCCTCATTGAATCCGCCACTGGTAAGTGAAGCGCCTCCAGCGCGAGCAAGTGACACGTCTGTAATGCGCTGTCCGACCACCTTGGTTTGAACGGCTTGAGCGAACAGTTTTTGGTATTCAGCTGACACTGGATTTACTACCGCAAATGACACTTCCGCTTCAGTTATCACCCCGTCTTTTAGAACTACTGATACATCCATCGGTTCGATATACCCATAGGGTATTTCGTATTGAACGTTACTGGTATATGTTCCATCAGCAAACATCGATACATCCATATCGTTCATATCAGATACCAACTCTTTATCTGCCCGTTCATTTCGACCGAGCACAACGTCATCACGATTAATAGTCGTGACCATTGAGTAACTAAAAGCAGACACTAAAACAATCACTCCTGTAATAATAATTGATGCGGGCATATAAAGGTATCTGTATTAGGCTAAGCCAGAGAAATAATCAGTTTTAATATGTTGCTTTGGCACACCTAGTGAGCGAAACAACTGCTCGTAGGCCACTACCATTCCAGGCGGACCAGACAGGTAGACCAAGCGCTTGGATATATTTGGTACGTAGGTCTGAGCTATTTCTTTCGTTAGGAACCCGACCTCCCCGTCCCAATCTGCTGGCGCATCTGTAATAATATGGATTGTCTGCACCCCCAGCGCTTCATACTCGTGCAACTGTTGCGCAAAAGCAACATCTTCTAGCTGATTATTGCAATAGAATACCGTGGCGTGTATCTGTTGCTGGGTATCTTTCAGGTACGCTAGCTGACTCAGGAACTGGGTGATACCAATACCGCCGGCTACGAATATGTACTGATGTTTCTGCACGTCGGCTGGCAATACAAAATCACCCGCCAGTTGGGCCGCGTGTAGTACTCTTCCCGGAGCGAATGATTGTAAGGTTCGTTTGAAACTACTGCCGGCTTTACTCATTCGTACGACCAACTGGATATTGGCTCGTAAAGGGCTAGACGCGACAGTAAAATACCGTCGTGTTCCCCGTCCATCAGGTGACGTATGCGGCAATGCCCATTCTAAATACTGTCCCGCTTTGAACTGCACCGGAAAGGACGGACTAAAAGTATATGCGAAGGTATTACGAGCTACTTCTTCTACCTTGAGACACGTAAGCTTTAGTCGACCACGCAGGGTCATGGGCCAGACGAGGAGATTGGCTATCAACAATACTACTTCTGGTGAGTTAAAGACTGGACCAATGGCAAATGGGATTTGGGATAAGAGGCCGATAAACGCTCCGTAGTAGAGCTGGGCTTTGGTTCCGGCTGGAGTAGAAAGTGGTTCAGTCACCATGATGGTCATGAAAAACAGTAGTGGCGAAGCCGTAAGTAACCTGAAAAAAATAGCTACTCCTATTTCATCCCGGAGCACACTGTATAAAAGCACCATCAGTAGTGACGCTGCAATTCCGGTAAGAACCATCGGTAGCCGACGAATCTTGACTGCTACTAGCAGTCCGCCAATTATTACAATTGGGGTAAACCACAGTGTCCCGACCCACCATGATGCATACGCTAACCCAAAAACACTTGCTAATACTGCTGCCAAAGCGACTGGATTAAACAAGTGCACGTTGCGGTAGCGCACAACATACTTAAGAGCGATAGCAAGAAACGCTACTCCCGCCAAAGTAGCCAGTCCAGCCGGTGTGCTCGCGGGAGTAAAGATGAGAAATAAAATTAGCGCGGTAATCACGCTCGACCAGACATTCGCTGGAGCTTTTGTGACTGCAACTAATAGATAGTGTGCAGACACCGCTACACCAACAATCAGCCCTAGTGAAAGAAACAACTCAGCAAACGAATAAAACAATCCGCTAGTAAAACTCAGCACCAATCCATACAATACATAAAAGCCCAACACAGCGGTCAGCACTTGGTACATCGTATATCTATCAAGAATGTTCCGTATATATTTCATACAGCAAGACGTGTCTGGGCTGGATTATCAGCAGCTAAACGAGCCATTATTCCCATCTCGTCAGTTGGAACTACTACTGCAGTCACTCTACTGCCGGGAGTGGAAATAATTCCAGTCTGTTCGTGTAATGTGTTATTAGTCACATTATCAACTACTACGCCGAGGAATTGCACTCCTTTCAACACTCGTGCCCGTAGCACAGAGTTTCGTTCCATAGCAGTAGCTGATAACACTAGTACGTCTATACCACCCATTGCTGTGGTAGCCGTTGCAATCTGACTTTGAATGGCAAACAAAAACATTTCCATGGCAGTAGTGGCGGCCGGGTCTCCAGACTGCTCTTTTTCTAGTACAACCCGTAAATCAGACACCCCCAGTAACCCAGCAAAACCGCCACTGGTTTGGACATATTGATGCGCATCATCTAGATTGGTATTTGTTTTCCTCAGCACCTCAATTAGAGCTCCTGGATCCATATCACCGGCTCGCGAGCTCATCAATATTCCGCTGGCTGGAGTATAACCCATCGAATTATAGACACTCACACCATCTTCAAGCGCACTCACACTCACACCACTACCAATGTGTGCCACTACCACACGCGATGGCAAGCTGTCTAACATCTCAGGGAGTGCATCTTTAATAGAATGGACTGACAGCCCATGATAACCATAGCGTCGGATACCTAAATCTACGGTGGCTGGAAGACTGTACGTGGCCATAGCCGTTGGAATAGTGGCGTGGAAGGCGCTGTCTGAAACACCAAGTAGAACAGTGTCTGGCAGGAGCATTTGCGCTGCTTTTATTTCCTCTAAAACAGGCGGGATATGCAGCGGTACCGTAGCCACTACCGCGGTAAGAGCACTTACAAATGCCTCATCAATGATTCGATGCTGCTGGAAATATGTCCCAGGCGCCACGACTCGGACGGCAATATTCGTGATGTCACTAATAGCAGTGATGATCTGTTCTGTCTGCGCAATCCGCAAAACATCTGACAGCGCATCACGATAAAGCTCTGGAGTGATGGCTACCGGCAGATTTTGGGTGCCCTTGACAGTAACAACAGAATGAAACTCTGCTGCGCTTTTTTCGTACCGCACTACTAATAACTGCTCTTCTTCTTTATAGAACGCATACTTTTTTGAAGACGAACCTGGATTTATGACCAGTGTTATTCCCATATCCAATCGGTAATTTCTTTGGGATCATCGCCGTGCTCGATAATGTAGGCTTTATGTTTGGTTAGTTTGTCGGTGTACTTGGCAATGAGATCAGTTTTGATTTGTTCAGTTATGACGCCTTGTTTGACCATCTCTTCTACTCCTTTCATCACTAAATTGTAGCGGTCAGTATGATTACGCACCATCATATCAAACGGTGTTGTAGTCGAGCCACGTTCTTCATAACCATGAATCGAGAAGCGTGTTGCTTCACAACCATAGTCAAACAGTACCTGCTTCATGGTCTGAGGATAGCCATGGAAATTAATCAAGACAGGTTTATCCTTAGTAAAATAATATTCAATGTCGTGGGCCAATACATTACAGCGCGCATGTCCCATCCCGAGAGTAGAAAGTGAGCTTATGTTTACAAACCGGATACGCATGTCGGGGATTTCTTTCTTTAGAATAGACACTGCCGCCAAGGTTTCTCTGGTCAGGTAATCACCGACAGCCGAAAATACCATATGCGGGTCTTCGTCACTAGCAAAGTTCCAAATTTGTAACCCTTCGACAATGTCTTGCTTTGCTTCCGCAGGCGTACGCCAGCACGGGACTGGCCGTTTACCAACCACAATCACGTTGATCTCATTCTTTGAAGCCAAACATTTATTAATCACTGCGACTGATGAATTAGCGTCCGGTGGAAAGTAAATATTTACAAAACATCCTTGTCGCTGCAACATTTCATCAATAAAACTCGGGTTTTGGTGCGAGAAACCGTTGTGCTCCTGACGCCAACCAGAAGAAGTCAAAATATAATTGAGACTGGACACATCTCCTCGCCACGACACCTCGCGCGCCACATTGAGGAATTTGGCATACTGATCAGCCATACTACCAATAATCTGGATGAAAGCTTCGTAAGAAGCAAACACCGCGTGTCGTCCAGTTAATACATAGCCTTGCATCAGACCTTGCAGACTATGCTCGGACAACATCTCCATTACTCGACCATCAGGAGCTATGTCTTTATCCCACGGTTCTTGTGGCCAGACAAAAGCCCGGCTGGTGACTTCAAACATGGCCTGTAGTTTGTTGGAGTAGGTCTCGTCTGGTGACATCAACCGAAAGTTCTTCTCATCCATATTGAGCTTCATCACGTCGCGTAAATAGACACCAATGGTTTCCATACTGGAGATATCTTCACAACTACTATCAAGCTGGCAGGTGTGGTCGTGGGTGTAGACTTTGGTATCAGGTAGTTGCAGCGGCCGGTAGTGAGGAGCTCCACCGTTGGCGTGCGCACTATCTCCCATACGTTTTTCTGGTGCTGGAATCAGCGCTTCAATATCTGCATCAAACTTGTCACCATCAAATAGCTCGTTAAATTTATACGATCGCAGCCACGTCTCCAGCGCTGTCAAATGTTCATCATTTGTTTTGGCTTGCTCGGCTATCACTTGGTGAGAGAAATTATTCCCTTCGATTTTTTTGCCATCGAGCTCAGGAATACTATTCCACCCTTTGGGTGTCCGCAGAATAATCATCGGAAATCGTGGGTTATCGTGCAACGTACCCTCTCGAGCGCAATGCTGAGTAAAGCGAATAGACTTCACCGCGTCATCTACGACAGTGGTCATCCGAGCTGACACATCGTCTTCAGTATAAGAATCTACAATATACGGCTCGTACCCGTACCCACGGAACAAGTCAGTGAGTTCCTCGTCGCTCATCCGGCCGAAGAATGTCGGTCCGGATATTTTATATCCATTGAGATGCAAGACTGGTAATACTGCACCGTTGGTAGCTGGGTCAATTAGCTTATTGAGATGCCAGGCAGTCGCAGTCGGGCCAGTCTCGGCCTCACCGTCTCCCACCAAACACGTCACAATCAGATTAGGGTTATCTAAAATCGCTCCGTAAGCGGTAGACAGAGCGTAGCCTAATTCTCCTCCTTCAAGAATGACTCCTGGTGCGGTCGGGTTGCTGTGACTCGGAAATCCATATGGCCAACTAAATTGCTTCATCATATAGCCCATACCAACGGCGTTGCGTGGCACTTCTGGGTAGTATTTAGACAATGAACCTTCTAAAAACAGGTTAGCTTGAATTGCTGGAAATCCGTGTCCTGGCCCTAGTACGAACATACCATCGAACTGATGTTCGATAATCGCTTGGTTTAAGTGAGCGTAAACAAAATTGATACCTGGACAAGTCCCCCAATGTCCTAATAATCGAGATTTGATATGCTCCGGCTTGAGTGGTTCTTCTAGTAAAAAGTTATCTTGCAAATAAATTTGGGCGGCTGATAGATAATTGGCAGCCCTTAAGAACTTGGAAATGTGTGTACTCATATGTGATTTATTTTACCGTATCTCCAATCAAAAAATACGAGGTGAAAGAATAAAGTGTGTAATATTGCATACTACATACCATCATCCATGGCCATATCGCCATAGCTGTCAGTGTGACTGCGCATAAAGAGCCGTTCAGCGCCGATAATGAGTAGCAGGCCGGTGAGTGCGGCGAGCGGTATCAGCGGATCTTGGTTGAATTTTACGACCACAAAAGTCACCAAAATCACGACGTCTAGTGCGATGGCTATCATTGGTATTAGTGGGTTGAACGTGACTTCACTGCGCAAATATCTGAGTAATCCCCAATGGACCGCAATGTCCATCAGTAGATAAAAGATAGCACCAATAGCCGCAATCCGGGTCAAGTCAAAGAAAATGGTCAGTAGTATTGCAAGCGTAACAGTAAAGATAAGAGGTGTGTTCCTGAAACGCGAGCTGAGTTCTGGCACTTGTTTCATCATGCTCAGCATGCCAAGCAAACGTGACGAAGAAAATACACTCGCAATCACGCCAGAGACGGTGGCGACAATGGCAATTATCACCGTAAACCATAGCCCAAATTGACCGAACACTGGTTTGGCCGCCTCGGCTAGAGCGTAGTTTTTTGCCGCGACTATCTCCGACACACTAAGGCTGGAAGAAACTGCCAAGGCGAGCGCGACGTATATCACCGTACAAATAGCGACCGAAATAATTATGGAATAGCCGACATTGCGATTGGGATTTACAATATCACCACCATGGTTGGTAATAGTAGTGAAACCTTTATAGGCCAGGATAGCGAGCGCCGAAGCGGCGATAAAGCCACCTACAAGCGTGCCGCCAGTCGCCACCTCACCAGCGATATTTGAAAATGAGGGAAATCCACCAGCAGCTAACCCAGCTATAGCCAACACTGCAATACCTAGCACCTTAACAATCGCGGTAATATTGGCTGATTTCTCAATCACTTTATTACCAGAGATGTTAATGATAAACGCTGTCGCAATCAGCAAGACTCCCAGCACTGGTACGTAACTCTCAACATTTGGCACATCAAACAGCTGCAAGGTGTACGAACCAAATGTTCTAGCCACCAAACTCTGCGCCATCACCATAGACACGTACATCAATAACGCAAAGACGCCGGTAATAGTACCCGGACCGTAAGCTTTTCTGAGAAATTTGGCTACCCCACCGGACGATGGATAGGTATTGGAGAATTTTACGTATGAATAGGCGCTAAAACTAGTGACAACAGCTCCTACGATAAACACAATCGGAAAAAGCTTCCCTACCAATTCGGCCACTTGTCCCATCAGGACAAAAATCCCCGCCCCGATCATCACCCCCGTACCAAGCGACACCGAACCAACGAGTGACAATTTCTTATTTTCTGTTGTCATGTAATATTGTTTTCATTATGCTGTTTTTTGTCACTTCCATGACCGTGCCCATGGCCATGGCCCGCATGCATCAGAAGGTGCAGACCGATAAACAACGCGAAGAAGATATAGTTTCTATATTCAAGTACGTGGGACTGGTGTTCTAGCCAAGCATACAGACCAATGAGACCAATCATGGCTATCAAAATGACAGTTTTTCGATTTAAGGTAAACATATTGTAACGTTAGTCTTATTTTAGATGTTAATTTCATCTGCGACTGATTGCGTATGGACCACTTCCAGTTGGAGCGTAGAGAAGTAGAAGTTGTACTTTTCTTTTAAAAGATCTTCGGCTTCTTTGAGAATACGCTCCCCTGCTGCATGGTCTGCGATTTGTAGATGGGAGGAGAAGATGTTGCTATTGGAGGTTAGTACCCAAGCATGAATGTGGCGCACACCCGTTACTCCCTCAATCTTCATAAGAGCTCTTTTTACCTCTTGAATATCAATTTCTTTGGGTACGGTTTGCATAAAGATGTTGAATGCATCTTTGATGATTTTATAAGACGCCCAAAGCAAGACAACCCCAAAGCCCATTCCTAAGATGGCGTCGATTGGAGTGTACCCCGTAAGGAGAATAACAACGGCCGCTACAATAATCAGGATACTCCCAACAAACGTCTGCATAATATGCCAAAAAGCACCCTTCATATTTATATTATCTTTCTGCTGCTTAAAGATCAGCTTGAAAGCAATAAGTTCTGTCACCAAGCCACCAAAAGCGGCCAAAAGCATAATACCGGTTGGTAATTCAAACTCGACACCCAGTCGCGTATACCCCATGTACATCACGTAGACAGCCATTACAAGCAGGAATAATCCGTTGAGTAAAGCCCCGACTATTTCCGACCGTTTAAAGCCGTAAGTCGCCTCACTGGTGGCTGCGCGACTGGAAATCCGATTGGCAATAAACGCAATCAGGATTCCTCCCACGGCAGAAAACGTATGAAACGCATCAGCGATCACCGCCACCGAACCCGAGTAGAAACCAAGAGCCAACTCAATCAGGAAATAAATCCCGGTCATCCAGCCAGTGATTATCAGTATCCGCGCGTTTGTTTTTACGCCGTGGAAACTACCGTCTTTGTTGTCATGGTCTGCTGTATTGTTCATAACGATTAATAATTTTGGTTTATAGAGGGGGTCTGTGCCATCGGTACTTTCGCCCGCGTCAACTTTGGTTCAACTAGTTTAAGGGAGACAGCGTTGAGCGCCACGATGATAGACGACACTGACATCAAGAGAGCGGCTATCTCGGGTCGAAGTGACCAGCCAAAAGAAGTGTAGAAGACACCGGCTGCTACTGGAATAGCCAATACGTTATAAATCGCTGCCCAAAAAAGATTTTGTTTCATCTTGCGGGTGGTGGCTTTGGAAAGCGTGATAGCTGACATGATATCGTAGGGGTCAGACTTCATGAGGACAATGTTGGCAGTTTCTATCGCTACATCAGTTCCCGCGCCGATAGCAATACCAATATCAGCTTGAGCCAAAGCCGGCGCATCATTGATACCATCCCCCACCATAGCAACAAACTTCCCTTCATCTTGTAGCTTCTTAACGTAGTTAGACTTGTCTTCTGGCATCACATCTGCAAACACTCTTGTAATACCGACTTCAGCCGCTACTGCTTCGGCAACGCGCACATTGTCACCAGTAATCATCGCTACTTCTATCCCTGCCGCTTGCATAGCTGCGACAGTATCTTTGGCACTGTTTCTTACCTTATCTGCAATTCCTAGCACACCGACTGCTGTGCCACCTACTGCCAAGACACTGATGGTTTTTCCTTCGCCAAATAATATATCGGCTGCTGGACGGGCTGTACTCACATCTATCTGCTGGTCTTCCATCAAGCGTAATGTACCTACCAATATTTCTTCACCTTCATACACCCCTCGCAAACCAAGTCCAGCCAGTGACTCAAAATCTGTCATGCTGGCGTCAGGTGTTATGCCTTTTTCTTTTGCATAGCGGATAATCGCGTCTGCTATGGGGTGGTTGGATGACTGTTCCAGGACCGCTGAGTAACGCAATACATCTGACTCAGACATATCTGCCAGAGTGACCACATCAGTCACTGCCGGCTTACCTTCAGTAAGCGTACCGGTTTTGTCTAGTACAATCGCGTTTATTTTGGCCGTACTTTCCAGCGTCATAGCGTCTTTGATCAGGATATTATGCCGCGCACCAATCCCGGTCCCTACCGCAACTGCGGTAGGTGTAGCCAACCCCAGTGCATCTGGACACGCAATAACCACCGCCGAAATCGCAAATGTCAATGCAAAAATTGCGGTCGAGCCAGCGATAAAATACCAACCAAAGAACGCTAATAGTCCTGACACTACCGCAATAACTACTAAATAAGCTGCCGCCTTGTCAGCGATGCGTTGTCCGGGGGCTTTAGAATTCTGTGCGGTTTCTACCAACTTCACAATTTGGGACAAAACTGTATCAGCGCCGATCTTAGTAGCCTTCACCTTAAGCGCTCCTGAATCATTGACTGAACCACCAATCACACTATCCTCAACACCTTTAGTTACCGGCATCGACTCCCCAGTTACAAGTGACTCATCAACTGAAGACGACCCCTCAGTCACTTCACCATCAACTGGCACTTTGTCACCTGGTTTTAATACTATGATATCATTGAGCACAATGTCAGCAGTGGCAATCGTCATCTCCACCCCGTCTCGCAAAACAGTCGCTTTAGGCGGCACTAAGTCAAACAACGCCCGCAAAGAATCTGATGTACCTCGCCTGGACTTCATCTCCATCCAATGTCCAAAGAGCACAAAGGTGACCAGCATAGCTGCCGCTTCAAAGTAGGTATCACCAATACCGAGTATCGTAATAAGAACACTAAAAAGATAGGCCGCCAGTACGCCAGTTGATACCAAGACTGACATGTTGAGCTGACGAGCTTTGAGTGAGTAATACGCCCCGGTAATGAAAATTGAACCGGCCCAAAATACCACTGGGGTGGTCAGAAGAAATAGTAACCAGTTCACCTCAAACGGGATTGGTAAATTAAGACCAAAAATATTTATCGCCAGCGGTGAATAGGCCAGAATCGGAATGGTAAGTGTGAGAGCAATCCAAAACCGTCGCTTCATATCCGACTCCATCGCTTTAGCCATACTCGGGTCATTCATAGCATCAGCATGATCCATCCCTTTCATGTCTTTCATATCATGTTCGATCGGTTCACTGCTTTTCTTGTGGTGATCAGTATGACCATTTTCTGTTACCTTTGGTTTGTGAGCGTGAGTATGTTCGGTCAGCGTATCTTTCAGATTATATTCATACTGTTTAGCTTCCATCTCACTTCCACACGACACCGCTAAATGTTCTCTTTGACAGAGTTCGCAGGGCTTTGTGGACGTGCAGTGTGCAGCGTGATTAGAAGATTTTGCGACGGTGTGAGAATGTGAGTGCTTAAACATATTACTTAGGTCCCATAATTAGTTTTATTAAATTAACGTTTGTTCATTATATAAAATCTAGAAATTTTATTTTTGATGGTTGACACCACAAACTTTGCCGAGCCAGACGAAAAGTATCCCAAAGAGGAAACCATAGACGATAGCCTCAGCTACACCAATAATAATCCCAACAACAGTGAAAGCAAAGCCAGGATAGATTATTTGCAAAATATTGAGATGGAGAGTCTTGAGGACTGCATCGGTGATAAAGATCCCCCAGACCATGCAAAGAGCAAATATTCCAATAGAAAGACCGGCCCCAACTAGTCCCATTCTTTGTGTGTGTGATTTCATATACTATTTTAATTAACGAATTGATTGATACTCTCCTTTAACTCCCTTCTTAGCTAATACCACTTGCCATAGTTGATTTTTCATAGGAAATTTGTGCTGTGATTATTATTTCTAGCGAAATACTCTCTAGGTACAAGCCGCTGGCTATTAACGTATTACTTTAGGTTTACCCTTTTAAGACGCAAGGCGTTGAGGAGCACACTGATTGAACTGGCAGCCATGGCGCCCGCGGCAATCATTGGACTGAGCAAGAAGCCAAAGAGTGGGAACAAGAGCCCGGCCGCAATAGGGATACCAGCGGAGTTGTACCCAAAGGCAAAGAACAGGTTTTGTTTGATGTTGCGCATCGTTTGACGACTGAGCTTAATAGCGGTAATCGCGTCCATCAGGTCACTTTTCATCAAAACGATATCCGCGCTTTCAATTGCCACATCGGTACCAGCACCGATAGCAATACCAATATTAGCTTGCGTGAGGGCCGGAGCATCATTGATACCGTCACCAACCATGCCGACAGTCAGACCTTCTGCTTGGAGTTTTTTGACGTAGTTGGACTTCTCTTCGGGTAAGACTTGCGCAAAGACATTTTCGGGAGCGATGCCGACACCACGCGCTACTGCCTTGGCGGTTCGTTCATTGTCACCAGTAATCATATAGACCTGTATCCCTAAGTCCGCAAATGCTTTGACAGCAGCGGCAGAAGTCTCTTTAGCAGTATCAGCGACGCTGATAATCCCCAAGAGCTCTGTCTTACTGGCGAAGAACATTACTGTATTACCCTCGTCTTCTTGCTTTTCAATATCTGAGAGATGTTCTTTGTATTCTATCTTTTCACGGTCCATAAGTTTACGGGTACCGACGAAATACTGAGTACCGGCAATACTACCCATCAGTCCATGTCCAGGAATTTCTTCAAACTCATCAACAGCTTGTAGCGCCAGCTTTTGCTCTTTGGAGTGAGCGACAATCGCTTCGGCTAGCGGGTGCTTCGAGTTCTTCTCGATAGAAGCTGCCAAGGCAAGCATATCTGTATCACTCATAGTAGTGACACTTTTAGCCGCTGTAAGAATTGGCTTGCCGTTAGTAATCGTGCCCGTTTTGTCCAAGATAATTGCCTGGATTTTTTTGGCTTGCTCAAGCGCAGCCGCACTCTTTACCAGGATGCCTTTCTCAGCTCCCAGACCAGTCCCGACCATAATTGAGGTTGGAGTAGCCAAACCTAAAGCACACGGACAAGCAATAATAAGTACGGTGATGAGAATGGTCAGTGCAAATAAGAACGTGGCTCCAAATACGAAGTACCATACACCAAAGGCTAAAAGAGCCACTGCAATCACCGCCCAAACGAAGTAGCCAGAGATAACATCAGCCAGTCGAGCAATCGGAGCTTTTGAACCCTGAGCTTCTTGAATGAGTTTTACGATTTGTGCCAACGCAGTATCCTTCCCCACTTTGGTGGCAGTGAACTGAATCGCGCCTGATTTGTTTATAGTTGCGCCGATAACCATATCACCAGTTTTTTTATCAACTGGCACACTCTCACCGGTAATCATACTTTCATCAATACTACTAGTACCCGAACTAATCTCACCATCAACTGGTATCTTCTCGCCAGGACGCACTACAATGGTGTCACCAACTAAGACTTCTTCTAACGGGATTTGCTCTTCTGTACCATTACGGATGACGGTCGCTGTTTTTGGTGCCAAATCCATTAATTTACGAATAGACTCCGAGGTTTTACCCTTAGTCCGTTCTTCGAGATACTTACCAAACAAGATAAGGGCAATAATTACTCCCGCTGTTTCAAAGTAGAGACTTTTGACCAATCCCACTTCACCGCCCGCAATAGCAAATACGGCATAGACACCGTACAGATACGCAGCACCTGTACCCAACCCAATCAGAGAATCCATGTTGGGAGTCAGTTTAAATAAGTTACGAAAGCCAACCGTATAGAAGCGATAACCGGCTATCACAACCGGGATTGAAAATATCAGCTGTGTAAGAGCAAATCGTAGCGGAAACTCTGTTGGGTTAAGGAATCCTGGAATCAATGATTCACTTATTAGTTCAGCCATCGCTAAGTACAAAATGGGTAGAGAAAATATTCCTGCTACCCAGGTTTTTTTCTTCAGAACATCAACCTCGTGCTCTTTGGCGGCTTTCTCTTTCTCGTAAGCATTATCACCAGATTCAATCACCACTGCTTCGTACCCAGCATCATCAACGGCTTTTTTTAACTGAGAGAGTTTAACTTGTGCGGGATCATAGGAAAAAGTTGCCGAGCCATTGGCATAACTCGTTTTGATATTAGTAACACCAGGAAATGCCTCGAGTGCTTTTTGCACCACTCCAGCACAGTGATCAGACCCCATGCCGATTACCTTGAATTCGCCTTCCATAAGTGACTGGTCAATCAATGTATAACCGGTTTCTTTTACCGCAACAGCCAACGCAGCGGTATCAGCTGTCGCTGAGTCATACTCTACCGTTGCTTGACTGGTAGCAAAATTTACTCCCGCACTACTCACGCCTGACACTTTAGTCAACGCTTTTTCAACTGTCTGCGCGCAACTTGCACACGACATGCCCTGGACGGTAAATATTTTCTTAGTCATAGTATATAAATTGTTTTAATGGCTGGATAAATAATAATGCCGAATATTAGCTTAATATGTATGTAGGTATTCTACCTCATGTTGCGCTATCCTCGCTCCGCAGAATTGCTTATTGATAACTAAATACTAGTATACCCCCAGGGGGTATACTAGTCAAGTATCATTTGTGTTGTGTTTGATGGGCGTGTTACTCAATCAGCAATATCCCGAACATCAGAGCGATACCAAGTAACATCATAACCAGCTGCCAGAGAGAATTTTTGCGAGACGGAACTTTGTGTAACTCAGGAATCAAATCTGACCCGGCGATGTAGAGGAACATCCCGGCGGCAAAGGCGGAAATAATCGCTACGAGTAATTCGCTCACGTTGCCAATAGTTACCACCAGAATGGCTCCGAGTACCGCAGTCAGTCCTGTTCCAAAATTAGTCAATAAAGCTTTTTTCTTAGAGAACCCGGCGTGCAGCAACACGCCATAGTCACTTAATTCTTGGGGGATTTCGTGCAGTATCACAGCAATCGTCGCAGCAATCCCCACTTCTACACTCACCAAGTACGCTGCACCAATAACTAATCCGTCGATAAAATTATGTGCCGTGTCAGAGGTAAGCACGAGGTAGCCAAGTGGCTTTACTTCGCGTTCGACGTGCACATGTTCATCTGGATCAAAGTGGTCGTGATGATGCCAATGTAACAATTTTTCTAATACGAAAAAAAGGACGATACCACTAAGCGCCGCTAGGGCTGCATAATTCGAGCCGATTATTTCTGTAGCGCCAGGAAGAAGATGAATAAGCGCATTCCCAAACATTGCCCCGCTCGCCAACCCAACCGCCAAAAATGACAATTTTTTAATCAATGCTGGTCGGATATAGATAGTGGTGATACCAATCAATGCAATACTACTAACCAGTATCGTGCTGGCGACGGCGTATAAGTAGACAGCTGACATATAGCTACTTTTTCTTTGCTAGCTTATAGACCGCTAAAATCTCAGTAATAGCTTTCTTTTTACCTGTTCCCTGCATTTGTTTGACCGTGCAGGTGGTCAGGTGTTCTTCCAGAATTTTCTCTTCTACTGACCCTAGTGAGTTTCGGACTGCTGAAGATTGAGTGATGATATCAATACAATATTTGTCTTCAGTTATCATTTTTTGCAAGCCGCGCACTTGTCCTTCAATTATTTTTAGCTGTCGTACAGCTTTTTGTTGTATGTCGTTTTTCATATATTTTGTTGTGTAGTATAATACCCACAGGGGGTATGTGTGTCAACAAGGACTGTAATTTTGGGGATTGCAACTTCACTTTTTTTCATACACTGCTATAATACCCCTAGGGGGTATTATATAATAAGCAGTTAATATACATATACTATGACAAAACTAAACGCACTCACTCTAGGATACGCGGGAGCTATCATCGGCGCTGCCAGCATGCTGTTGCTAGGTATCTTAGGTAATTTAAAAATCTACTCTGGAGCTGTCGCCATGATGGGTGAATGGCACTCTGCTTTTTCACCATCTTTTGGCGGAATTATTGGTGGGATGATTGAGGCAGCTATCATGAGCTTCGTTATTTTCTATGCCTTTGCGCTCGTATACAACGCGCTCTTACCTAAAAAATAACTGTCGTCACTACAGTAGTAAAATAAATGCGGATGTTCTAGGATCGGTCATCCGGTCGTTGAGCAACGTTTAAAAAACCACCCGGAGCATCGACAACTGAAAGATGTAGGGTGATCAGCACTATTAACGTCAAAGCCCGCCCTAAAAATCGAACAGATTCAGAACTTGGTCAATGTAATTATAATTATGCGACACGTTTGGCAACGTAGACAATGCCACCGAGAAACAAAATCGCGGCCGACACTCCTACTAATAACTGTTCTTCCAAAGGACCAACTGCAGCATAGCTACTCAAAATAGCAAATGGTGTAACACCGACTATTGTAGTCACTAAATACGGCCGAAAAGATATTGAACTACCTAGCCCAAGTGCATAACTCAGCACATCAACTGGTAAGGCTACCCGAAGCAATAGAATAGTTATGTACCAGCGAGTCGGTGAAGCAGCTTTTTCTAGTTGGGTAATATATGTCACTACTTTTGTATCTTGAACATATACCTTGGCGTACCGTCGCATAAGAAACCACACTACCACTGAGCCTATTGTCCATCCCAAGATACTATATAGCGCGGCAATGAGTGGTCCAAACGCTTGAGCAGCCACCGGAATAAGAAACCCAAATCCTAGAGGGGCCACAATAATTGCCAAAGCGGTCAAGATCACGTAAGCAAATGGACCAAGCGTTCCAGCTGACACAGCTAGCGTCATGATTTCTGCTTGGTATTTTGTTGCTAAGGCAGAAGCTACTACAAAACTACCAATTCCGGCAACTGACCCCAATAAGATTACAAGCAGCTTCATGACCAACTATCGAGCTAGTGGTTCAGGCGAGTTATTTTTATTGGTAGTAATAAACTGGTTAATCTGCTCAATATCTACCGTGTCCAGCTGCATTAGCCGGCCCCATGAGACAACTGCCACAGGACTATCGTTGGCCGCTCGTGGACTGACAATCACACTACCGCTATTAGCGGTGGCGATAGTTTTCAAGACAGCTATTTGCTCAGCTGAAATATCTTTGTAGGAAATCCAAATTCCACCGTGCTCAAGATTATGAACGGCATTTATATCTGATATCTCACTGGTGTTAAATCCCCATGGTAACGCGTTGGCGTGCGGACCTGAGGTCGGTGGATTTGAATTATAGGTTGGAGTGTCGCCAACACTTACGTGATCTGCTTTGAGAATCGCAAAAGCCTCACCCAGTAAAGCGGTATTTTCAGGTGTTTGAGGAGTTGTGTCTACCGCAGGAGCGACAGCCACGGTCTCAGTTTTTGCTGGCGGTTCGTACACAAAAGCTACGGTAATCAGAATCGTAACAAAGGCTATGGCGATGATATTTTTTAACATATTATTTTAATTATTATTTTCTACACTACTGATTGCCCTAGAGACGAACGTTCCAGACTCATCCGTCGGCTCTCTTTTTGACTAATGACCTCTCTAATAACAACTTAGTTGCATTGATTAAAAATTCTTTTTAGCTCGTCTTCGCAAGAATGATTTTACCATCATATCGGTTAGATATCAGCTGCACATTGTCCGGGTATTCTTCAGCTCATTTTGTAAGTTTTTGCACAAGACCACTAGCTCAGGCGTGAATATCATAGTTGCGCTGCATGCGAATTGACAGAAGCCATCTCCATCAATGTATTCAAGTATACATCTTTATTTTCGATCTGAAATCAGAGTATTGATGATATGAGACATCTTTTCAATAGAACTCTGTGAATTTCAAATAGCAAACGTTTGGGACGAAACATTAATGTAGTATTCATTTTCTGCAAACAGCTGCACATCCTTGATCTGGCGTTCAGTTTGTTGATTGGTATCTATTTTCATTTTTTCTACAAGCATACCCTGGGATATGATTGTCAATCTATTTATTATCGGGGTAGAACTTACTAAACAGCACCTGTGTCAGGTAAGTAAGAATTATTGCTATAGCAAAACTTCCTACTATATCAAGAGTATGGTGCACACCAGCAAGCACTCGAGCAATTCCCACCATAAGTCCCAAAACAAACAATCCTATTCCGAGTTTGCGGTTATATATGAACACGAGCGAAGCGACGGTTGCTACGAGCAATGCGTGGTCTGAAGGAAAACCGTTATCTGCGACATGAGGAAACAATGAACCGACACCGTCAGTTACAAACGGTCGAGGATTATAGAACAATTGACTCGCAATACGGCTCACCACAAACACAATCGGCAGGGCGGTCAAAGCAGTAAGCAGTATTTTTATTCTTTGGGCTGAAGAAATAAAGAATAACGAGCAACCAGCAATCAGTAAAATTACTATGTGTAATTTAGTCGCAGCAAAGATTATAGCAGCTGCAATCATATTCTTAGCTGGCTCGGAATGCCTCTAAGCCACCTTCTAATCCTGCAATGTCGAACCCTCGCTTCAGTAGTTCACGTTCTACAATTTCTGCTCGCCCTCCCGTACGACAAAATACTATTATCTTAGAATCTTTAGGCAAATTACCTTGCATCGCTTCGGTAAACACCTTACCCATCGGAATATTTTTTGCGCCAGGAATTGAATCGCTTACTAGTAATTCTTCAGGCTCTCGGATATCGAGCAGTACTATTTTTTGACCATTGGCTGTGTTCTTTTTGAATGTTTCTACGTCCATAGGTTATTAACGAGCTAATGGCTCTGGTGATTTATTTTTATTGGCTTTAATAAAGTCATTGATTTGATCCACATCTACCGCATCCATCTTGAGCAGTCTTCCCCATGACGCAACAGCAACGGGCACATCATTAGAAGCTCGAGGACTCACTATAACACTCAGACGATTACTGTCTGCAATTGCTCTAAGCTCATCAATCTGGTCTTGCTCTAGATCCTTGTACGAAATCCAAATTCCACCATGTTCAAGATTATGAATCGCGTTTTCGTCTGCCACTTCTTCCTCGCTAAATCCCCATGGTGCAGCTCCGGCATGTGGACCTGATGTAGGTGGATTTGAGTTATACCCTTCGTGTGGAGCTCCAAGCGCTACGTGTTCTTGACTCACTATTGAGATAGATTCTCCAGGTCTCGCTTCATTAGCTTTTTCAGCTACTGACATAGCCCAATACATACCTCCTACAATTATTAACAGAAGTATCAACCAAGGGGTTAGATTCTTCATTTTCTTTATAAACAAAGCTTTTTCTTGGGCTTTTTTATTCTTTGTTCGTTTAAGCTCATTTCGTTCTTTTTTGGTTAGTGTATCTGTTTGTGTTGTGTCCATGTTATCTATAGTTATTTTAATATCCTTCAAATGACTCGGTGTGTATCTGCTCCATAGGTACCCCACCCGCCAATAGTCCATCGACAGTAAGTGCCACCATTGGTGGTGGTCCAACTATCCACCAAATCGCTTCTACATGTCTGGCAGCTATTTTTAGGAATAATTCCTTGACTGGTCGCTTGTACACTTCTTCAAGTGAGAAGTTCTTTTGCTGAGTATCCATAAGTGTTAGTTCACGAATGTATGCAGCACTTTGAGGGTTTTGATTTCCATAATACAGAGTAATCGATTGATCTAATGTATCTTGTGTATTTTTATTTAAGTAGCTCATAAATGGTGATATGCCAACTCCTCCTGCAATAAAGACATGTGGTCGAGTAAGCTTCTGTGGTAACAAGAAACTTCCTGACGCTTGCTCAAGCTTAACAATTGTTCCAATAGATAGACTCCGCAGAGTTTCTTTGAAACCACTCCCAGACAATCTAAAAATGACACGTAGTTCTTCTAGATTGTTTGGCGAAGAAGCTATTGAGAACAGCCGAGAACCACCTTTTGAATCAGAGTAAAGAAGTTCTTGCACAGCAACTTGCATGTGCTGCCCAGCTCTAAAGGTGAAGTCGGCAGGACGTTTAAACGTCACCTCATGTGTTCCTAGTGCTATTTCACGTTGATTGAGAATAGTTGATTCAAATACCATATCGTGTTTTTACCAGTCTGCTTTACGTTGACGACGCACCGTTTTAACAAACGCCCAGACTTGCACCACGAACACTGAAATGATAGCAAACAGATAGTAGTATTTCAGTACATTGTCTGGGTAGTTAGTCGGTTGCTCCATCACGACTCGCTGCAGTGATGGAGTGTAATGAATAAAGGCGAAGTACACCACATGCAATGCTCCTAAATAGAAGACGACATAAGACAACATATGCAACCACTTCCACGACGAAACCCCCAACCAACTCACCGCTTTATCAAACGAAGTAGCCGCCAACGCGAGCGCAAACACCAGAGCTACGAGACCCGTAAGATTAGCTAGCCCAAACCCCGACTCTACGCGCAAGTACGTATCGAGCTGAGCTACGTACTGGTAGCCAAAGAACTCCCACACCCCCCACCGTACCCACCCATCAAGTACTAAGTAGCCGTGGACGAGTGATATCAGGAAGAACCAAATTCCGATTTCTCGCCGGTACGAGGTAAATCGTTGCAACGGTGACCACAGCTTGGCGGCTGGGCCAATGAACATCGCGAACCACAAAAGAAAGAACGAAGCGCCACCAAAGGCTTTCCATAGTCTCATGTCTGGACTCCAGGTTGAGTTTAATACCCACACCAAGTACACCAAAGCACTAGCAATGACTCCAACCAAAACGTGGCGTAGCAAAACCGTCTTGGTACTTTTTATTCCCAGTAACATAACTAGCTAGTTAGTAACGATTACCTCCCGACCGCTGTCACTATAGGCGTTCATTCCGCCAGTCAAATCGTATATCGTCGTGTAGCCAGCTTCGGCTACAGCTGCAGCTGCCACAGCACTCATACTGCCACTGCGACAATAGAGAGCAATTGGAGCGGTTTTATCTGCTGGTAAGGCAGCGAGCAATGCTTCGGTTTCATTGTATGGTACTGAAGCTTCAGTGCCGGCTATTTCACCGTTGTACGGAATATGCACGTTTACCGTAGTCACCGCAGGATCGTTTACCAATAGTTCAAAATCAGCACTATTTGTCTCGATGTACCCCGCCGCATTGGCAGTTGGTGCAGTAGCACTCACTTTAGGAGCAGTAACGATAATTGTTCCGCCCGCTGTTGGGTTGAGATGGTCATGGTACTGCCATTCACCTACCTCAGTAAACGTATAGGTGTAGCTATCATTGGCTTTGAACTGGTCAAAGGTCGGCAATATAGTGTGTGCCGGGTGCGGGTCAGAAGCCACCCACATTTGCGCAGCGCTATCATTCACAAAACTCACCATAGTACCCACTTCAACTTCCAGTACTGCCGGTTCAAAACCAGCGTCTGTGTACCGAACTGTTTGCATGTCCATGTTCATCCCCCCCATATTCATCGGTTGCACCGCTGGCGCTGAGCTGAAAATGCTAGCCGGCACAGCCAAGCCAGTTGCTACGTAGCTCGCTACCGTCACACCAGTACTATCTACAAACGGCTGATCTAAATCATTTAAGATTTTATCATCTTCGGCATCGCTGTACACCACCACCATCAATTGAGCTTCTCCGGTGTAGAATTCTCCCACCGGAATAGCCAGGTCAGTGTACGTACCGGCTGCCAAGTACGAACTTATCTCAACGATCTGAGCAACTTGTCCATCAATTACTTCGCGTAACACCAAGAATCCTGGTTCGCTCAGCACAGCTTTCTGTATCACCACTGTTTCAGTCACTGTTTGTGGAGATACTTCTATCGTCGTCTGAGATGTCACCGCAACTGTTGAGTCTGTCTGATTAGTTTGTGGCAGAAACCACCAACCGATCAAAATAATCACTATCAGTAAGCCGGCTACAAGTAGTATATTTTTCATAAGTATTAGATTACATTCACTATTAATTCTTCGCCGTGATCATCAGTTTTATCATCCGGGCTAGCTCCTCCACAAACAGCTGCATCAGCTTGTCCTGCAGTGTTTGCTACAAAAGCCATCTGGGCTGTTCCGCCAGCTGGTACGTGACCGTTGGGAACAGTGGCATTAAACTGCGGTAGTTCTACAGCATGAGAAACAGCATCACGGTTCTCAAAATTAATTACCACCTGATCCCCTACTTTCACGTTAATCTCAGAGGGTGTATAGCGATTGTTTTCCATCACGACGTCAAAGGTTTTGACTCCGTTATTCATTTTCACTTCTCCACTAGTGACCAGAAAAGCAGCTGCTATCAAGCCACCAGCTACAATAAGTGCAGCAATAGTTATTTGATTCATGTTAATTTCGGTTGATTACTTGTCTTTCTAAATTGGACACACCATCGGATCGGTAATCTTTTTACTCAAGCTATAGAGTGAGTAGAGCAGCAGGCCAACACCTAGGAAACCAAATTCTTCACCACCAAATGGTAAGTAACTGAGTACTCCAGCAATCCCAAACAAAGTCAGAACTGACGTAAAAATAAATGTTCCACAAGCCGCACAGCCAATGCCAAATATGCCACTCACTAATCCTCCAGCACTCGCTGCTCCGGTACTTCCAATATTTGCATTTGAGATTCCTCCGCGCATTTTTCTGATGTAATACGTAAGCAAAGCTACGTTTAAACCAAACAGTATCGCGATAATAGTGGTGTATGAAGCTGAGATGGCAGTAAAATTACTTCCAATAGCGCCATAAAGGCTCCACATAAGTGAGAGTAGTTCAGTGAGGCTGGCATTTTTTGCCACTATTACAATCAAGGATAGACTTGGTAGCCAGACCGCAAAGGTAAAGACAATACCAGCCACTAAGGTAGTGATCAGGAGGTATAATGGCTGTCTAATAACTGCTATCAGCGCCCGTACGTAGAGCATGATTATTGACTATTTTTGGCAATCCCAATCAACTGTTCAATTGCAGCTAATGGTTGGGCGCCGTTAATTGGGTAGGTGGTGCCGTCAGGACCAATCATGATACTCCATGGTGTGCCGCGACCGCCAGTAGCAACTGCGTTGTCAATATCGTCTTGAATATGTTGGTCATACTTTCCACTGGTAAAGCAAGTCTGGAACGCTGTTTGGTCAAGTCCAATTTCTTTTACGATTTGCGGGATAACTGTTTCAATATCAGTTTGGTTGTTTGATGGGGTGAGCTCCATAAAGCGATCGGCAAATTGCCAGAAAGCGTCGTTTCCACCAAGCTCTGCCGCACATTCAGAAGCAACCGCTTCGGCCATCGCCTTCACTGGATGCAATTGTTCTAACGGGAACTGTCGGTAAACCCAGGCAACGTCACCTGATTCACCATATTTATCCATCACTTCATTCATAGTGTTGTGGAAGCGTTTGCAGAATGGGCACTCGAAGTCAGAATATTCCACGATTTTTATCGGAGCGTTTGGGTTACCTTTAATATGGTCTTCACCCGTCACCGCTCTCACAGCATCGGTTGAACCAGATGGTTGTGGTTGCTGTTGAGCTACTGCCGGCTGATTGGTCCCGGTGTTGGCCACTGGAGCAGAGTTTGTATTTGTGAAATACAGCGCAGCTGCGACAAATACACCAGCAATCAGAATAGCGACTGGTATTAGGTATTGATTTGGTTGTTTTTGGTTTGTTTCTTCCATGGTTTTATTAGGTTGAATGTATAAAAATGCTCAGTCCTGTACATCATTACGTGTGAACGTACGACTGAGATTAGGTAGACACGTGGTATAGCTTTGGATGAATTAATCCTCTACTAAATAATTTGCTCATATAACAATATTCTCTTGCCTGAAAGCACATACTACCATTTGGTAGTATGTAACACCCAAATGCGAGGACTTTGGGTCGTACTATACTAAATCGACTAAACGACGGTCTTTTAGCTAGGAAAACCACCGAGACCAGTAACGTGAGTAATACCGCTCCAGTTTGCAAGATAGCAGTATCAACTGCGCCTACGATTGAAACACAGGTACTTCCAGTTACTGAGGTGTGTGTTCCATTGGTCACCACACTAAAACAAGTGAACAGCATAAGGAAAAACACCCCAGCCACTAGTGTCGCCAGGTACTTTCTACAAGCCATTTGTTTAGCCAATCCGAACATACTTATATAACGTATATTATATCAAACCTTCTAGTTTTTTGAAACAAAATCAATCGTAGCTTAATTGATTTTTCACCTCTTACTTTTATACGCCAAGGCTACCACCTTTCCGATGGTAACACCCAGAAGAGTCCCAGCCACAAATTCAGACAACCAGTGCCAACCAAAACTTACCCCTACCCCGATACTTAAGGCTATCCCATAAGCAACAATCCGTATTCGCCAGGAAGATGGCGTGAGTAGCACTAGAGTGGTGGCCATCGCCATCAGTACGGTCGCGTGCGAGGAAGGCCACCCTCCCAGCAACTGCTCAGTTGAGAAACCGATAGTAAAATTGGCACTGGTATCAGCCAGCAGTTGAGTGGCTCCTTGGTGCAGGTGTGGTGGTGACTCGCGACCAGAAATAGCTTTCAAAAAAGTGGAGAGTACCCAAGCCACAGCAGTGGCAGTAATCATTGCTTGAGCCAGTAGCGTATAGCGAGCATCACGGCGAAGCCAAGCGTACCCGAACAAAACAGCTGGTACCAACACCGGAACAACATATCCCAACGTGTCAGTTATTAGTAGCAGTGGGCGCGGCAGGTACTTCTGTGTCCAGAGAAAATACTGATAATCCCACCCCGAGACCACTAGCACGTACGTACTGAGCACCATAGCGCCATACACCAGCCAGTACTTTGGTTGAATAAGTTGTTTGCACACCGAGTAGATTGGAAACACCATATAGTTCTCTAGTATACAGTAATTATGGTATTGGCCAGAAAAGCCATGATACAGTAAATAGTATTATACATATCAAGTAGACAGGGCTCGGGTAGCATTGTTGCCCAGGCCCAATAAAATCAACAAATCTATGCACAATAAAACCTACCCTAATTTCTTTATCATGCTGGGCACCTCTTCGTTACTGATGTACATGGCCATGTATCTCAATACGTACGCTTGGGACCACATCTTCTTTAGTGAAATGCGCCTGTACATGAACATGTTGATGACCGCCATTATGGCTGTAGTGATGTTGTGGTTTATGCGTCACATGTACACCAACAAAAAAATGAATCAATTGATTCTGGGCGGAAGTGTTGCTTTGTTTGCGGTCGCACTGTTTTTAGTTCGTAGTCAAACCTTGGTTGACGATGTTGATTATATGGAAGCCATGATTCCCCACCACTCCATCGCCATCCTCACTAGTGAACGAGCTCAGATTACCGATCCGCGAGTGCGAGAACTGGCTGACAACATTATCAAAGCGCAGCGAGAAGAAATCGCTGAGATGAAAGAACTTATAGAGGAGCTCAAATAGCACTTACTAAGGGCATTACGAATTCTGTGACTCTTCTTGCAAAAGCTCAACTGCTGCTTGCATGTTTCCCGCTTTTGTAACGCTAGTGGCATTCACAAAATAAATCACGTCTGCGTTCTCGATTGTATTTAGACGATGGGCGATGACTACTTTAGTGGTGCTCTGAGGAAGCTTGTTGAGAATATCTTCAAGTAAATCTTCGGTGACGGTATCGATGTTGGCAGTCGCTTCGTCGAGAATAATTAGTTCCGGCTCACGTAGTACAGTGCGCATAAAGGCAATGAGTTGTTTCTGACCAAGAGAAAGCGCGTCTGTACTGGTTGAAATTGGTACATCTAGTCCATCTTTGAATCGACTCAATAGTGTCGATAGTCCAGCTTGCTTAATAGTCTCGGTCAGCTCGTCAGATGAATAGTCACGCAACTTGGTATTACCGTAGAGAATATTCTCTTTGATGGTGCCAGAAAACAAAATTGGTTCTTGTAAAATAAAGCCAATCTTATTCGTCCGCTCTTCGATAGTAAGAGTGCGAATATCAACGCCATCAAGATATATCGTGCCTGCAGTCGGGTCATACAGACGTGCCATCAATGATGCGGTAGTGGTTTTGCCACCACCAGTTGGTCCAACCAGAGCGTAGGTGTGCCCACGCTCCAACTCGAAGGAAACATTACTTAACACATCGCTCCCTGGAGTATATGAGAACGATACATCTTTGAACTGCACGTGACAATTATTTTTAGAAACTGAAGAAGTACTTTCTGTGGCTGGCAAAATTTGGAGATTATTTTCAATCCGAAGAATGTTCGTAATACGATCCCAGCTTGCCAGCGCTGACTGCACGTTTGTCCACAAGCTTGCTAGTTGTTGCAGAGGATTATACAAATTGTTTACATACACCAAATAACTCACCAGTATACCAATCGTCAAACTATCAATCCCAATGAGGTACAGCCCATAGGCTAGCACCGTAAGTTGAGCGAGGTTCGTAGCAAACGTATACAGCGGAGTCAGTGTGTCTGATGCCAACGCCGCCCTCACGGCCGCGCTGTAGTTGGCGTCATTGGCCTCTGCAAATTTCTCGCGGAAGAAATCTCGCCGATTGAAGGCGGCGACCACTTTGAAGTTCTGCAGGCTTTCCGACACTTGAGCACTCAGGTTCCCAGTTGCCGCCAACGCAGCCGTGCTTGTACGCTTGAGCCAAGGCGAAGCTAGATATGTACACAACAAGACCACAAAGGCCGGCGCAATTGCAGCCAGTCCCAGTGTGAAATGTAGTACTAATAATAAAACGACAGCGCCAAACATTGAAAACACAATCCCGACTAACCGCACCAACACCTGGGAAAAAAGGGTATCGAGCTTTTGTGTGTCGTTATTGATTCGAGAGATAATATCGCCCGTTTTGTTGGCATCAAAAAACGCCAGGGGAAGTGACTGAAGTGTGCTAAAAATCTGCTCCCTAAGCCGGAATATTACTCGCTGACCAACCCCACCCATTAATTTAATCTCAATGTATTGGGTACCAAAACTAATGAAGTACAGCACGAGAAGCAATCCGGCAAAAGGCAGTACGCCAGCAAACTGTAGCTGCGTAATATATGTATCCAGAACATACGCAATAATCAACGGAGCACCCAGTGTCACTGCGGTGGTAGTCAGGGTAGCGATAAGCGCTATCGTTAATATCTTGCGTTCCCCTTTGAGTTGAGGCGCGAGCGTTTTGATAGATGACCAGAGCTTGGTTGGCTGGGCGTTTTCTTTTGTACTTAAGGTGTAATTCATACGCGAGTAGTTGAGCGTTGCGAGTTAAAAATCTGTTGGTACTCAATTGAACTCGAGAGTAATTCCTGATGGGTCCCGCTCGCCAATAATTCTCCTTCCATCAAAAGTACTATCTGGTCGTATGACTCAATCGGGGCAATTTTTTGGGTAATGGAGATGAGTGTAAGCTTTGGGTAGTTTGTCTCTAGGTTTGCTAATATCTTGGTCTGAGTATTCATGTCCACTCGAGAGGTAAAATCATCTAAGTACAGAATATTTGGATTGAGTGCTAACGCTCTGGCCAACATAACTCGTTGCTTCTGCCCGCCTGAGAGAGAGGTACCGCGCTCGGACACAACTGTGTCTAGGCCATCTGGTAACCGAGCGATGAACTCATCAAGCTCTGCTGAAGCGATAGCTTTGTTAAGGGCATCATTTGTGACTGATGAGCTAAAAGCGATATTTTCCCTAATTGTTGTATTGAACAAAATACTGTCCTGAAACACAAAACCCACGTGCGGATAAAAAGCCTCAGTCGTAAACGCTTGGGGTGACGTGCCGTCGTACTGCACAGTTCCAGTAGTTGGTACAGTAAGCCCGGCCAGGATATTCATAAGTTGTGTTTTACCCGCAGCAGTCGGTCCTATAATTGCTGTCTTACTGCCAGGCTTAATACTAAAAGAAATATCATTCAGTACACACACTTCCCCATACGTAAGTCCAATACTATCGACAACTATCTGCCCAGTTGGTGGAGTAGTAACCTCTCCCTGCATACGTGTATCAGGAGCTTGTAAGATATCAACAATTCGAGCATAAGAAGCTGTGGCCTGAGCTATGACATTTCCAATAAACCCAATAACAAGTAGCGGGAAGATAAGAATTGCCACGTAACTAACAAACGCCACTAAGGAACCAATCGTCATCGCTTCAGTGGTTACAAAGTACCCACCGAGCACAACTACGATAAGTGTCCCGATACCAGACAACAGCGTAATCGACGGCACCAAAATAGAAAAGAGATTTATAATCCCGTACCCAACCGTTCTCGCCTGAGTGTTACTTACCTTGAATGTACGTTTCTCGACACTAGTGGCATTGAGCACTCTAATTAACGCCGCCCCAATAATGTTCTCACTAATGACGCGATTGAGACTATCGATTACTTCCTGACTTTGCGTGAACAATTTTTGTACTCGGGAGATAACAAAGTAAAACACCAGACCAATAACCGGCACAATTGTTAGTACTGCTAATCCTAGTTGCCAGTTAAGATACAAAAGAATACCTGCCGCTCCCACAAAAATCACACTTGAGGATACTAAGGCCACTATTGCCTGCGAAACAAACTGCTGAATAGAATTAATATCCGAAGTAAGATTTGTTAGGAGCTTAGAAGGATTTCTTTGGGTGATGAACTGATAGTCTTGGGTTGATATCTTGTCGGCTAGTGTTTTTCTTAAGTCATACGCGACTCGTTCAGACGCAAATGTCTGAACTACCACCTGCACACTCGTGAACACCAAGATTCCCAGAGCAACGAACCCGAACTCAATACTTAGCGACGTCCACTGGAATGTCCCAGCGTCGTACGCATCAATTGCTTGAGCAATAAGAGCCGGTAGATAGAGCGTGAGCGCATTGACGACAAACCCAAGCGCTATCAACCCGATTATCATTCCCCGATACTGACCAAGCAGTGAGAAGATGCTTGATTTTTCTTTTGTTTGAACTGCATTCATTTCAGGAAAAAGTATACTCCTTCGCTTCAAAATAGCCATGACGGGTTTTCATGTCTGTCTCACAAGACTGCCAAGAAGACCTCAAACAAAAGAGATAATTCCCTATCGTGCTCGTCCGTGAGATACTAAGACCTCGTATGTACGAGACACTCAAAAAACATTTTGGTTATGACGAATTCCGTCCCCTCCAAAAAGATATTGTAGAGCGGGTACTGGAGAAACAAGACTGTCTAGTCTTGATGCCAACTGGTGGTGGCAAATCCTTGTGCTTCCAGCTGCCAACACTTCTGCAAGATGGACTGACCATCGTTATTTCTCCCCTGATTTCTCTGATGAAAGACCAGGTTGATGCACTTAAAGCCAACGGTATCAATGCGGCCTACATCAACAGCACGCTGACTCCAGAAGAAAAGGTACAGATACTTAGTGACGTGCAAAGTGGCGTCACCAAACTGCTCTATATTGCACCTGAGCGTCTGGCGGTTCCACAGTTCAAAAATCTGCTCCACTCTCTTCCGATTAGTTTGTTTGCGATTGATGAAGCGCACTGTATTTCGGAATGGGGCCACGACTTCAGACCAGACTACCGCAACCTCAATCAGTTGCGCACCAACTTCCCCAATATTCCTATCATTGCCCTCACGGCAACAGCAACCCAGAAGGTACGCGCGGATATTGTGAAGCAACTAGACTTACCATCACCGCATATTTTTACCTCAAGTTTCAACCGTGAAAACCTGAGCTACGAGGTGCTTCCAAAGAAGGAATCATTTGGCACAATTCTGTCTCTCATCGAACTGCACCCCAAAGAGAGCGTCATCATCTACTGCTTCTCTCGCAAAGACACCGAGAACTTAGCTGCCAAATTAAATGCCCAAGGTCACAATGCCGGCACGTATCATGCCGGATTGAGTGCGGATAAACGACGCGACAACCAAGACCGGTTTATTCGTGACGACATACATATAATGGTCGCGACTATCGCTTTCGGTATGGGTATCGATAAACCGGACGTGCGATTGGTTATTCACCACAGCCTCCCCAAGTCAATCGAGGGGTATTACCAAGAGACTGGACGAGCTGGTCGTGACGGCCTCCCTGCCCGGTGTGTACTGCTCTACTCCGCTGCAGATAAATTCAAACAGGATTACTTTATCCACCAAATCTCTGACCTCGAAGAAAAACTACAAGCTCAGAACAACCTTGACCAGTCGGTACAATACGGCAAGCTCACCAGCTGTCGACGCAAATTCCTGCTGGGATATTTCAATGAGGAATACAGCAAATCCAATTGTGCAAACTGTGACCAGTGTGTAGCGTTTGCACCGCTAACGCCAGTGAAAGTAACTGCCAAGAACAGACCAGTCGTTGGAGTCACCAAAGCCAGCCCGCTCTCTGGTGACTACGACACAGATCTATTCGACATACTCCGACAACTGCGAATGTCCGAATCACAACGATTGAAAGTGCCTCCGTATATTGTCTTTGGCGATAAATCCTTGCGGGCGATGGCGGAAAGTAAACCAACTACGAGAACTGCTTTTCTCAATATTAATGGAGTAGGAGAAAAGAAATTAAAGAAGTTTGGTGAGATTTTTATGGAAGCTATAAAGGAGTACGAAGGGTAAATCTTCTTAACGAAGCTGAAGTTTGGCAAGAATAGGAAAATGATCTGACCCCACATTTGGACCGCGATACATCTCAACCAAACTCACTCCACTACTGACATACAACTGATCAATCGGAAATCGCAACAGCGAGAATCGAGCATGAAAACTCTTGATACTTCCTCGTCCTGCTTGCGGGTCTTTGTATTGGCCAATGTTCATAAATTTCCTAGAGCTTGCAGACCACACCACATCATTGAAGTCTCCCATGACAATCTCAGGAATCTTTTTTTCTCTGGCGAACTTTGCTGTCTGACGGAGTTCTTCGTCTCTCTTACGAGAAGTATTTCCTGGCACTGGTGGCCGAGGGTGAATACCTCTAAATATAAACGTCTGACCATTCTTGTCTTCAAGCGTAGCGTGCACACTTGGAGTATCATCACCAGCAATGTAGTGAATATTTATATCAACGACCTTCAGGTTCGTAGCAAAAATACATCCATAGCAATTATCTTTCAGTTCTGTAGTGACAGAAGTATAGGTCTTGAGTACAGACTGCAACTCATCAAACCACCGCTGATCTGTCTCCATTAAGAATAATACGTCTGGTAGCTCTCGCGTAATCAAGGTGGATACATCCTTGTATTGAGTATTGTTCATCTGCACATTACTCGCCATACACTTGATGTCATTATTCTTGTCTGACTCAATCGACGGCACAGAAGGTTTCAGATATTTACAATACGGATACACCCAGCTTACTTGATAGAGAATGATTCCTAGTTGTAACGTGTTTAGAATACTGTACTGCAACCAGTTGTCGAGAATAATCCAAGATACAACCAGTAACACCAATGCCAACACAATAATATGTTGTCGCGGGAATTCAAATGAACGCACCCACCACCGCTGGCTTCTACTCAGCGGAAGAAGTGTCGCCAAAAGCAAAAGTGAAGTACACACAAATAGAAATAGCATAATAGGTCAATACTATGCTATTTTTGCCCCTTTTGGAACAGATACACCGCTAAACCCCTAAAATGTACTACATTTTAGGGGTTTAGCGGTTTTAACCGTTATTCGCTCGATACGATTCTACTTCACTATAGAGGAGTATTTCCAGAATATCGGGCACTCGTAGATGATGCAGTCATGGAGAATTCATTGCGTACAGCGCGTCTAAATTCAGTAATGAGGGGAAGCTCCTGTTGAATAAGAAATATCTCTAATATATGAACCGATTCATATATTATAGCTGACTCTCATTTACGATAGACTGATTTTCTTGTACGGCTTCGTCCAGAACGCCAGTCAACATTGTTTGCTTCCCATTGGTCAAATACGCATAGGTTGTTCCGGCTGCAAGTAGTGCGCCAAAACTATCAACAATTAAGTCTGCCATTGTATCCATCAGACCACTTTTTTGCATAGACAATCCGAAGAATTGGTCCATTGTAAATTCAAATATTTCCCACACTGCACCGATAGCTACGGCAAACGCAAACACAAACATTGATACAAGAACGGGACTCGCCTGCACTTTCTCTTGTCGAAACAACAAGATGAGAAGGATTGCACCAATCAGTCCAAATCCAATTGCAGAGCCTGTATGTAGTACCACGTCCCACCACCAAAACCGTTCGTAGAAGTCCCCGACCTCACCCAAAAATAGTGTTGCGTAGACGAAAACAATCAATGCAGTTAACAGTGAGGCTGGGATACGAATACTCGCTCTGTGACTCAATACAATTGCGTAGAGTGAAATACCCAATGTCACAATACTGATAAACACAGTAGACCAATCTTGCCGGAATACTCCAAACCCAAACGCCAGTACAATGGTAATCCACATTACATAAATATAGTGTGGCACTACGTAGTTTTTTCTTTTTTTCATAGAATATATGTGCTGGACGTGATTTTGATCACCTTCAACGCTCACTTTTTTATAGACAATCGTTTAAGTATCTGACGGACTCGCTGTTCAAGTAGATGACTACCTAAGAAAGTGATGAACGATACGTAAAGTGAGACTGAGATAATTATGAAGAAGGTAGCGACCAAACGCGTCGTATCATTACTTGGCACTAAGTCACCATAACCAACAGTCGTCATAGTGCTAACAGTAAAGTAAAACGACTGAATCCAGGTGAAAGGTTCAAGGAGCTTGAAGAGGACCGTGCCGACTATAGTCACAATCGCCAATGAGACGATAATCATTCTGATTTTTAGAATTGGAGCGTAATTTGTGTTTGGTTCCATGTGTTAATAGTATACCAAGGAGAATGGTGCTGACTCTAGTCTTGATTATGTATTACTTTGCAGTTTACGTAATTAGACTGAATCTAGCTGTTTGAGAATTCGATCAATCTTCTTCCCTTTACTAGTCAGCTGGTAATACCGACAACGCGCATCGTCAGGGCAAACTACTTTTTTGATGATGTGTTCTGTTTGCAGTAATTGCAATCGCAGAGTGAGTGTACGAGAATTAACACCAGTCACTTGCTGGAGTTGGTTAAATCCCCACACCTCTCCTGCCAAAGTGTGAATAATATCCAACACATGAGGCTGACCGAAAATCTCTAGGAGTTTTTTGGCTGGACAGATTTCGACTGTTTTATTCATAGCTATATATAAATGTAGCAGATAACTTTACATTGTAAAGTAAACTAGTATACTACTTTTTATACTCATCATTAACTATTTTATGAAAAAAATCTTACTTATTTCCGGTTCATTACGAGAGAAGTCTACTAACACTGCACTGCTGCGAGCGTTTGAGACTGAGTTACAAGAAAAAGCTACCGTGACTTGGGGCAACATTGAGCTGCCACTATTTAATGAGGAGTTAGAAGAGCAATTCCCTACCGCAGCTGAAACTTTGAAGCAACAGATTTTAGCAGCTGATGCAGTTATTATTGCCACCCCTGAATACAATCGCGGAATGTCCGGTGTACTTAAGAACGCTATCGACTGGACTTCTCGTCCCTATGGTCAAAGTGCCTGGACAGGTAAAAAGGTTCTTGTTGCAGCTGCTTCTCCAGGCGGAATTGCTGGAGCCCTCGCTGTATACCAAGTAAAACAATCACTCTTGCATCTCGACGCTCAAGTGTTCGGTCAACCAGAATTTATGGTTGGAGGAGCACCACAGAAATTCGACGAAGCTGGCACTCTTACAGATAGCGTAACTAAAGATCAAATTGTGTTAACTGTAGAATTATTACTACATAATTGATCTAAATATTACCGAAGGCCTATTTCGAAGCCAGGCCTTTGGAGACATATAAATGAAGGTGTTCAGGTCATATCGATAACGGATATTAGAGCTGAGAGTAAGAGAATTTCTCTCGTTACACGAGCAGTATCCGTTGTCGCTATTTTTTAAAATAGCTGGCAACAGCTTCGAACCCCTCCGTAAAGTACCCCGCACTTTACTTACTCTCCGCTTACAAAAAATGCACCAAACGGTGCTTTTTTGTCTTAGCGGGCCACTCGGGTTAAGTACCCCACGTTGTAGACACCGTAAGGGTATTCTAAGGATGCTATTAGACCACAAGTGATGTGTACGGGTCGCGACTCTATAAACCGCATACAGGCTAAAATAGCTATAATCTAGGCAATTCCCAGTACTTCCAGAAGCCAACTAGGTTTAAGAATAAACCTGTTGCTAGAAAAGCTACGACATGAACCGAGTAAGACCAAACATATAGGTATACTTCGTGACCAAAGAGCTTTGTAAGTATGGCGTAGATAGACACTTGAAATAACAGCAATACTCCACTCCCCACAAAACGGTTGTATGTAGGAGAAAAACCATTCTCTGAATTGTAGTGGAAACCACCGTTCCGAGTAATGAGTTCCCAGATTGTCCAACCAATAATAAAGACAAGTATGTACGGCCAGTACGCACTCCAAACAGTAGTCACAAGCCACCAAAACTGACCAGCTAGAGTCATTGGAGTATCAACTAGGAGTATCTTAATAACTTGATCAAGAAAATCTGTAGTTATTGTTTCCGCAACTGAAGTAGTCCCCATAATATTTACTAAGTTACCACCAGAAACTGAAATGCCAAACAATGCCAATTTTCCAGAGTATTTAATTTTTACAATGAAACACTGAAAATGCTATCATCTTTATATGAATAACTTGCTAAGTAAGGAGAAAATGTACTTCGAAGCCTTGTACAGCAAGGTGCTAGATCGTAGTTTTGCGATCGCTTTTCAGGACTACATTGGGTTTTTGGCTGAACACGGTCAAGAACTCCTCTTCCACCTTGGACCTGATATCATTGAGCGTCAGAACAAACTTGAGGCACTCGAAAAGCAACACAGCGAGCTAATGGATAAAATCATAAGTATCAGGCAAGAGTTTGGTGCAGTAGCAGACAAATTAAACATTCAAGAAGATGGAACAATCGCATCAAGCTTGCAAGATCTAGAAAGCTTGATTGATGGCTCAACCAAAGTACTTGGCGGAAATCGCTTTGATTCGATGCAGAGTGAGATTTATGATTTTGTGAGAAGGTTGCTGGAACTAGAACACTTTGAGCAGGCTAACAAATTCCTCAGCGAAGAGCTGACATCCTCACATCAATTGAGTGATCGAAAAATCATCATTACAAAAGACCTTAAAACATATTTGGCTGACGAAGAAGTGTTTAACCGTCAAGATATTAATAATCTAGCAGGTGCGCTCACTCGTCTTCTGGATGGCTACCGAGAGATGATGTACTTCAGCAATAACAGCATCCAGTTTGAGGCAACTCCAAATAACTTTCTGGATAAATTATTCGAAAACGATAGACACAAAGAGTATGCCAAGCTCATGTCTCGAGAGCTTCAGTCTAGCCACTACTTTGGTCGACGACGATTCCATAGTGACCTCGAAAGAATTCACAACTCAATCGTGATGAATAATGATCTTGAGGCTGATAATCAAACTGAAAATTCAAGAGCGATCTTTAGTTTAAAAAATGGTGATATCCATCACTATGAGCAAGGCAAACTCACTTATCCAGAGAAAGTAAAAGATCAAAAGTATATTCAGTTGTTCAAGAAAATTATTGAATATATGCCTACAGATAAAACTACCATCAGGGTTAAAGATTTCGATAAATTATTGTCTGAAGACAAGCGTGCTGGCAACACGTACCGCTCAAACTTGATGACTGGATCTGGAGCATTTAGTAAGTTTCTGTCGAACAACAATGTCTCGAATGCTCACCCTGAGAGTAAAGAACCAATCATTAAAGTAACGGATACTTTTATCACTTTTCGCAATAAGCTCTAGGTCGAGCAAAGTCGTGTAAACAAGTCTGTGGATTAGCAAAAAAACGTCTTGATGTATCAAGGTGTTTTTTGTGTTTACTTGGATTTGCTCGACCTATTTTAGTGCGCAGATACGTTCGATAATCATACGTAACACATGGAAAGTGTGCCTAAGCAACAATATGTATGAAGTCAACAAAGCTAACCTGGTCGATGACCACGCGATCAGTCAAAAACTTGATCCCGAACGGATACAATCCTCGGCAAATGTCTGTGGATGAGCGGACACAACTAGAACAATCAATTAAAGAGTTTGGTGCAGTGGTGCCAGTAGTACTCAACACCGATTCACGCGAGAACACTATAATCGGTGGAGAACAAAGAATCACCATCTATGCTGATCTTGGATACAAAGAAGTCGAGTGCATGATCCCTTCTCGGGAACTGTCTCTCACCGAAGAACGTGAACTCAATCTCCGACTCAACAAAAACACTGGCTCGTGGAGCGAAGAGATGCTCAAAGCATTTGATCTTGAGGAATTGCTCAACGTCGGGTTTAACGATGATGAGCTGCAAAACTTTTTCGACGACGTGGAGCTAGCCGAAGATGAATACGATGTCGATGAAGCGATCGAGCAGATGGATGAACCGCGTGCAAAACTCGGTGAGATTTGGCAACTTGGCGACCATCGCCTTCTTGTCGGTGACTCCACCAATCCTGAACAAGTGTCAAAACTAATGAATAGAGTGAAGGCGCACTTTGTGTATCTAGATAGTCCATACAACATCGGTGTCAGTTATGACAAAGGCATTAGTAAGTCTAAGAACTATGGCGGTCAACACTCTTCTCAAAAAGATTCACTGAGCGATGAAGTATTTGAGCAGTTCCTTGATGCCAGCGTTGCTACCGTGGTGAGTATCGCCCAACCAAATGCACATTTCTTGTATTGGGCAGACGCTAAATACCTCGGTACGCTGCAATCATTATATAAGAAGTACGATATTACCTTCAGGAGACTCTTGCTGTGGGTAAAGAACAATCAAAATGTTACCCCACAAGTAGCATTCAACCGCGTTCACGAACCCGCAGTATACGGAACCATTGGCAAACCACATCTCAACAAAGCATACAAAAATGCCAATGAGATTCTGAACCAAGACGTATCAAGCGGCAATCAGCTACATGATGAAATTCTAGACATGCTCGATCTATGGCTGGTGAAGCGTGATGATGTGCAAAGTTATCTCCATCCCACCCAGAAACCAGTGGGACTAAGCGAAAAACCATTACGACGCTGCACTGCCCCAGGTCACATCGTTTTCTCTGGCTTTGGTGGTAGTGGGAGTGATTTGATTGCCTGCGAGCAGTTAGGGCGTCGTTGGTACGGAGTTGAACTTGACCCAGTATTTGCGAGTGTGATTATCGATCGCTGGGAGAAATTTACCAAGCTAACCGCTACCCGCCTATGAGCACTATCAAGCAAGGAGATATCTATCAGGTTGGCAGTCATGTAGTTGGCTGTGGCGACTGTACTGACAAGGACTTTGTCTCAAAAGTGATTGGTAACAAGAAAATCAACGCTATCGTGACCGATCCACCCTATGGTGTGGCATATGTTGAAAATAAAAAAGATGTAGCGAAACTCGGCACAAAAGACGCAAAAGTAATTAAAGGTGATCACCTACAGAGTGAGGCGCAGTACACAGCGTTCACACAAGCCTGGTTGTCTGCTGTAACTCCTCATCTTGATACATACAACACCTTCCATATCTTTGGGTGTGATTCGATGTTCTTGGCGATGCGAGATGGTATCAAGGAAAGTAATCTGCACTTTAGCCAGATGCTGGTGTGGCTGAAGAACCAACCAGTGATGGGGCGGATGGATTACCTGCCCCAGCACGAACTGCTTGCATACGGTTGGTACGGCAAACACAAGAAACCCTCATCACAAATGAAAGCAGCTATTTATCATCCCCGACCACGGAAATCAAAACTCCACCCAACCCAAAAACCTCTTGGTTTATTGCGGAAGTTAATTCGTAACAGCACAAACATAAACGACACCGTATACGACGGTTTCTTGGGTAGTGGTAGTACAGCCTTGGCCTGCGCACAACTCGGACGAACCTGTATTGGGATCGAACAAGATCCTGAATATGTCGAGATTATCCTCTTGCGACTCGAGAAACTCACCAAACAAAAGCGAGTTCTTCTAACCCATCATGAATAATCAGAATGAACAATGGAATAACAGTACACCCTACCGCGCACAAGACTTTGCTACCTACGTGACATGGAAGTCACTACCGACTTTCTTGCGAGGCCAGCCCGAAGCTGTCTTGCGTAAGATGGGTGTCGATGACGAGATTATGATTGATCTGCTGTCTATCAAGACGCAGAAGGATTTTGCAGAGCGGTATGACATCAAAGACCTTGGTACGCTCACCGACTGGAACAAACGCATCGAAGTCCAAGGATTACTCACAGAAACCTATAGCTGGGCGCGCAAGCTCACCCCGAACGTGGTCTTGGCGCTATACAAGACCGCTACCAAGGAAGGCAAAGCTAAAGAAGTGAAAGCCTGGTTTGAATTAATTGAACATGTCTAGATATGAATGAAAAAGAAACCAAAACTATTGATTTAGATGAAGTGAATGAGATTCTCTCAGATGCACTACAGCAAGTATCTATGCGTACGATGTCGCCCAAGCGTGCGTTGGTGATTTCCAGATTAGCACTCGCGATCTCAAAGAACATCGCTCACACCGACCTCAAAGATCGGATTGAACTACTCGAACAAACCCTTAAAACTCACCGATAGCCTATGCGTGATTTAACTAAAATCCTCAGACGAAGTAACCTCACCGCTAGAGAGCGAGGGTTATTGGTGGCGCGTAGTAGTTTTAGACGAGCCAATGATATGAAAGGCGGTCTCACCGAGGCTGATATTGAAGCTCTCAGAAATCAAAAGTTTGAGACCTCTCGGGAAATAGATATATACAACGGATACGTCGATCTCTGGAATCACTACGTTGATCTCACCGTTGATACACAGACGGCATACCTGCAAGCGATGCTCAAGATCAGCCAGCTGGAAACCTTGGCGCAGATGCATAAATACGCTCCAGAAATGTGGAAGCAGCGGGACCTTGATTACGAAGACGAAGTGCGTGAGTTTCTGCTTAAGTATTCTGGGATTGATTACATGCATCTGTTGTATGTGCTGACGTTTAACTCGCTCCCGAAGGAAGTCCAGAACAACATCAAGCTGCTTGATGACGCTATGCCTCGACACCATGACTACTGGAGCCAAGAAGTGCAACTGGCAGAAGTACTGACTAATAACGACAGTCCATCTGAAGAAGAGGTCGAGCAACTAGCTGATCAGATCGTGAACCATATACCCTGGAATCACGAACTAGACCCCGGGCCGTTCAAAATCAGTGTTCGCCAGTGTGCGTTTAACCTGCATTACGCCAGCTATCCGCTGGAGAACTTTGCGGTGCAGCTAGGTGACAAATACGGTATCGAGTACGAAACGATTGACGAGCTTAAAGACACGCTCGCTAAGCGACCAAACCTTAAACAGGAGTTTAAGACGGTGGTGTGTGAAGCGATTACGAGTGGTTTGTTTATCGACGAGCATGTACCATTGTGCAATTGTGATGGCCACGAAACACACAACGGTACCACTACACAATCGCACGATAAGACAATGAAGCAGTGGTGTGCTGCCATGCAGAAGATTGAAGCGAAGTTGCAAAATCTAATCGACACCGGCCAGCTCGAACTCGCTACCAGCAAAACACCATTCTTCGAAGCCACTCAAGGCACCGAGTACATCACCGGAAGGAGTCTGATACAGGCAGATCCAAAACTGCCATATGTCGCCACCTACAAAAAACAGGTTGATGCACTACTCGCTGACGCTAATCTCTTTTACGTGATCTCTCTCGCCCCTATTTTTATCTTCTATAGCTACCTGCTTTCATACAAAGCAGTCTCGGAGAAACTAGACCGATTGTTGGACGAAGACATTTCCAAGCAAGCTCGGAAATGGATCGCTGAAATCAAACACGCTATTCACTTGCTATACATGACCACTAACCGAGTGAAGGAGCGGATGAATGACAATATCCGTATGCAAGAGCATGAGTATCTGATCCAGACCTTTTTTGATGACGTGACTATTACACTAGCTGAGACACAGCCTCAGGAAAGCAAAAGTCTGAAATTGTTTGAAGAGAATGTGAAGAAAGCGCTTGGGGTAGATTGGCCTTCGCCATAATTTATCGATTAGTTCGCAACTCATCTAACTTTTTCTTCACCTCATATGGCCGTTCGATTCGGGTTAACTGAATTTCTTTCCCACTAGTACCAGCAGTATCAATTACCAGCGTTCCGGTCTTGGTAATGATTCGACTAATAAATGGATCATGCACCGTCACATTGGTGATCTTTTGATATTCAGTACTGATAAGTTTGGTTGATAGCCAGCCTTTATGGATCAACACTCTATCATCTGAAAATGCATAAGCATTAGCAACCTTGAGATAAAAGAGGTAGTAAAATGCAGCTAAAAGGATAACGATAATGCCAAAGATAGCGGTATCAACACTAAATAAAAATAAAACACCAAATAGACTCCATAGGACCATGCATAGCTTTCGATAGAATGGACCGATTGAGAATTCGTATTTGATAACTTCGTTTGGATTGAGAACTTTGTCCCAAATTTTTTGATATTGCATAAATTGTTCGTTGCGATTTATAAGAGCAGCAGATACACAAAGCCCGCTACCAGGAAGGCATCTTGCGATAACCTCTACCAATGTTTCCATTGGCAACGCAACGAACGCCCTGATAACGGGTTCTCTATGTTCGTTGCGATTATTGACCATACCGCTACAAAGTATCGGGTTAGGTCTGCACATGTAATTGTGTGTATGCATGATAGCAAATTTACCATCACTTGGCATGTTAGCTCGAAAAGATGCTTTTGCGAAGCTTGGTTGCAAACACAATGGATAAAGGACGTGCTGGACTCATTGGACGTGCTGCGTCATTAATGTGTCTGTATGGAGACACAAATAGAAAAACGGAAGTATTGCTTATATGCAAGAAAAAGTACCGAATCAGAAGAGCGACAAGTTATGTCGATTGATTCACAAATCAAAGAGATGCTGCAAATTGCAGATAGAGAAGGGCTAGAAATAGTCTCTATGAAGCGTGAAAGTCACTCGGCTAAAGAAACGGGTTGCAGACCAGTATTTAATGAGATTGTTAGTGAGATATACGAAGGTAAATATAACAGCATACTCACCTGGGCACCTGATCGAATCTCTCGTAACGCTGGTGACTTGGGAAAGATTGTCGATTTGATGGATGCTGGGAAGTTATCTGAGATACGCACCTTTAGCCAAACCTTTACCAATAATCCAAATGAGAAGTTCCTACTGATGATCTTAGGCAGTCAAGCGAAACTTGAAAATGACAACCGAGGGATCAACGTAAAGCGAGGATTGCGAACGCGGTGTGAGATGGGACTCTGGCCAGGAGTAGCTCCAGTTGGGTATCTCAATCAAAAACACATAGACAAAAAGTGTCAGGTGATTATAGATCCAGAGCGAGCACATGTCATACGTCAGATTTTTGAAAAGATGGCAAACGATAAGTGGTCTGGTCGAAAGATATATCACTGGTTACGCTTTGATCTAAATTTTCACACTAGAGGCAATAAGCCCCTGGCGTTAAGTAACATTTACCGCACTCTGCAAAACCCTTTCTACTACGGTACGTTTGAATACCCACGAGGCAGCGGTAACTGGTATGAGGCGAAACACGAACCAATAATAGACAAAAGACTGTTTGAAAAGGTACAGGAACAACTCAAGCGAGATAATATTGTGAGGCAAACTAGAGAATTCGCTTTCACTAAACTGATGACTTGCGGATTGTGCGGTTCGGGCATATCGGCAGAAGAGAAATACAAGCTACTTAAAGACGGTACGTCTGCAAAGTACATATACTACGGGTGCGGACGATCTAAAGACCGTCACTGCAAAAACCCCTACCTTCGAGAAGAGGATTTGGTGGAACAGCTTATAAAGCTGATGGATAAAATTGACCTAAACAGAACTGGGGTGCAGATAAAGTTTGAGGAGGAGCTAAAGCGTTTTAATAAATTCCACCGAGGAGTACTGGGAATTTCTGGCAAGAAAGAGAAACACAAAGATATTGAATTAAAAACGTACACCAAATATCTTCTCAAAGAAGGTTCAAATGAAGAAAAACGTGAGTTAATGGGCTGCTTGAAGAGTCAGGTAGTCATTAAGGAAAAAACGGTGACACTTTCTCCTTAGGGTTGGATTTTTACCTATTAAGAGTACAATCAGTACTAATACATACAATTAATCCTTTTAATATAAATATTATGGCAGACCCACGCGTATTCATCAGTTTCGATTTTGACCACAATTCACACGAGAAAATGTTATTTGCTGGTCAGGCAAAAAATGCAAAAACACCTTTTGTCATTTCCGACTGGTCATCAAAATCAGCGTTACCGCAAGCTCAATGGGAACGACTCATTGATGCCAAGATTAACAAATGCAATATGGTAGTCGTTTTAGTTGGAAAATATATGGCTTCTGCTACTGGTGTAGCAAAAGAAATTGCCTTTGCTAAAGCAAATAACGTTCCAGTATTTGGTGTGTATGTAGGTGGAGCAAACACTACAAATAATCGCCCAACCGGATTATCAGCAGGAAGGACGATTGCATGGAATTGGACTAATATTGCAAATGCCATTGATCAAATGATGGGGGAAGGTAAAAATAAATAGTATGAGAAAAGCACTGCTTATAGGAATTGATGACTATCCAAATGACCCACTTGATGGATGTGTTAATGATGCTGTTGCAGTAGAAAATACAATTGAAAAACATGGAGACGGTTCTCCAAACTTTGCCGTCCAACGTAAGGATAATATTGCAACTTCTGGAGAATTACGGACATCAATTGACGAGCTATTTGCTGGTGATGCTGACGTTGCGTTGTTGTATTTTTCTGGTCACGGCTTCTTTGACTCAACTGGAGGATATTTAGTAACTCCTGACCACCAAAAAGGCGATGCCGGATTATCGATGGATGTAATTTTGAACATTGCAAATAACTCAAAGATAAAAAACAAGGTTATTGTATTTGACTGTTGCCATTCAGGAGCGTTCGGATCTCCTGCTAATATGGCTGCAGCCGCACAACTTGCGGAAGGTGTTGTTATTTTAACCGCCAGTCGAGACAACGAGTCAGCTATTGAAATTGATGGACATGGTGTGTTCACTGAACTGTTTGTTGATGCTCTACAGGGCGGAGCGGCAACACTGACAGGTGACATTACTCCAGGTAGTATTTATGCATATATTGATCAAGCATTAGGAGCTTGGGATCAGCGACCTGTTTTCAAAACTAATGTGAACCAATTTATTTCTCTAAGAAAAACAGTACCGCCAATCGAAACATCAATTCTAAGAAAAATCACAGCTTATTTTGAAAGCATTGAATCAGAGCATCAACTTGACCCATCATACGAACCAACTGAAGAACCAAAAAATGAAATCAACGAAGCAATTTTCAGTGAGCTACAAAAG
>Ga0209309_10000196_pt1 | contig 80398 bp, 63 predicted proteins | sample COGITO_mtgs_1204_2_FD_184807 | JGI IMG/M metagenome (GOLD analysis project Ga0209309, IMG submission 184807) | Pelagic marine microbial communities from North Sea - COGITO_mtgs_120412 (SPAdes) (version 2) | ecosystem: Environmental > Aquatic > Marine > Epipelagic ... | reverse complement strand
TTTTTATTTTAGTGATAAAAGTCCCATTACTACTTTTTATAGCTACTTTTTCCAATAGCCTAGCAGCAGTTGTAACCTCTTGTTTTATCTCATTTATAAAAGCATTCCAGGCAGTTCTTTTTGCAGTAGCTACCTCTTTTTTTGCTTCTTTTTCAAGTGATATTAATTTTTGGTTATCATCTACAAATTTTAGGATATTTCCATTTCCATCCTCTAATTCAAAGTTTAGAATCCATTCTCGCATTTTTTCAATGCAATCAAATTCCTTCTCCCATTTTAATCGTTCAATATTTTTATATCGTTCATGAGATCCGGAGGTAGAATGCCCCTGTGGTTGTGTTAACTCTTTAACATGAATTAAAACGGGTGTATGATTTTCTCTAGCTATTCTTGATGCTTTTGCATACACATCAATTAACTGAACATAGTCCCATCCATTCACTACAAAAATTTCATAACCGTTAGTCCCTTCCTCTTTTTGAAAACCTTTCAAAATTTCAGAAATACTCTCTTTGGTTGTTTGATGTTTGGCATGAACTGAGATTCCATATTCGTCATCCCAGACACTCATTACCATAGGAACTTCTAGAACACCAGCAGCATTAATACTTTCAAAAAAAATTCCTTCACTAGTGCTGGCGTTTCCAATGGTTCCCCAAGCTACCTCATTTCCATTGACAGAAAAATGAGATTTCTCATTCAAGGCTTCAATATTTCTGTATGCTTTTGATGCTTGTGCCAATCCAACTAGTCTTGGCATTTGAGCAGCAGTTGGAGAAATATCTGCACTAGAATTTTTCTGTAAAGTCAGATTTTTCCAATCACCATTATCATCTATACTGTGAGTAGAAAAATGACCACCCATTTGACGTCCAGCAGACATCGGTTCTATATTAATGTCTGTGTGTGCGTACAAACCAGCAAAAAATTGTTGAGCATTTAATTCTCCTATAGACATCATAAAGGTTTGATCTCTATAATAACCCGAGCGAAAATCACCGTTTTTAAAGGCTTTAGCCATTGCTAATTGAGGGACCTCTTTCCCATCACCAAAAATACCAAACTTGGCTTTTCCAGTTAGAACTTCTCTTCTACCTAATAAACTACATTCTCTACTAATTCTAGCAATTTTATAGTCATTTAAAACTTCATTTTTAAAGTCATTAAACGATAAATTTTTAGTGTTAGATTTAGTAGCAGTGGTCGGCATAATTCTGGATTATTTAGATGTTGCAAAGATAGTTTTTTTGAATGATATCTAAAACATCACTTTTTAAGGGAAAGATGCGGTCATTATAATTTTTATTCCTAGTAGTTTTTATATAAAACCACGTCTAAAAAAATTAAAAATAGCTCTGGTTTTGGCAACCAATACAAACCGAATACTTTTTGGGTATGCTTTCTTGTTTATTTCCCATCCATTGGTTGAATAGACTGGTAGATAAAATTCAAATATATTATGAATAAAATTAAGCCGAATACCGCTTTCGTATCCAATAAATGGGTTAAGACCTCTATTTTTTACAAAAGCGAGCCCATTGTAGATTTCTAGCCATTTCCAAATACCAATGCTAGAATTGAAAGAAACCAAATGTTGATTTGCAAAACGTTGATTTAGACTTGATTTAAAACCACCTTCAGCCATAATAAATTGTTGGCTAAGTAAACCAGAACTTTCTGATCTTCCTATGTAATTTAATTCAAATAAATAATCATTGGCTCTATCCAAACCAAAACTAAAAAAATCTGAATCTGTTCGATTATTTATAAATGAACCTGCAAAAAATCTAAAATCAAGTTGAGTGTTTTTAGCAGTTAATTTTCTGTAACGTAATTCTCCTGTTGCCTTAGTATAGTTACTAGCTAATTCTGTTTCAAAAGAATATTTAAGCCCTTTAATAATGTCTGGCTTATTGTAATAGTATTTTAATTTAAATACTTGGTATTTATCTGAATCAGATTGAGAACTATTGGGCGCCAATTCTCTATTAATATTTAATAATCTGGCAGATAAAAAACTACCTCCTACGTCACGTAAACTTTTCCTTCTAAATTGTAGTGTAATACTTTGATTAAAAGTATTGTAAGAAAGATCTTCTGCATAATGTAAATTACTACCAGAAATAGTATAAAAAATCCTATTTATTTTTGAATTTTCAAAATATTGAATGTAGCGCGTATTAAATATTCCGTTTAAAGAGTTGCTCTTTGTTCCATACTGAGGTGTTATAGAAAATTGAAAATTTCTAGATAGTATGGGTTTGTTATGAATTCTTAGCCCTAACAAAGCCCCATCATAGTAGTTGTATTTTATATTGGGTTGTAAATAGATCTGATGGTAATAGGGGTCATTTATATCCTTATATAACTTAAATTGTATGGGTTTGTTTAATATATTTTTTCCTACTTTTTTCCAATTATCCATCGAATTAAACTCTGGATATGAATTTTCAAAATTTAAGGAAACCCTATCGAAACCATTTTTAGGAATTGCTACAGTTGTTGTACTGTCTATATTAGTAAGCCATTTCTTAAATTTAACTTGTTTATTTTTTAAACCATACAAAGCTACCGGTGCAGTTATATTTCTTTTATTCTTGATGGTAACATATACAGAATCATCAAGTACTACAGCTTTTTTTATGGTGTAATCTATTTTTTTATCTGTGGTAAGATATTCATCAAAAAACCAGTTAATATCTTTTGAAGTTTTTGAAGAAACAATTTCTTTAAAGGATTCGCTTTTGACAAAATTTAATTTATTCTTTTTATAAAATTCTTTAAAAGATGAACTAATAATTGTGTCTCCAATATAATCAGCAAGGTATCTTAAACCCAGCCCTGCTTTGTATTTACCGGCTATTTTTCGATTAAAATTAGATAAAGAATCAGATCTTGTGTTCATTGCTTGGTCTAAAAATTGCCTGGCGGTGTATTGATACACAAAAGGATATTTATCGTTAAATTTTAATTTTGAAAAATTAAAATTTCGGAACCCCCATATTTTAGAAATATTACCAGCCAGTTTAATTTCTGGGTAGTACTGTGAAACATAATTCATCATTAAATAAGTTTGCAAACCATCGGTTAGCCAATAATCTTTTCTTTTATCTAGAAGTAATGTATGGTCTATGTATTTTTTTGTTACAGCCTTTAGCATGGTTAAATCCCATTCAAAAACATCAGGAAAAGGTCTTATAAAATTGGGGAGCTGATTTAATCCATAAATAGGATTTTTAGCTTGTGAAACTTCGTCAATCAATAATTTTTTGTGAGGATATTCTCCTAAAAAATCCCCTATAAATAGTAATTGTCTGTATAAGATATCATTGGTTAGCTTTTTATCAATAGCAGTGTTGTATAAATCTGTTTTAATCTCAATTTTATCTGTTTTGAAGGATTTATAATCATCTTTAGTATCTATATGTAAAAGAACATCTGTTCTTTGTTTTCCAGATAGTAAAAATTCATTTACGTTTTCTTCCTGTGTTTTGAGTTTAGATAAATTTGAATTTAAAAAATAGTGTTTTGGAAGCTTAATTTTAATACTATAATTTGTGCTGTTGGTCAGTAAATCATCCATATTTAAATTACTCATTACTTTCCAGTCATCTTTAAAAACAGCAGGGACTAGGTACCAATATCTTAAATGGTAGCCAGTTTTTGTTTTTCCATAACGAGTAAATTTTGCACTAGGAATTTTAACATCATAAGCAATATTAATAGTCGTAGATTTTTTTGGGGATAGGGGAGTATTTAATACGATTTTAATAACATCAATTTTGTCATCTTCTACTTCAGAGAATGCAGCTGTTTCGTAATCTACAGTCAAGTTCTTAATAGTTGTAAAACCTCTGTCTTTTTGATTGGCAAAGTATAATGATTTATCGTAATCTTCAATAAGTCTTTTGGCTAACGGAGCTTTATTGTTTTTATAACCGTTTGCCCAGTTATGAAGATAAATATGGGTGAGTGTTGTGTCTGAATCATTGTAAAAAATAATGCGTTGATTAATACGAATGATATCTTTTGTATTGTCTAATTGAGCATCTATATGAATTCTGTGCTCTTGTCCATTTACCTGGATAAATGAGCACATAATCATGAATAATATGAATGTATAGTTCTTCAATTAAATTTTGATAAATTTTAATGGGCTCTTTAATTTTTGATGCGAAAGATAGTAAATACCCTTTGAAAGATGTCTAACATCAATCATCAAAGAATTATCCGATGTGTTTGCTTGAGCTTTTACTTGAATTAGCTGCCCATTAATGGTATAAATCTTTATGTTATTTTTATCTAAATTATCTGTCAAAAATATGTTTAAATAGTCTTGAGTACTATTTGATTCAACAAATTTAATAGTAGAAACAACTTCAGTAGATAGGGTATTTTCTGGAGTTTCTATCTCCATGACTACAGGTAAATGATCACTAAACTCAATTAAAGCATTTCTTAGGGTTTGAGAGTAAGTTCCTGAACAATTAGTGTTACTTAAAAACGAGTTGTAGCAGTTTCCATTATTGCCTATTTCTTGGTAACTGTCATTCACATAAAATAAATCTGAGCTTGTATTGAAGTTTTCAGACATCATAATAAAATCAAATCGATCATCTAAACCACCAGTAGACCCACTATCATCAATGAGACCACTATTTGAGGTTCTTGTAGATTGAGTATGAATATCTGCAAACGAACTGTTGTTCCAAAAATAAGTTGAATCATAATTTTCATAATAAAAATAGTCTACCCCATCATCTGGAAATGGCGGAGCTGGACTATCTATTGGATCTATCATTATAATTGGATTTCTATCATCAATTAAATACTGATACCCTTCTTCATTACTAGTATAAAAATTAAAATCTCCAGCAAATAACACATAACTATCATTGGCTATGGTATTGGTGTAACTCACAAAACTTTGTATGGAAGTTAATCTTCGTTGTCTATTAGAGGTTCCTGTAGAAGCCTTTAAATGGGTTACAAAAACCTCCATTCTTACAGGGTTGTTTTCGGCGTTTTCTGTATTTATTTTAAAAGTATACTGGTTTATGTCTCTAGTGTCTGCTGTAATAACTCTTGATTCCTCTAAAATTAATTTTTTTGAGTTGTAATAAACCATTTGTTGCAAACTATTACTCCCAGATTGATTTTCTTCAAAAGGAGCTTTTTCAAAATCTTCATTAAAAGGAATAATTGCATTCTCAAACAGGTAATCAGAGCCTATTTCATCAACCACCTCACAAACCATCAACAAGTCTGGGTTTACTTCGTTTAGTATAGTGGATAAAAAAGGTGTTTTATTTTGGCTTACCTCAGAATCTGAATAGTTTAATATATTATACATCATTGCTTTGATGCGGGTTTGTCCATAGTTTAAAGTTGTAAATAGGACTAAAAACAAGAACAATACTGTTCTTTTAAATACATTATATTTCATCGAATTCTCTAGAAGTTCGGTTTTAAACTATACTTACTATAGAATTTATTTAAATGTTCTATAGCCTCATCGGCGGTATCTACCACTCTAAACAATTTAAGATCTGTTTCACTAATATTTCCTTGTTCAAGCAAGGTTTTTTTAATCCAGTCTAATAAACCTCCCCAGAAAGATGAACCTACTAAAACAATTGGAAATCTTCCAATTTTTTTGGTTTGAATTAGTGTAATGGCTTCAAATAATTCATCTAAAGTTCCAAAACCACCAGGCATGACAATAAAACCTTGTGAGTATTTTACAAACATTACTTTTCGTACAAAAAAGTAATCGAATTCTAGATTTTTGTCTTTATCTATCCAAGGATTGTCATGTTGTTCAAAAGGCAATTCTATATTTAGACCAACAGAAGTTCCTTTTCCTCTATGCGCTCCTTTGTTACCTGCTTCCATAATACCGGGGCCACCACCAGTAATAACACCATATCCGTTCTGAGTTAATTTATAAGCTACCTCTTCAGAAAGCTCATAGTATTCTTCTCCGGGCTTTGTTCTAGCCGAACCAAAGATAGATACACAAGGACCTATTTTACTTAATTTTTCATAACCCTCTACAAACTCCGCCATAATTTTAAAGATGGCCCAAGAGTCATTGGTTTTTATTTCGTTCCAAGTTTTTTGCTGTAATTTCTCACGTATTTTTCTATCGTCATTTGTCATGTCTTTTCTGTTTTGTCTATACAAAGTTAACTTAATTCCTCAATCAAAAATTGAGCCGTATAACTTATTTTATTTTTAATGACTTGTTCAGGGGTACCTTTACATAAGATTTCACCACCTTTTTTACCACCTTCCATACCAATATCTATTATGTAATCTGCCAGTTTAATGACATCCATATTGTGTTCAATAATCAGTACAGTATTACCTTTATCAGCAAGGGTGTTAAGCACATTCATTAACACTCTAATATCTTCAAAGTGAAGTCCTGTGGTGGGTTCGTCTAAAATATAAAAGGTGTTTCCAGTATCGCGTTTGGATAATTCTGAGGCCAATTTAATGCGCTGCGCCTCACCGCCAGATAATGTAGTAGATCGCTGTCCAAGGGTAATATACCCCAAACCAACATCTTTAATGGTTTTTAGTTTGCTATGTATTTTTGGAATGTGTTTAAAGAATTCTACAGCATGATCAATAGTCATTTCTAAGACATCTGCAATAGATTTTCCTTTGTATCTAATTTCTAGTGTTTCTCTGTTAAACCGTTTTCCTTGGCAGGTTTCGCATTCTACATGTACGTCAGGTAGAAAATTCATTTCAATGATTCTAACTCCACCTCCTTGGCAGGTTTCACAGCGTCCTCCTTTGACATTAAAAGAGAATCGTCCCGGTTTGTAACCTCTAATTGCAGCCTCTGGAGTTTTAGCAAACAAACTTCGTATTTCACTAAAAACACCAGTATAAGTAGCAGGGTTAGAACGAGTAGTTCTACCAATAGGTGATTGATCGATGTCTATGACTTTATCTACATGTTCTAGACCCGTAATTTTTTTATAAGGCATTGGTTCTTTAACACCTCTGTATATGTGTTTGTTTAAAATAGGATAAAGCGTTTCATTTATTAGCGTTGATTTTCCACTACCAGAAACACCCGTTACACAAATCATTTTCCCTAATGGAAATTCGGCGGTTACGTTTTTTAAATTATTTCCAGTTGCACCAGTAATTTTGATGGATTTTCCATTTCCTTTTCTTCTATTTTTTGGAACCTCAATTTGTCTTCTTCCACCCAAGTAGTCGGCAGTTAAGGTGGGGTGTTCTTTTATTTCTTGATAAGTTCCTTTACTTACAATTTCACCGCCATGCACACCAGCGCCAGGTCCAATATCAAAAACAAAATCTGCATGTTCTATCATGTCTTTATCGTGCTCAACAACCAAAACTGAATTTCCAATATCTCTTAATTTCACCAAAGAATCTATGAGTTTTTGGTTGTCTCGTTGATGAAGTCCTATACTAGGTTCATCTAAAATATACAAGACACCAACCAATTGTGACCCTATTTGTGTAGCCAAGCGAATACGTTGTGCTTCACCACCAGAAAGTGATTTTGAGGTTCTGTCTAAGGTTAGATAATCTAATCCAACATCTAATAAGAATTGAATTCTAGTTTTAATTTCTTTTAAAATTTCAGAAGCAATAATAAGCTGTCTTTCAGATAACTTTGCATCTAAATTGTGAAACCATTCCGCTAATTCATTGATGTCTAATTTGGCAAGATCACTAATATTTTTTTCATTTATTTTAAAATGAAGACTTTCTTTTTTTAATCGATTACCTTCACAATTACTGCAAGTAACCTCATCCATGAAGCCTTTTGCCCATCGTTTAATAGACCTACTTTCACTAGATTTATATTGGTTTTCTATAAATGAGGTAATTCCTTCAAAATCTATTTCATATTTACGGGTAACTCCCATGGTTTTAGAAGCTATAGAAAATTTTTCATTTCCTCCATTAAGAATAATGGTAAGAGCTTCTTCTGGAATAGATTTTATAGGATCACTTAACTTAAAACCATACCTATCAGCAATTAAATGTAGCTGTTTAAAAATCCAGCTATTCTTCTCTTCTCCCAAAGGAACAATTCCTCCATTTTTTATAGAAATTGAATCATCTGGAATTACTTTGCTAAAATTTATTTCGTTGGTAATTCCTAATCCGTTACACTTAGAACAAGCTCCTTTAGGAGAATTAAACGAAAAAGTGTTGGGTTCTGGACTTGGGTAGGCAATTCCTGAGATAGGACACATGAGTTCTTTACTGAAATATCTTGGTTTTTCGTCATCAACATCAATTACCATTAAAATATTATTTCCAGTGTAAAGAGCAGTTTTAATAGTTTCTACTAGACGTTTTTCTGATGAGCTATTCACAATAAGTCTATCTATGACAACTTCTATGTCATGCGTCTTGTATCTATCTAAACGCATGCCTTTCTCAATTTCCCTAATTTCACCATCTACCCGAACTTTTACAAAACCTTGTTTTGAAATTTGTTCAAATAATTCTCTGTAATGTCCTTTTCTAGATTTTACAACTGGAGCTAAGACTGCTATTCTTTTATCTTTAAAATCAGTTAAAATTAAATTCTTTATTTGCTCATCACTGTAGCTTACCATTTTTTCTCCTGTGTTATAAGAGTAGGCATCTGCAGCTCTAGCAAACAATAATCTTAAAAAGTCATAAATTTCTGTAATTGTTCCTACGGTAGAGCGTGGGCTCTTATTAGTGGTTTTTTGTTCAATAGAAATTACAGGAGATAGTCCGTCTATCTTATCTACATCTGGACGCTCTAAACCGCCTAAAAATTGACGGGCATAGGCAGAGAATGTTTCAATATATCTTCGTTGTCCTTCTGCATAAATTGTATCAAAAGCCAAGGAAGATTTTCCACTACCACTTAAACCTGTTATAACAACTAGTTTTTCTCGTGGTATTTTAACGTTTATGTTTTTTAAATTATGAGCTCTTGCTCCATAAACTTCAATATATTCTTGGTCTTTCAATGTAGATAAATTTCAGAAAGTTGCAAAGTTACTGAAACCAATTTACTTTTTTTGTTAAAGTAATACCCAAACTATAAACACTCATTACTGCAAAAAAAGTACAATAAATTAATTCTTATTTTTTATTTTAATCACAAAAAAAATCAGTTAGTACTCTTTGTTTAGCAGCTACTAAAAAAGTATCTTGCATTAAAATAATATATATGAATTTTATACACTCTGTTAGACATTATTTTGAAAGACATGGGTACCACGTTTCCTCTCGTTTAGCTGATCGCTTAGGAATGAGAGCAAAAAATGTAAGATTATTTTTTATTTATATTTCTTTTGTAACTGTAGGCTTATCATTTGGATTTTATCTAACGATTGCATTTTTATTAAAGTTAAAAGATTTTGTTCATACCAAAAGAAGTTCAGTATTTGATTTGTGATTGTTCTTTATTATTAATTAAAACTAATTGAAACATCTGTTTTAGAGATAAAAACAACTTATATGAATATCTATGTTTAAATCAAAATTTCGCAAAGCGTTATTGCTTCTTATTTTAGTCTTAATGATTGGAGTATTTGGATATATGGTTATATCTGGATACTCATTTGTGAATGCACTATACATGACAGTTATTACAGTGTCTACTGTAGGTTTTGGTGAAATTAGTCCGTTAAATGAACAAGAAAAATTATTTACTATATTTTTAATAACCATTAGTATTATTAGTTTTGGATATACCGTATCTGCCTTTACAGAATATATTATAAGTGGTCAGTTATTTCAACAATTAAAATTGAAAAAAATGCAAAAAAAAATCGATCAACTAAGTGGCCATACAATTATTTGTGGTTTTGGTAGAAATGGAAAGCAGTCCATGATTAAATTACAGAATTATAAAAAAGACTTTGTAATTGTTGAACAAGCAGATCAGGTAATAAATGAAATTGATTTAGAGGGGTTTTTAAACATTAAAGGCGATGCTACTACAGATGAAGCATTACTAAAGGCTGGTATAGAAAGAGCTGATAATTTAATAACGGCATTACCTTCTGATGCAGATAATCTTTTTGTAGTGCTGTCTGCAAGACAATTAAATACCAATTGTAGAATTATCAGTAGGGCTTCTAATGAGAGTTCCTATAGTAAATTAAAAATTGCTGGAGCCAACAATGTTATCATGCCCGATAAATTAGGAGGAGATCATATGGCTTCATTGGTAGTAACTCCTGATGTAATTGAGTTTGTTGGTAGATTAACAATTGAAGGAGAAACCACAGCAAATTTGGAAGAAATTTCTGTAAATGACTTGCCCATAGAATATCTCAATAAAACAATTTTAGATTTAGATTTAAGAAAAAAAACAGGGTGTACTGTGATCGGTTTTAAAGCTCCAGATAACAGTTATATCATTAACCCAGAGGCTTCTATAAAATTGCAAAATAATTCTCACTTAATTGTTCTAGGAAGGCCTGAGCAGATATCAAAATTAAGATTACTTTTTTAAAATAATTTTTTCAACCATATCCTTCTCATTACTTTTTCATGAGTATATAAAGGAAGTGTTAACAAAAAAATACTTTTAACCTTCAAAAGTTGTTCGGGGTTCATTTTTTTATGATATTGCGGATTACTTAAATTCAAATATTCTCAAAAAGATGAAGAAAAGAATCCTATCAATCCTATTTTTAGTAATTCCAATAGTAACATTTGCTCAAGAAAAAGGTTTAGATCAACAAATTGATGAAGCCTTTAAACCAATATCAGATTTCTTTAGTGAAGTAATATTCTTTACTATACCAATTGCAGGAATAGATGTGCCTTTTGTATTACTTTTATTAGTTGGTAGTGCCTTGTTTTTTACCATTTATTTTAGATTTCCTAATATTTTTCATTTTAAAACAGCAATTAATGTTGTTAGAGGGAAATACGATGATCTAGATCATGCTTCAGTTAATTCAGAGCTAGCTATAGATGGAGATATAGCAGACACAATTAAAGATGAAAGTAAAGAAGGTGAAGTTACTCACTTCCAAGCATTAGCAACGGCAGTTTCAGGAACAGTAGGGAACGGTAATATAGCTGGAGTTGCATTGGCAATTGCTCTAGGTGGGCCAGGAGCAACTTTCTGGATGGTGGTTTGTGGTTTTCTTGGGATGTCTACAAAATTTGTTGAATGTACACTAGGAGTTCAGTATAGAGATGTAGGAGAAGATGGAACTGTTTATGGCGGTCCAATGTACTACATTAGTAAAGGGTTAAAAGAGAGAGGTTTTGAAGTATTTGGAAAAATAACGGCTATAATTTTTGCTATTTTTTGTATTGGTGGATCATTTGGAGGAGGAAATGCCGCACAATCTAACCAAGCAACTGTAGTTTTAAAAGAGTTAATGGGTTTAGAAAGTACTGGAGCTGGATTCTGGATTGGAGTTATTATGGCAATTGTTGTTGGTATTATAATTATTGGAGGAATTAAAAGAATTGCTTCTGTAACAGAAAAAGTAGTACCGTTTATGGCGTTATTATATCTATTAGCATGTCTTTATATTTTAGGAGCGAATTTTTCATTAATAGATGATGCGTTTTCTTTAATTTTTAGAGAAGCTTTTAATCCAACAGCTATTGGAGTTGGAGGGGTTATTGGAGTGTTACTAGTAGGGTTTAAAAGAGCTGCATTTTCAAATGAGGCAGGTGCAGGTTCTGCATCTATTGCGCATTCAGCAGTAAAAACTAAATATTCTGCCTCTGAAGGTTTGGTTGCATTATTAGAACCATTTATAGATACAGTTGTAATTTGTACAATGACTGCCTTGGTAATTATTATTTTTAATTTTGGTGGAGATGCATCTGGAGCATCAATTTTTCAATACGGAGGAGATGGAGCAGGTGCTGTTTTAATTGATGGAGTTTCTTATGAAGGAGCTGGAATTACTTCAAAAGCATTTGCACAATACATCCCTTATTCTAATGTTTTCTTAACTGTAGCAGTTGTTTTGTTTGCAGTTTCTACAATGATTTCTTGGTCTTATTATGGACTACAATCATGGAAGTTTTTATTCGGTAGAGGTAAAGCGGCAGATATGGCTTACAAGTTATTATTCTTGTTGTTTGTAATTATTGGAGCTTCAGCAAGTATGAATTCAATATGGGCATTTTCAGACGCAATGATTTTTGCTATGGTATTCCCTAATATGGTAGGTTTATACTTCTTGTTCCCTGTTGTTAAGAAACAATTAAATCGTTATATTGAAGCAATCAAAAGCTAATGTAAAATCCCCTATAAATGAAAATATTTAAATCCCATTTCTGGTACACAAAAAACCAACGAAATGGGATTTTATTTTTATTGATCATCATCATATTTCTACAATTAATATTTCATTTCAAAAACTTTGATAGCCAACAGTTGGTAGATTTTAGTCAGCCAATAATTACTTCTTATAAAAAACAATTAGATAGTCTAAAGAAGAAATCATCAAAAAAGAAGAAATTTAAAATATACCCTTTTAACCCTAACTACATTTCAGATTATAAGGGGTACCAATTAGGAATGAATGTAGACGAAATTGACCGATTATTAGCACACAGAGAACAAAAATTATATGTAAATTCATCAAAAGAGTTTCAAACGATAACTAAAATTTCAGATAGTTTACTTCAAAAAATTTCTCCATTTTTTAAATTTCCCGATTGGGTTCAAAAGAAAAATAAGAATAAAAATAATCAACAGAGATATATCCCAAATTCAAGAATAAATGTCTCAGAAATTACTACTGAAGATATCAATAAAGCAACTCTCAAAGATTTTACTGCTATTGAAGGTGTAGATGAATATATTTCTGAAAGAATTATTAAGTATCGTTCTAAACTACAAGGATTTTCATTTAAAGAACAACTCTTTGAGGTTTGGGGATTGGATGAACTAATGGCTAATAAAATTCTCTCAACATTTTCCATCAAAAACAAACCAATAATAAAAAAGGTAAACATAAACACAGCGTCTTTTAAGGAAGTCTTATCAAATCCATATATAGACTATGAGTTGTGTATCCAAATTTTTGATTACAAAGATGAAGTAGCAGAGCTTCAATCTATTTCAGAAATTAAAAATATAGAGGGTTTTCCAATAAAGAAATACAATAGAATAGTATTATATTTACTAGCTGAATAAGAATAACAAAAAAATATTGAATGTTGCACATGTATTTTACTGAAGAGCATGAGGTTTTTAGAGAAAGTTTTAAAGATTTTTTACAAAAAGAAGTAGTTCCCCACATAGACAAATGGGAAAAAACTGGAAATATTGATCGATTCATATGGCGAAAGTTTGGAGATATGGGGTATTTTGGATTGAGTTATCCTGAAGAATATGGAGGGCTAAATCTAGATATTTTTTACATGGTGATTTTTCTAGAGGAACTACAAAAAATAAATTCAGGAGGCTTTGCTGCTGCTATTTGGGCACATGTTTATTTAGCAATGACTCACGTAAATGTGGAAGGAGATGCTAGAATTAAAAATAAATATTTAAGTGCTAGTATTTCAGGTGAAAAAATTGGATGCTTATGTATCACAGAGCCTTTTGGAGGTTCTGATGTTGCAGGAATGAGAACTACGGCAATAAGAAAAGAAAACTCTTATGTAATTAACGGATCAAAGACTTTTATAACAAATGGCGTTTACTCAGATTATTTAATTGTTGCAGCCAAAACAGATCCATCTTCCAAACACGCAGGGATGTCAATTTTTATTGTAGACAGAGATACTCCAGGAATCTCCGCAACAAAACTTGACAAACTAGGCTGGAAAGCATCAGACACAGGAGAGATCGCTTTTGATAATGTAGTAGTACCCACAGAAAATCTAATGGGTCAAGAAGGGAAGGGATTTGCATACATCATGCAACATTTTGCATTAGAAAGATTAATCATGGGGATTAATGCCCACGCAAGAGCCGAGTATGCCGTAGATTATGCAATTCAATACACATCAGAAAGACAAGCTTTTGGAAAAACATTGGATAGTTTTCAGGCATTAAGACACAAAATTGCTGAAATGGCAAGTCAAGTAGAAATGTGTAAGGAATTCAATTACTCAATAGCTAAAAGGTTAAATGATGGGGTGTATGTAGTTAAAGAAGCAACCATGTCTAAACTAATCTCAACAAAAATGGCTGATGAAGTAATCTATGATGCACTTCAATTACTTGGCGGTTATGGTTATATGGAAGAGTATCCAATGGCTAGATTACTTAGAGATAGTAGACTAGGCCCTATTGGAGGAGGTACTTCTGAAATACTTAGAGAAATTATTGCAAAAATAATCATCGACAAGAAAGAGTATAAGTCTGTAACTTAATCTTTCTTTAAAATGTTCACTTTTTTTCAATAAATTAATCTTCAATAAGTTACATTTTTTTATAAAAGTTTAAATAATTCGTGATTACTATTGGTAACAATAAAAATCATTATATATTTGCAGTCCAATTTAAAAAAGTATTTTGAAAGGAGGTGCCAACATATGTTAATCATTCCAGTTAAAGAAGGAGAGAATATTGATAGAGCTTTAAAGCGTTTCAAGAGAAAATTTGATCGCACAAAGACAATGAGGAACTTACGTGAAAGAAAACATTTCACGAAACCATCTGTTGCCAAAAGAGCTCAAAGAATCAAAGCATCCTATGTTCAAGGTTTAAGAACCAAAGAAGAAGTAGGTTAGGCTTACATAATTTTATAAAAACCCACATCGAAAGATGTGGGTTTTTTATTTTATATCTAATCATTAATTTAGAGTATCTTTATATTTAAATGGACTATTCTAACTTTTAAATATCTAAGTCATTAAAAAAATAATTTTAACTTTTAGCTTATTTGTTGTGTTATGCTGTAATAATGATAATGATTCCAATTATCAATCAACAAAAATAATTTTCACTGAAATTGGACTGGGCTTTACAGAACTTAATGATAATTTAGCCCAAAACCTAATTATAGCTACAGAAACAGAATGGAATATTCTGCTAGATAATCTTCCAAGTGAATTTGTAGATAATTTCAATGAAATAAACATTAACTTTAATGAATTCATTATCATTGCAGTAATCACTGAAAACCAGCCTAATACGGGTTACTCAGTAAGTATAAATGAGATCATAGAAAACAAAAATTCGATAAATGTTTTTTCTGAGATTCAATATGTAGGAAGTGGATATACTGCCATTGTTCAACCCTTTCATATTGTAAAAATACCCTCAACGAATAAGGAAATAGTATTTGAATAATGAATATGTTAAGTATTACCACACATTAAAAAACAGCAGTAAAGAGCAAACCAAAATTTGATTCATTTCTACTATATTTGTTATGACTCGAAAAATAGCACATTTATCCTAGCTATTTTCCTTACCTAATAACCTATGAACTTAATAGATTCTTTCCTTGAATACTTGCTATTAGAGAAAAAATACTCTTCTCATACTATCAAAGCTTATGAGAGTGATTTAATTTCTTTACAAGATTTTTGTAGGCTAAATTTTGATCAAGAAAACATATCACATATTAATTATCCACAAATCAGATCTTGGATAGTTCTATTGGTAGATCATAAATTATCTAACAGAAGTATCAACAGAAAAATAAGTTCATTAAAATCTTTTTATAAATACCTGCAGAAAATTAAATTGATTGATGTAAATCCTCTGGCCAATCACAAAGCATTAAAAACCTCAAGAAAAATTCAAATTCCCTTTTCAGCAAGTGAGGTAAATACGGTATTATCAAGTTTTTCAATAGACCATTCATTTGAAGCAAATAGAGATAGGTTAATTGTTGAGTTATTTTATTCAACAGGTATGAGAAGAGCAGAACTTATTAATTTAAGGATGAATTCTGTAAACTTCGCAGAAAAACAAATTAAAGTTATTGGTAAAAGGAATAAAGAAAGATTAATTCCTTTATTGCCAAGTGTCATAAAAAGTTTAGAATCCTATATTAAAGTTAGAGAACTAATTAATAGTCCAGATAGTTTTTTATTTATTACTCAAAAAGGAAACAAAGTATACGAAACTCTTGTTTATAGAGTTATAAATAATTACTTTAGTAGAGTTTCTTCTAAGTTAAAGAAAAGCCCTCATATTTTGAGACACTCTTTTGCCACACACTTATTAAATGAAGGAGCAGATTTAAATTCGGTTAAAGAATTGCTAGGACATTCTAGTTTAGCCTCTACCCAAGTTTACACACACAATAGCTTGGAGCAATTAAAAAAAGTGTACAAACAAGCTCATCCTAGGAGCACAAAAAAATAAAATTTATGAAAGTAACCACCCAGTCAGTAAATTTTAATGCCTCATCAGACTTAATAGATTTTATAGAAAAAAAAGTTTCTTCATTAAGCAAGTTTCATGATAAGATATTAAATGCAGAAGTTTTTCTCAAATTAGAAAATTCTAGTGATAAAGAGAATAAAATAGCAGAGATTAAAATTAATATTCCAGGAAATGAATTAGTTGTAAAAAAACAATACAAAAGCTTTGAAGAGTCAGTAAGTACAGGAGTAGAAACATTAAAGAGAAGGCTCAAAAAATCTAAAGAAAAACTAAGAGACTCGATACCAATATAAAAAGCATAAAAAAGCATAAAAAAGTTTTAGAAATTAAAAAAACTTATTACATTTGCAGTCCGTTAGAAATAACGGATTGTTTTTGTTTAAAAAACAGCCGATGTAGCTCAGCTGGCTAGAGCAGCTGATTTGTAATCAGCAGGTCGTGGGTTCGAGTCCCTCCATCGGCTCAAAAAAACAACAGTACGTTCATTTAAATAGTGAAATTTTGGGGAGATACTCAAGCGGCCAACGAGGACGGACTGTAACTCCGTTGACTATGTCTTCGCAGGTTCGAATCCTGCTCTCCCCACAAAAATTTCAATTTAAAATGCGAGAGTAGCTCAGTTGGTAGAGCGTCAGCCTTCCAAGCTGAATGTCGCCAGTTCGAACCTGGTCTCTCGCTCAAAAGGATGAGCTATTAATTTTTAATTAAGTTAATAATTTCGTCCCGAATATTTTAAAAAGTAATTTTTATTGATATTCAAATTTTTCCAAGCCGGTGTAGCTCAGTTGGTAGAGCGCATCCTTGGTAGGGATGAGGTCACGGGTTCAAATCCCGTCGCTGGCTCAAAAGAAGAATTTATTAGACACTAATATATATTTAACTTAGAATTAAAAATTAATAATCATGGCAAAAGCAAATTTTGACCGTTCAAAACCACACCTTAACATAGGTACTATTGGACACGTAGATCACGGAAAGACTACATTAACTGCAGCTATTACAAAAGTTTTGGCAGACGCAGGTTTGTCTGAAGCTAAAGATTTCGATCAAATCGATAATGCTCCAGAAGAAAAAGAAAGAGGTATTACTATTAATACTTCTCACGTAGAGTATCAAACAGCAAATCGTCACTACGCCCACGTAGACTGTCCAGGTCACGCGGATTATGTGAAGAATATGGTTACTGGTGCTGCTCAAATGGATGGTGCAATATTAGTTGTTGCTGCTACAGACGGACCAATGCCACAAACTCGTGAGCACATCCTTTTAGGACGTCAGGTTGGTATCCCTCGTATGGTAGTATTCATGAACAAGGTAGATATGGTTGATGATGAAGAATTAATCGAACTAGTAGATATGGAAGTAAGAGAATTACTTTCTTTTTATGAGTACGATGGAGATAATGGTCCAGTTATAGCAGGTTCTGCTTTAGGAGCATTAAATGGAGAGAAAAAATGGGTAGACACTGTTTTAGAATTAATGGAAGCAGTTGATACATGGATTGAAGAGCCATTAAGAGAGGTAGATAAAGATTTCTTAATGCCAATTGAAGATGTATTCTCTATTACTGGTCGTGGTACTGTAGCTACTGGTAGAATTGAAACAGGTATTGCTAATACTGGAGATCCGGTAGAAATTATTGGTATGGGAGCTGAGAAATTAACTTCTACAATTACTGGTATTGAAATGTTCCGTCAAATCTTAGATAGAGGTGAAGCTGGAGATAACGCAGGTATTTTATTAAGAGGTATTGAGAAAACAGATATTAAAAGAGGTATGGTAATTACTAAACCTGGATCTGTAACTCCTCACTCTAAATTTAAAGCTGAGGTTTACGTACTTAAAAAAGAAGAAGGTGGTCGTCACACACCATTCCATAACAACTATCGTCCACAGTTCTATGTAAGAACTACTGACGTTACAGGTACAATTAATTTACCTGATGGAGTTGAAATGGTTATGCCAGGTGATAACTTAACTATTACAGTTGATTTAATTAATACTATTGCAATGAATGTTGGTTTACGTTTCGCAATCCGTGAGGGTGGTAGAACCGTAGGAGCTGGTCAAGTAACTGAGATTTTAGAATAGTTTTATTAATTAACAATAATAAAATCAATCATTAAGGTGTCCTGATTTATCAGGATGCCTTTATGAATGAATAGAGACGGGTTTAGCTCAGCTGGTAGAGCACTGGTCTCCAAAACCAGGTGTCGGGGGTTCGAGTCCCTCAATCCGTGCAAATATTAAACAAATGAAGTTTATACAATATATAAAACACTCTTTCGAAGAATTAAATAATCACATGACTTGGTCGTCTAGTAAAGATGCTCAAAAAACTACTGTTACAGTTGCAATCTTTACGATTGTTTTTGCACTTGCTGTAGCTGGTGTTGATTATGTTTTTCAATCAGGGTTAGATAATTTTTTCGGAATGTTTAAATCCAATTAATGATGACTGACTCAGTAATGAAATGGTATGTTGTAAGAGCAATCGGAGGTCAAGAAAATAAAGTTAAGTCTTATATAGAGACTGAAATTTCTCGTCTTGGACTTTCAGATTTTGTGAGTCAGGTGTTGGTTCCTAAAGAAAAAGTAATTCAAATTCGTGATGGTAAGAAAATAAATAAGGAAAAGGTTTATTTTCCTGGATACATCATGGTAGAAGCAAATTTAGCTGGAGAAGTTCCTCACGTTATTAAGTCCATTACTGGAGTTATTGGTTTTCTTGGAGAGAAAAAAGGTGGTGAGCCAGTTCCTATGAGAAGATCAGAAGTTAATAGAATGCTTGGGAAAGTTGATGAATTAGCAATCCAAGATGAAAATATTGCTATTCCTTTTACGTCAGGAGAAACTGTAAAAGTGATAGATGGACCATTCAATGGTTTTGATGGTACTATCGAGAAAGTAAACGAAGAAAAGAGAAAATTAGAAGTTATGGTTAAGATTTTTGGTCGTAAAACACCATTGGAACTTAGCTATATGCAAGTAGAGAAAATATAATTGTTACACAAATATATACCGATATGTTTTTTGGCTTCCAATTAAAAAACATGTCACTTTAAACATTTATTAAAATGGCAAAAGAGTTAAGTAAAGTAGTTAAATTACAAGTTAGGGGAGGTGCCGCGAATCCATCGCCACCGGTTGGACCCGCTCTAGGTGCTGCAGGTGTAAATATTATGGAGTTCTGTAAGCAATTCAATGCTAGAACTCAAGACAAACAAGGTAAAATATTACCTGTTGTTATTAGTGTTTATAAAGATAAATCATTTGAATTTATTGTAAAAACACCACCAGCTGCAGTACAACTAATGGAAGCGGCAAAAATCAAGAAAGGTTCTGGAGAGCCTAACAGAAAAAAAGTAGCGTCTGTAACATGGGATCAGATTAAAGTAATTGCTGAAGACAAAATGGTAGATTTAAATGCATTTACCGTAGAGTCCGCAATGAAAATGATTGCTGGTACAGCTCGTTCTATGGGATTAACAGTTAAAGGTAATGCACCAGCATAAACTTTATAAAAACTAGTAAAATGGCAAGATTAACAAAAAAGCAAAAAGAAGCTCACGCAAAGTTAGATAGCACTAAATCGTTAGATTTAAATGCTGCTTCTGCTTTAATCAAAGAAATTACTAATGTAAAGTTTGATGCATCTGTAGACATCGCTGTTCGTTTAGGAGTAGATCCACGTAAAGCTAATCAAATGGTTAGAGGCGTAGTGACACTTCCACACGGAACAGGAAAAGATGTTAAGGTGCTTGCATTAGTTACACCAGATAAAGAAGCTGAAGCTCAAGAAGCTGGAGCTGATTATGTTGGTTTAGACGAATACCTTCAGAAAATTAAAGGAGGTTGGACAGACGTAGACGTTATTATCACTATGCCTAGTGTAATGGGTAAATTAGGTCCTTTAGGAAGAGTTTTAGGTCCTAGAGGTTTAATGCCTAACCCAAAAACAGGTACAGTAACTATGGATGTTGCAAAAGCAGTAAAAGAAGTGAAAGCAGGTAAGATAGATTTCAAAGTTGATAAAACAGGAATCATTCATGCAGCTGTAGCAAAATCATCTTTTGATGCTGATAAAATTGCAGAAAATGCAAATGAATTATTACAAACAATTATTAAATTGAAACCAACAGCATCAAAAGGAGCATACATTAAGAGCGTTTTTATGAGTTCTACAATGAGTCCTAGTGTTGAAGTTGATGTTAAATCTGTTTCGTAAGCAGTTAAAAATGTATCATTATGACTAGAGAAGAAAAATCACAAGTAATACAAGATTTAACAGTTACGTTAGCACGAACTAATACCATCTATTTAGCAGATATTTCTGGATTAGATGCATTAGCTACATCAAATTTACGTAGAGCTTGTTTTAAAGCTAACGTTCAACTAGCTGTTGTTAAAAACACATTGTTATCAAAAGCAATGGAAGCTTCTGATAAGGAGTTTGGAGAATTACAGGATATATTAAAAGGAAATACTTCTTTAATGATTTCTGAGGCAAGTAATGCACCTGCTAAAGTAATCAAGGAGTTCAGAAAAAAATCAGATAAGCCATTATTAAAAGGTGCTTACATTGAAGAGGCTATTTACGTTGGAGATAATCAACTAGAGTCTCTTGTAAATGTGAAATCTAAAGATGAACTTATTGGAGATATCCTTACATTATTACAATCACCTGCTAAAAATGTTATTTCAGCATTACAATCAAGTGGTGGTAAACTTTCTGGTATTTTACAAACATTATCAGATAAATAAATTAGCGCATTAATAAACTAAATAATAAAAATTTTTAAAACAATTGAAATGGCAGATTTAAAAGATTTCGCAGAACAATTAGTTAACTTAACAGTAAAAGAAGTTAACGAATTAGCTGGTATTTTAAAAGATGAGTACGGTATCGAGCCTGCAGCAGCAGCTGTAGCGGTAGCTGGACCAGCAGCTGGAGGAGATGATTCAGCTAACGAACAAACAGAATTTGATGTAATCTTAAAAGCAGCAGGTGGTTCTAAACTAGCAGTTGTAAAACTAGTTAAGGAATTAACTGGATTAGGATTAAAAGAAGCTAAAGGTATCGTAGATAGCGCGCCTGCACCAATTAAAGAAGGTGTTTCTAAAGATGAGGCTGAAGGTCTTCAAAAATCTTTAGAAGAAGCTGGAGCAGAGGTTGAGCTTAAATAAGCTTTAACATATCTAACAAACTAAGGTTTAGGTACTAAGAATATTGATTCTTAGACCTAAACCATTTTGTGTATATATTCGTTCTTTATTAAATTCAGATTTTTAATCAAAAAAACATTCTCTTTTGGCAACGAAAAACACTACTGAAAGAATCAATTTCGCATCTTCAAAACTAGGAACAAATTATCCAGATTTTCTTGATATTCAAGTAAAATCTTTTCAAGATTTTTTCCAATTGCAAACCAAAGCAGAAGAGCGAGGTGAAGAAGGCTTATACAAGACCTTCATGGATAACTTTCCAATTACAGATACTCGTAACAACTTTGTACTAGAATTTTTAGACTATTTTGTAGATCCACCTAGATATAGCATTCAAGAATGTATCGAAAGAGGTCTTACGCACAGTGTGCCCTTAAAAGCACGTCTGAAACTATATTGTACAGATCCAGAGCACGAAGATTTTGAAACAATTGTACAAGATGTATATTTAGGGACAATTCCTTACATGACAAATTCTGGAACTTTTGTTATCAATGGTGCAGAAAGAGTTGTAGTATCCCAACTACACAGATCTCCTGGGGTATTCTTCGGGCAATCTTATCATGCAAACGGTACTAAATTATATTCTGCAAGAGTTATTCCTTTTAAAGGATCTTGGATAGAATTTGCTACCGATATCAATCAAGTGATGTATGCTTATATTGATAGAAAGAAAAAATTACCAGTTACTACCTTATTCAGAGCTATTGGTTTTGAAAGAGATAAAGATATTTTAGAAATTTTTGATTTAGCAGAAGAGGTGAAAGTCTCTAAAGCTGGCTTGAAAAAAGTATTAGGTAGAAAATTAGCTGCAAGGGTATTAAAAACGTGGTTTGAAGATTTTGTTGATGAAGATACTGGAGAGGTTGTATCCATAGAACGTAATGAAATTATTTTTGATCGTGATACAATCATCGAAAAAGAACATATAGAAGAAATTATTGAAGCAGGTGCTAAAACTGTGTTACTTCACAAAGAAGATAATCAGCAAGCAGACTATGCTATTATTCACAATACACTTCAAAAAGATCCAACAAACTCAGAAAAAGAGGCTGTTGAACACATATATAGACAATTAAGAAACGCTGAGCCGCCAGATGAAGAGACTGCAAGAGGAATTATTGATAAATTATTTTTCTCAGAGCAACGTTATAATCTAGGTGAGGTAGGTCGTTTTAGAATGAATACAAAACTTGGTTTAGATATTGATATCAACCAAAAAGTATTAACAAAATTAGATATCATTACTATTATAAAGTATCTAATTGAATTAATAAATTCAAAAGCTGAAGTAGATGATATCGATCACTTATCTAATCGTCGAGTTAGAACTGTAGGTGAGCAATTAGCTAGTCAGTTTGGTGTTGGTTTAGCTCGTATGGCTCGTACCATCCGTGAGAGAATGAATGTACGTGATAACGAAGTGTTTACTCCAATTGATTTAATTAATGCAAAGACATTATCTTCAGTAATTAACTCATTTTTTGGGACCAATCAATTATCTCAATTTATGGATCAAACAAATCCATTAGCAGAGATAACACACAAACGTAGATTATCTGCACTTGGGCCTGGAGGTTTATCGAGAGAAAGAGCTGGATTTGAGGTACGTGATGTCCATTATACTCATTATGGACGTTTGTGTCCTATTGAAACTCCAGAGGGACCAAATATTGGTTTAATTTCATCATTATCAGTATTTGCGAAAGTAAATAACTTAGGTTTTATTGAAACACCTTACAGAGAAGTTAAAGAAGGTTCAGTAAACGTTTCTCAAGATCCTATATACTTAAGTGCTGAAGAAGAAGAAGGTAAAAAGATTGCACAATCTAATTTAGCTTTAGATAAGGATGGTCAGATTTCATCAGACAAAGTAATTGCACGTGAGGAAGGAGATTTCCCAGTTGTTACTCCTGATACCATTGATTACATGGATGTAGCTCCAAATCAAATTGCTTCGATATCTGCCTCATTAATTCCATTCTTGGAACATGATGATGCAAACCGTGCATTGATGGGATCTAACATGATGCGTCAAGCAGTACCACTTCTACGTCCAGAATCACCAATAGTTGGAACAGGACTAGAAAGAAGAGTTGCTGAAGATTCTAGAATCTTAATTAATGCAGAAGGAGCTGGAGTAGTTGAATATGTAGATGCTAACAAGATTACAATCAAATATGACAGAACAGATCAAGAAAAGTTAGTAAGTTTTGATACTGATGAAAAATCATATGATTTAATTAAGTTTAGAAAAACAAATCAAGGAACATGTATCAATCTTAAGCCTATTGTAAGTTCAGGTGATAGAGTTGAAAAAGGTCAAGTTCTTTGTGAAGGATATGCAACACAAAAAGGTGAATTAGCACTTGGAAGAAATATGAAAGTAGCCTTTATGCCATGGAAAGGGTATAATTTTGAGGATGCGATTGTAATTTCTGAAAAAGTTGTTCGTGAAGATATTTTTACATCAATACATATTGATGAATATTCTTTAGATGTTCGTGATACAAAATTAGGAACAGAAGAACTTACTAATGATATTCCAAATGTTTCTGAGGAGGCTACAAAAGACCTAGATGAAAATGGAATGATTAGAATAGGAGCCGAGGTAAATCCTGGAGATATTCTAATTGGTAAGATTACTCCTAAGGGAGAATCTGACCCAACACCAGAAGAAAAACTTTTAAGAGCTATATTCGGAGATAAAGCTGGTGATGTAAAAGATGCATCTCTAAAAGCATCTCCTTCTTTAAGAGGTGTTGTTATCGATAAAAAGTTATTTAAAAGAGCTTTAAAAGATAAAACCAAAAGACTTAGAGACAAAGAAGCTGTAACTACTTTAGAAGCATCTTTTGTGTCAAAATTTGACTCATTAAAGGAAAATCTAGTTGAAAAATTATTTCAATTAGTAAGTGGAAAGACATCTCAAGGAGTATTTAATGATCTTGGAGAAGAAGTTTTACCAAAAGGTAAAAAATACACTCTAAAGATGTTAAATGCAGTTGATGATTATGTTCATTTAACTTCTGGAACATGGACTACAGATTCAAAAATTAACGCTCACGTTAGTGAATTAATACACAATTATAAAATCAAAGTAAATGATTTACAAGGTGTATTAAGACGTGAAAAGTTTACAATCTCTGTAGGTGACGAATTACCAGCAGGAATTTTAAAACTAGCTAAAATTTATGTTGCTAAAAAGCGTAAACTAAAAGTTGGAGATAAAATGGCTGGACGTCATGGTAACAAAGGTATTGTTGCTCGTATAGTACGTCAGGAGGATATGCCATTTTTAGAAGATGGAACACCAGTAGATATAGTTTTAAATCCACTTGGGGTACCATCTCGTATGAATATTGGTCAAATTTATGAAACAGTTCTAGGTTGGGCTGGTCAGAAATTAGACAGAAAATATGCAACTCCAATTTTTGATGGAGCATCTTTAAATCAAATTAATGAATTTACTGATGAAGCTAATGTTCCAAGATTTGGTCATACTTACTTGTATGATGGTGGAACTGGTAAACGCTTTGATCAACCAGCGACGGTAGGTGTAATCTATATGATTAAACTAGGTCACATGATTGAAGATAAAATGCATGCCCGTTCTATTGGACCTTACTCACTAATAACACAACAACCATTAGGAGGTAAGGCACAATTTGGAGGTCAGCGTTTTGGAGAGATGGAAGTATGGGCATTAGAGGCCTATGGAGCATCTAGTATCTTGAGAGAAATTCTAACTGTAAAATCTGATGATGTCATGGGAAGAGCTAAAACATACGAAAGTATCGTTAAAGGTGAAACTATGCCAGAGCCAGGATTACCAGAATCTTTCAATGTATTAATGCATGAGTTGAAAGGATTAGGTTTAGACCTAAAACTAGAAGAATAATTTTATAGTATTTTCTGGATGTATCATATAATACATCCAGAAAATTACTTATCTAATATGGGTCCATGACCCCAATTTTAATTCGATACCATTACCATGGCAAGAAAAAACGAGAAGTACACCGTAAAAAAGTTTAACAAAATCTCAATTGGTTTAGCATCACCAGAATCTATTTTAGGAACATCTAAAGGAGAAGTGCTAAAACCAGAAACTATTAATTATCGTACACACAAGCCCGAAAGAGACGGTCTTTTCTGTGAGCGTATTTTTGGTCCTGTAAAAGACTTTGAATGTGCTTGTGGTAAGTACAAGAGAATTCGATACAAAGGAATTGTTTGTGACCGATGTGGTGTAGAGGTAACAGAAAAGAAAGTACGTAGAGACAGAGTAGGACACATTAATTTAGTAGTTCCTGTAGCACACATCTGGTATTTTAGATCGTTACCAAATAAAATGGGATATCTTTTAGGATTACCATCTAAGAAGTTAGATATGATTATCTACTACGAAAGATATGTAGTAATTCAACCAGGTATTGCAAAAAATATTGAAGGAGAACCATTACAAAAAATGGATTTCTTAACTGAAGAAGAATATTTAGATATTTTAGAGACGCTTCCTCAAGAAAATAATTATTTAGATGATTCTGACCCTAATAAGTTTATCGCTAAAATGGGAGCAGAATGTTTGATAGATTTATTAGCTCGTATTGATTTAGATGAATTATCATACGAATTAAGACATAAAGCAAATACAGAAACTTCAAAACAACGTAAAGCTGAGGCTTTAAAAAGATTAAATGTTGTTGAAGCTTTTAGAGATTCTCAAAAGAATAGAGAAAACAAACCAGAGTGGATGATTATGAAGGTAGTTCCTGTAATCCCACCAGAGTTAAGACCATTAGTACCGCTAGATGGTGGTCGTTTTGCTACTTCTGATTTAAATGATTTATATCGAAGAGTAATCATTAGAAATAATCGTTTAAAAAGATTAATGGAGATTAAAGCTCCTGAAGTAATTTTACGTAATGAAAAAAGGATGTTACAAGAATCTGTAGATTCATTGTTTGATAACACCCGTAAATCATCAGCAGTTAAAACAGAGTCTAATAGACCATTAAAGTCATTATCGGATTCTTTAAAAGGTAAACAAGGACGTTTTCGTCAGAACTTACTTGGTAAACGTGTAGATTATTCTGCTCGTTCTGTAATTGTTGTAGGACCAGAGTTAAAGTTGTCTGAATGTGGTATACCAAAAGAAATGGCAGCTGAACTTTACAAACCTTTTGTAATTCGTAAATTAATTGAAAGAGGAATTGTAAAGACAGTTAAATCTGCAAAAAAGATTATAGATAGAAAAGAGCCAGTAGTTTGGGATATTTTAGAAAATGTAATTAAAGGTCACCCTGTTTTATTAAACCGTGCCCCTACATTACACCGTCTAGGTATTCAAGCTTTTCAACCAAAATTAATCGAAGGAAAAGCAATACAGTTACACCCTTTAGTGTGTACAGCTTTTAATGCCGATTTTGATGGAGATCAAATGGCTGTTCATTTACCTTTAGGACCTGAAGCTATTTTAGAAGCTCAGCTATTAATGTTAGCTTCTCATAATATATTGAACCCAGCAAATGGTGCACCAGTAACCGTTCCTTCTCAGGATATGGTTCTTGGACTTTATTATATGACTAAAGAAAGAAAATCAACTAAAGAAGTTCCTGTAAAAGGTGAAGGATTAACTTTCTACTCACCAGAAGAAGTAACAATAGCTTTTAATGAGGAACAAGTTGAATTAAATGCTGGAATTAAAGTAAGGACAAACGATTTAGACGAAGATGGAAATTCTGTGAAGAAAATCATAGAAACTACTGTTGGTAGAGTCTTGTTTAATGAGGTAGTTCCTGAAGCTGCAGGTTATATTAATGAAGTACTAACTAAGAAATCACTTCGTGGTATCATTGGAGGTATTTTAAAAGCTACAGACATTCCATCTACAGGAAAGTTCTTAGATGAAATCAAAAACATGGGATACAAGTTTGCATTCCAAGGAGGATTATCTTTTAGTTTGGGAGACATTATTATTCCAGAAGAAAAAGAATCTATGATTTCTGAGGCCAACAAAGAGGTTGATGGAATTGTCATGAATTATAACATGGGAATGTTAACACAAAAAGAACGTTACAATCAAGTAATTGATATTTGGGGTAGAACCAATAATCAATTAACTGAATTATCAATGAAACGTTTACGTGAAGACCAACAAGGGTTTAATTCAGTATACATGATGTTAGATTCTGGAGCTAGGGGATCAAAAGAACAGATTCGTCAGCTAACAGGAATGCGTGGATTAATGGCAAAACCAAAAAAATCTACAGCAGGAGGTGGAGAAATTATTGAAAATCCAATTCTTTCTAACTTTAAGGAAGGTCTATCAATTTTAGAATACTTTATTTCTACTCACGGTGCTCGTAAGGGGTTAGCAGATACAGCCCTAAAAACAGCTGATGCCGGGTATTTAACTCGTCGTCTGGTAGATGTATCCCAAGATGTTATTATTAATGAACAAGATTGTGGTACATTAAGAGGACTAGATGTAACTCCATTAAAGAAAAACGACGAGATTGTAGAATCTTTAAGTGACAGAATAGAAGGAAGAGTAGCATTACAAGATGTATATCATCCGCTAAATGATGAACTATTAGTTGGAGCTGGAGAAGTAATTACTTCTTTAAATGCAAAAGCAATAGAGTCCTCAGGATTAGATGTGGTTCAAGTAAGATCTGCATTAACATGTGAGTCTCAAAGAGGAATTTGTGCTAAATGTTATGGGCAAAGTTTATCTACTCTTAACAATGTTCAGATTGGTGAAGCTGTAGGAGTTATAGCAGCTCAATCTATTGGAGAGCCTGGAACTCAGTTAACATTAAGAACTTTCCACGTTGGTGGGGTAGCTGGAAATATTTCAGAAGAAAATAAATTAATAGCTAAGTTTGATGGAAAGGTAGTCATAGAAGACCTTAGAACTGTAGAAGGTAAAGATGCAGAAGGTAAAGTGATAGATATAGTAATATCTAGAACTGCAGAGATTAAAGTTATTGATAAAAAGACAGATATAACTCTTAGTACAAACATAATTCCTTATGGTTCTATTATTTTCAATAAGAAGATAAAATCTATCAAAAAAGGCGATGTAATTTGTCAATGGGATCCATTTAACGGTGTTATTGTATCAGAATTTGCTGGAAAAGTTAAGTTTGATAATCTTGAACAAGGTGTAAATTACCAAGTTGAAGTTGATGAACAAACTGGTTTCCAAGAAAAAGTAATTACTGATTCTAAGAACAAGAAAATTATTGCCTCTTTAATTATTGAAGATAAAGATGGAAATGCATTACGTTCATACTCACTTCCAGTAGGTGCACACCTAATGGTAGATAATGGAGATAGTGTTGAAAGTGGAAAAACTTTAGTGAAAATTCCAAGAAAATCTGGAAAAGCAGGTGATATTACAGGAGGTCTTCCAAGAGTTACAGAATTATTTGAAGCTCGTAACCCTTCTAATCCTGCAGTTGTATCTGAGGTAGATGGTGTTGTATCTTTTGGTAAAATCAAAAGAGGAAATAGAGAAATCATTGTTGAATCTAAAACTGGAGATACCAGAAAGTATTTAATCAAGCTTTCTAACCAAATCTTAGTTCAAGAAAATGACTTTATAAAAGCAGGGATGCCATTATCTGATGGAGCAGTAACTCCTATTGATATTCTAAGAATTCAAGGGCCATCAGCTGTACAACAGTACTTAGTGAATGAGATCCAAGATGTGTATCGTTTACAAGGTGTAAAAATTAATGATAAACACTTTGAAGTAGTAGTTCGTCAAATGATGCGTAAAGTTAGAATTATAGATTCTGGTGATACGTTATTCTTAGAAAATCAATTGATTCATAAGAATGACTTTATTCAAGAAAACGATGCAACTTATGGAATGAAAGTTATCGAAGATGCTGGAGAATCTGAAAATGTAAAAGCAGGTCAAATTATTTCAGCTCGTCAATTAAGAGATGAAAATTCTTTGTTAAGAAGAAATGATCAAGCACTAGTTGTTGCTCGTGATGCACAACCAGCTACAGCTGAACAAGTATTACAAGGTATTACTAGAGCTTCTCTTCAAACAAAATCATTTATCTCTGCTGCTTCTTTCCAGGAAACTACGAAAGTATTGAATGAAGCTGCTGTTAATGGTAAAGTAGATCATCTAGAAGGATTAAAAGAAAATGTTATTGTAGGTAAGAAAATTCCAGCAGGAACTGGTATGAGAACTTACGACCATTTGATTGTTGGTCCTAAAGAAGAAATCGAAGAAAGCTTTAATTTATAAAAAAGATGAGCGAAGATCAAAATAAAAAAGGTCAAATTAATATTGAGTTAGACGAAACTGTTGCAGGGGGTACTTACTCTAATTTAGCCATTATCAATCACTCAGTATCTGAGTTTATTGTAGACTTTATTAGAATAATGCCAGGAGTACCTAAAGCAAAGGTAAAGTCTAGAATTATTTTGACTCCTCAACATGCTAAAAGATTAACAAAAGCGTTGGCTGATAATATTTTGAAATTTGAGAAAGCTCATGGTGAAATCAAAGATTACGAGCAACCACCAATTCCAATGAATTTTGGACCTACAGGTGAAGCATAAAGTGTAAATTTTACACGATTTTATGAAACTTGAGTTGCTCGAAATGTAACACATTTCAACCACCAATTCCAATGAATTTTGGACCTACAGGTTAAGCATAAATTGTAAAAACCCAAAACATTTGTTTTGGGTTTTTTATGATGTAATATTAATTTTTTAAAAAGATTATATTTTTCTAGTTTTATTCAATAACCAAAAGTCTGCTAAAACTAAAGCTGTTAATGCTTCAATTACAGGAACAGCTCTAGGAACAACACAAGGATCGTGACGTCCTTTTCCCATAATTTCTGTTTTATCTCCTTTAGAATTTATAGTAGGTTGGTTTTGCATGATAGTAGCTACAGGTTTAAAAGCTACTCTAAAGTATATATCCATTCCATTAGAAATACCGCCCTGAATACCACCAGACAGATTTGTTTGGGTGGTTCCGTCTGCATTAAAAATATCGTTATGCGAACTTCCTTGCATTTTGGTTCCTTCAAAACCGCTCCCAAACTCAAAACCTTTTACGGCATTTAAAGACAACATTGCTTTGCCTAGTTGAGCATGTAATTTGTGAAATATAGGTTCCCCTAGTCCAACAGGGATATTTTTGGCTACACAAGAAATAGTTCCTCCTATAGTATCACCTTGCTTTCTAATTTCTTTGATTTTATCTATCATTCTTTCAGCCATCTTCTCATCTGGACAACGAACAATATTAGATTCAGTTTTTGAGAAATCTAATTGACTATATTCTTTATTCATTTCTATGTCACCAACTGAAGAGGTATAGGCATTAATAGTAATATTTGAAATTAATTGTTTGGCTAAAGCTCCAGCAACTACCCAATTAGCTGTTTCTCTAGCAGAGGAACGACCACCACCACGATAATCTCTAATTCCAAACTTTTTATCATAGGTGTAATCTGCATGGGAAGGCCTATATATATCTGTATTATGTGAATAATCATGAGATTTTTGATTGGTGTTTTTAATAATAAATCCAATCGATGTTCCTGTGGTTTTTCCTTCAAAAATTCCTGAAAGAAATTCTACAGTATCTGGTTCTTTGCGTTGGGTAACAATTTTAGATTGCCCAGGTTTTCTCCTATCTAATTCATCTTGGATAGCTTCAAAATTTATAGTTACTCCAGCAGGAAAACCATCTATAACACCACCGATAGCTAAACCATGAGATTCTCCAAAAGTTGTTAGTTTTAATAAGTTTCCAAATGAATTAAAAGCCATGTATAATTTCTAAAAGATGAGAGGCTAAGATACTATAAAAATCAGGAAACCATAGTTTAATTGCCATTGCTAATACCATAATAATTAAGACTTTTTTTATGAATTTATCACCTTTGTCAACAGACCATCTACTCATGATCCATCCTCCAGATGCGTTCCCAAATGAGAGAATTAGACCGTACTTCCAATTAATACTATCATTGTAGGCAAAAACACCAACAGCTGCTAACGTATAAACTAGTGCCACAAAAACTTTGATTGCGTTACTTTTCACCAATGATATATGATTTATACTAGATAAAGCTAATAGTATTATAAAACCAACACCAGCCTGAATAAAACCACCATACAGACCTATCATAAAAAAAATAACTATACTTAACCAAAAATGTTTACCTGTAATTCTTTCAAGTGTTTGTTTGCTGTTTTTTTGTGGTTTAAAAACCATATAGGCAACCACCAACACCATAACAACTCCTAGTATTTTATTAAAAAGTTCTCCTTCTATTTTTACACCAGCTAATGAACCTAATATTGCACCCATAGTTGCAGGAATTGCCAAATAAATACTAAAAGTGTAGGAAGAGATTCCTTTGCTTTGAAAACCTTTGATAGCAAAGATGTTTTGGATAATTATAGCTATTCTGTTGGTGCCATTGGCAATATTTGGAGGTAATCCTAAAAAAATTAATATGGGTAAAGTAAGAAGAGAACCACCACCAGCTACAACATTAATTATTCCAGCTATAAATCCTACAAGAATTAATAATAGATAGTCTTCCATATTTTAAGACATTTAAGTCATATAAATATACTATAATAATGAATAAATAGACTCTAAAATTATTCTATTAAAAAAAGTAGAAATGCTTTTACAAAATGAAAACCTTTTCTATATTTGCACCCGCTATACTTTATAGTAAAGCACGACCGGAGAAATGGCAGAGTGGTCGAATGCGGCAGTCTTGAAAACTGTTGACTGTAACAGGTCCGGGGGTTCGAATCCCTCTTTCTCCGCAAAAAGAAACTCACAACGAAGGTTGTGAGTTTTTTTGTTTTCAGAAATGTCGATTTTTTTTAAAATAAGAGATGGATTTTAATATTTTAAATATGAAAAAGTTATTTTTTATAGTAGTTTTAATAATGTCTATTGCAAACTTCTTGTATACGTTTGGATATCAAGGAGAACCAATGATTCAATTCGAGTTTTTATTTCGGATTTTAGTAAGTGTATTTTTTGGTGGAATTTCAATAGTACAACTAATAAGAATCAAGAATCCTTAGTTATTATTTAATAATTTCAGCTTTTTAATTTTTTTTAACAAAAACCATACAATGTTGCCATGGAAGGTTACTTATATTTTTTTTGAGTTTAAAGCCAGCAGCTTCCATTTCTTTGACAGCTTGTTTTTCAGACATTTTGTGTATTTTTTTAATAGGAACACTAGAGTCTTCACTTCTATATTCGATTAAGAACAATTCTCCATTTGGTTTTAAGGCTTTTTTTATTGAAATAATTATTTCTGCTGGAAAATTGAATTCATGATATACATCTACCATTAAAATTTTGTCAACTGAATTAGATGGTAAAAGAATACTTTTTTCAGTTCCAAGAATAGTTTCAATATTTTTAATTTTACCAGTTTCTTTTATTTCTTCTATCACCATTAACATTTCTGGTTGAATGTCTACGGCATATACAAAGCCATTCTTAGTTAAAGAGGCTATTTTAAATGTGTGGTATCCAGATCCAGCACCTATATCTGCAATAACGTCATTGGATTTAATTCTCATGTTTTTAATTAATTTAGAAACATTTTCCTCTTTTTCTCTTTCCGATCTTTCTAGCCAACTAATTCCCTCGTAACCCATTACATAAGCAATTTCTCTACCCATATACCATTTTCCAATTCCGTTATAATCTCCTCTTTTAAATGTGTAGATATTAGATTCATTGGAAATTTGACTTAAACATTCATTGAAAGATATAAATGAAATAGATAATAAAAAGATGATACTAATTTTTTTCATTTTATTAATTGAATTTTGAAGCTATAATTATATTACTAGAAATAAATTTGGGGATAAAAAAAGTAGTTAACTTTCACCATATAAGTAAAAGTATCACTTTACTTTTTAATAACATTAAAAGTAAAGTATTTATAGACTTTATTCATTTTTTTATTTTTTAGTAATTAAAAAGTATATTTGAGTTAACTGCAGAATTTTAATATTGTTATTTTCTTATTAACATACCATCTAATGATTTATAAGATTTAATTTCAAAATTTTAAAAAACACACAAATGAAAAAAATAATTTCTCTTATAGCTTTTTTGATCCTATTTTCTTGTGAAAATAAAAAAGATTCAAAATTTTTTAAAGTATATGATGAATCTGAACTAATACAAAAACAACAAGAGCACAAAAATTCTAGAATGAAATTTAAACTACTTCAATCTAAGGTGTTGGATATGAATGAAGTTTTTAAACCATTTAATAATGAGTTAGCTACCAATTTTTCAGAAGAGGAATACAATACATTAAAACCTTTAATTTTAGAGCAAAATATTCCATCTATTCAACAAAGTATCTCTAAAGGACTTTTATCTTATGAGAAATTAACTTTATTTTATCTATATAGAATTAGAAAGTTTGAAAGTAACTCAAATACATCATTACATGCTATTATTTCATTAAATCCCCTTGCTGTAGAGGAAGCAAGATTAAGAGATAAAAATAGAGATGATAATAAATTTTTAATTGATATATCTATGTATGGAATGCCAGTATTAATTAAGGATAATATTAATACAGCTAAAATACCAACTACCGCTGGTGCTATAGCTCTTCTCAATAATAAGAATACCGAAGATGCTTTTATTGTAAAAAGGTTGAAAGAAGAAGGTGCAATTATTTTAGGAAAGTCAAATTTAAGTGAGTGGGCTTATTATTTTTGTGGTACTTGTCCTGTAGGTTATAGTGCCACTGGTGGACAAACTCTAAACCCATATGGGAGAGCTGTTTTTGAATCTGGAGGATCTAGTTCAGGAAGTGGTGCAGTTGTAGCTGCAAATTATGCCGTAGCAGCTGTGGGTACAGAAACTTCTGGATCTATAACTTCTCCATCTAGTAAAAACTCTGTTGTGGGTTTAAAACCCACAGTTGGTTTGTTAAGTAGAACTGGAATTGTTCCTATATCAAGTACATTGGATACACCTGGACCTATGACTAAAAACGTTACAGATAATTTTATTTTATTATCATCAATGATAGGATATGACCCCTCTGATCCAAAATCAGTTGAAGCTGTAGATGAAGATTTTGGTGATTTAGAAGGTTCTTTTAAAGGTAAAAAATTTGGAGTTTTTAAAGATATTTTTAAAGATTCAATATTTAAGAAGAATATAGATATAATAAAAGAAGCAGGAGGAGAAATTGTTTTAATTGCTCCAAGAAAGGTTGAACTTCCAGGTTTTTTATCAATCTTAAATCTCGAAATGAGAGATGAATTGCCAAAATATTTAAAAAATCATGCTGATAAAAAGGTGAAAATTTCAAATGTTAAAGAGATTATTTCATTTAACAACTTAGAACCTAATTTAAGAGCCCCTTATGGTCAACTAAGATTTGTTAATATCGGAAAAGATTTAACAAAACAAACCACCTTAGAAATTATTAAAACTAAGCTAAAGATTAAGGCAATAACTTTTTTTAATGCTTTAGAGACAGAAAATTTAGATGCAATTTTATCCGTCAATAATTTTCATTCTGCTTATTCTGCAGTAGCTGAATATCCGAATCTGTCTATACCAATGGGGTATAAAAAATCTGGAGAACCAACTAGTTTAACTTTTATAGGAAAGCCAAATGAAGAAGGTAAATTATTATTACTAGGTTATACTTTTGAGCAGTTAACTAAGCATAGAAAAATGCCAGAAATATTCAAGTAAAATTAATGTTAATAAACGTATTTTTGCCATTCTAAAAATAGAGAATGAGAACGAAGTCGGTAAAGAGAAATAAGATCAACGTAATAACTTTAGGATGCTCCAAAAATATTTATGACTCAGAAGTTTTAATGGGCCAATTAAAAGCCAATGGAAAAGATGTTGTTCATGAAGATAAAAATGATGAAGGGAATATTGTAGTAATCAATACCTGTGGCTTTATTGGAAAAGCAAAAGAAGAATCTGTAGATACTATTTTACATTATGTAGAAAAAAAAGAATTAGGAGTTGTAGATAAGGTTTTTGTAACAGGTTGCTTGAGTGAGCGCTACAAACCCGATTTAGAAAAAGAAATTACTGATGTAGATCAGTACTTTGGGACTCACGATTTACCAAACCTTCTAAAAGTTCTTGGTGCAGATTATAAACATGAACTCATAGGAGAACGATTAACTACAACACCTAAACATTATGCTTATTTAAAAATAGCAGAAGGTTGCGATAGACCTTGTTCTTTTTGTGCTATTCCTTTGATGCGTGGAAAACACAAATCTACTCCAATTGAAGAACTCGTTATTGAAGCAGAGAAATTAGCTGAGAAAGGCATCAAAGAAATTATGCTTATTGCCCAAGATTTAACCTATTATGGTTTAGATATCTATAAAAAAAGAGCTCTAGCGTCACTTTTAGAAGCTTTGGCTAAAGTAGATGGAATAGAATGGATTCGTATGCATTATGCATTTCCAACTGGTTTTCCAATGGATGTTTTAGAGGTTATGAAAAATGAACCTAAAGTTTGTAATTATTTAGATATTCCTTTGCAGCACATCAATACGGAGATCTTAAAATCTATGAAACGGGGAACTACTCATGAAAAGACAACAGCTTTGATTCATAAATTTCGAGAAGCAGTTCCTAATATGGGAATTAGAACTACATTAATTGTTGGCTATCCAGGAGAAACAGAAGCACAATTTAAAGAATTAAAAGATTGGGTTGAGGAAATGCGTTTTGAGCGTTTGGGTGCTTTTGAATATTCACATGAAGAAAATACAGGTGCATTTGTTCTAGAAGATGATGTTCCAGCAGATGTAAAGTTTAGACGTGTTAATGAAATCATGGAAGTTCAATCACAAATCTCTTGGGAAATTAATCAACAGAAAATAGGAAAAGTATTTACTTGTTTGTTTGATAGAAAAGAAGGAAATTATTTTTATGGGCGAACAGAATTTGATTCACCAGATGTAGATAACGATGTGCTCGTAGATGCAAGAGAACATTATATAAAAATAGGTGAATTTATTCCTGTTAAAATACATGAGGCGGGAGACTTCGATTTATACGGTACTCCTGTAAAATAATTTTACAATTTATAGCAGTAGTATCTTGTGTAAAATTCTAATTAATAGATACTTGTATTTTTTAGTTATTTCTTTATCTTTAAAGAAAACTTAACATAATGAATAAAAGAGAATTTTTAAAAAATGTATCTCTTGCAGCAGTTGGTCTTCCTTTAATTAATACTTCTTTTGCTAATACTCTGAAGACTTTTGAACATCTATCACCTAATCAAATAGCTTCTGAGGAAGATTTTTGGTTACAGGTTAGAAAAGATTATTCATTGAAACCCGACTATATTAATCTAGAAAGTGGTTACTATAATATCATTCCTAACCCTACATTAAATCATATGTTAGATCATGCTAGAATGGTAAACTATGAAGGATCTTATTACATGAGAACTGTTCAATGGGATAATAAAAAATCTATGGTTTCTAAATTGGCTAGAGTAGTAGGAACTAGTGATAAAAATTTAATTATAACAAGAAATACTACAGAATCATTAGACATGGTTATAAAGGGTATGGATTGGATAAAGGGAGATGAAGCGGTTTATGCCAAACAAGACTATGGTGCCATGCAAATGATGTTTGAGCAGATTTCGAAGCGGTATGGAACAAAAAACACTGTAGTTTCTATTCCTAATCATCCCGCCTCTGATGAAGAAATAGTAAGCATTTATGAAAATGTAATAACTCCTAAGACTAAGTTGTTAATGGTGTGTCATATGATTAATATTACTGGCCAAATACTACCTATTAAAAAGATTTGTGATATGGCTCATAGGAAGGGGGTTCAGGTAATGGTTGATGGTGCACATTGTGTAGGACACTTTCAATTTAAAATTGATGATTTAGGTTGTGATTATTATGGTTCTAGTTTACATAAATGGTTAGCTGTTCCTCTAGGTACAGGAATGTTATATGTAGATGATAAACATATCGATAAACTTTGGCCTGTATTTGCAGAACATCACAGAGAACCAGGAGATATATCTAGATTAAATCATATTGGAACCCATCCTGTATATCATGATTTAAGTATAGAAAATGCAATAGAATATTATGATATGTTGGGTGCTGAGAGAAAAGAATCTAGACTTCGTTACTTACAAGAATATTGGTCTAAAAAAGTTAGAAATCATTCTAACATAATTGTGAATACCCCTAATGATTCCCTAAGGGCCTGTGGAATAGCAAATGTTGGCCTTAAAAATATGACTCCAAAGGAATTAGCAAAAAAGTTAATGAATGATTATAATATATTTACCGTTGCTATTAATTATGCTAACGTAAAAGGATGTAGAATCAGTCCTAATGTATTTACTACTACAGATGAATTGGATGTTTTTGTTAGTGCATTGAAGGAGCTAGCGGCTTAAAGAAGAATTAATTTTTTTGTAAAGCTAATTTCTTACGATCAAATTATTTTAAATTTAAGTATTTCTCAAATCACTTTTTTAAAAAAACTATCTCCCTAAAAATAGGGAGTTAAATATTTCACTAATAATAGGGATTGACTTGTTTTTTCTTATAAAGTATATTTGAAATGTATAATATCTACCCTCAAAATTTTTTAAAAGCTACCCTCTTTATAAACAGTTTATAAAATAGTATAGGTATATATGATCAAAGAAGATTTCATTAATAACTTCCCAATAGAATTAGGGAAGGGAGTTAAGTACGTATGTGATCAGTTTTTTAAGTTTAATGACAGTGACCTTTATAGTTTAGAGACAGAAAACTATGAGAAATATATAGAATATTTTATTTTACTTGATTCTTTTTTAAAATCACACAATTTCTTTTCTCCAGAAATTAAGTTTGGTACTGATAATAAAAACAACATTGTTAAAATAATAGATTTTTTTAATTTTATTTTTTTACAATTTAAATTAGACGCTATCTCAAATGAAAAAACATTTATAATAGATAACCATTTCATAGCTTTCAATAATGGTTATTTAGAAAATAGTGCAACAACTGATTTTGATAAACTACAGGTATTTATTAATAAACTTCGAGATAATCTTATAATGTGTAGTGTTTTTAGTATGGAACACAAGTCGAGACTTCTTTCTCAGTTAGGGTCTTTTAATAGAAAATGCATACAAAATTTTATAAGTTATACTCGCTACGGTCTATTATAGGAAACTCTTTTAAAAATTAATATTCTAGTTATCAATAATATTAGAATTTCTAAAAAAAATAGCATTTACAAAAAATAGTTTGCCATTATCCCAAAACGAACGAAATAATGGATTATCTACCATATAAATAATGCTACCATTACCTTTTCTTTCTTCTCCAAATAATAATGATTTTGGAATATTTTTCAATGCTTTTTGTCCAGCAAATCCTGCGTATTTTTTAGCATCTTCATCGAAATAAGCAATATTATTTCCATTTTGAAGATACTCGTAACTTGCATTATTAAGTTTTAGAGAAAAATAAGAATTATTATAACCAAAAGCCATTGGGTGGCTATCGTCTACTGTGCTTTTAAAAATAGCGCCAGTAATTAAATTATTGGCCCTATTTCTTCTAGTTTCTTCATATGAAGTTAGATTAACTGTACTGTTTTCTTCATTACTAATTGATTTTTTACTTTTTAATGCAAAACCATCTTTGTTGGCAAAACTTCGTAAAGCTCCACCTATAGCTATAACAGTTCCACCAGCTTGTACAAAGTTGTTTATTTTTTTTAAACCACTTTTATTTAAGATTGTACTATAATATCCATTAGGTATTATTAATACATCATATTTGTTTAAATCTACTCTATTTATATAATCTGTATCTAAAGCAGTTAGCGGATAATGTAACTGGGTTTCAAAGAAATGCCAAATTTCACCAAAACTTAAAGAAGAGGTTCCTTTACCCGAAATAACAGCTACTTTTTGTTTATTGATTGGTTTTATACTTGAGGACCCAAAGTCTTTACCTGTAGTTACAAAACCTGTATTTACAGGGGTAATTTTTCTATTGTTGTTTCTAGCAATGGATGATATTTGATTATAAAACTTTTCATTTTTTTTATTATCGGCTTGTAAAATAATTAACGTGCCTTTCTTGTATGAATTTCCTTCTACACTAAAATCCTTTTCAGAAAAACGAACACGAATATTTTTATGAAGCAGCTCTGCTAAGAAAGAAGCATCTTCTAAACTGTTCCATTTTGATAAATATGCATATGCATTTTCTTCTATTTTAATCTGTGGAGTATCTACTATGATATCATTTCTGGAAGAGACTTTATTTGAAGATGCCATTGCTTTAAAACCATGAGCATAAGGTAATGACCAAGCGGTAATATCATAGGTTAAAGAGTCACTTAATTTTGCATTAGGCTCAAATAAAACTTTTACCATCTTCCCTTTAGGTTGTTGAGTATGAATAACTAAATCATTTGAACTTAGTAACATACGAGATTCAGTTTGAGTTTGATAATTATACCCTTTTATCGTTCCTTTATTAGCATATTCGTAATCAATTTCATGTTTATTTAGTAATGATATTATGCGATCAGTTTTATCTTTATTTTCATTTTTTAGAATATAACTCTTGTACTTGAAGTTTTTTAAAGTAAAGAATTTTTTAAATTCAGTATTTAATTTCAAAGCATTTTCAGAGGCTATTTCTACAGTAGATAAACCAGTAGTTTTATGATGAGCAACTCTATCTATTAAAGTTAGTTCATACCCATGATCTGTATCTACACCTAAACCACCCATACCACCACCAGCTTGCTCATACGTCATTCCTATTGCACCCATATAGGTAGGATAGGTGTCTCCATAGCTAGGGTAGAGTAGGTCAAAACTCTCTTTGGTAAAATAAAGCCAACCATTTTCATCAAAATATCGGGCATGATTTTTTCCAATCTGAACTTGAAAATTACGTTGCCAATCTGTGATGATTTCATGAAATGGTTCTGCAGCAGGAGCAAAATAATAAGGATTATTTATGTATTGCTCATGAAAATCTACATGAATATGTGGCATCCATTTATTATATATTTTTAAGCGTTGGGTAGATTCTATTTGAGTAGCCCAGGCCCAATCTCTATTTAAATCAAATAAATAATGATTCGCTCTACCACCTGGCCAAGGTTCTCTGTGTTCTTTTGCATTTTGATCTGCATTGTAGGGATTACTTTTAACCTGATTATACCAATTGGCATATCTATCTCGTCCATCAGGATTAATACAGGGATCTATTATTACTAGAGTATTTTCTAGTACATCCTTTTTTTCTGTCACTAATTCAAACAAAGTTTGCATGGAAGCCTCTGTACTAGACGCTTCATTACCGTGAACATTATAGCTCAGCCAAACTATTGCTATGGAATTGTCACTTGCAGATTTTAATCCAGTTTGTCCTAAATTATTAAGTCTAATTTGTTCTAAGTTTTCAATATTCTTTTTTGATGAAATATAACTAACATACAAAGGTCTTCGCTCATTGGTTTCACCATATTTTTCAAGGACAACATTGTCTAATTTATTGCTTACATAACTAAAATAATCCACCACTTTGTGATGACGTGTAAATTGTGTTCCTAATTCATAGCCTAAAAATTCTTTGGGAGACTGAATATTTTGAGAAAAAAGTGAAGATGATATGATAATTGTAAGTAGAATTAAAACTCTAGATTTCATGTGATAAGGATTTTATGAATCCAAAAATAAGAATTTATTTAAATAATAAATAACTTACAAGAAGCTCTTATTACATTTGGTTTTTAAAGCTGACTACAAATTTAGTATTTTTGATAAATTTTTATTTTTAAAATTTATAAACTAAGGTTTTATCAAATCTTGTCACGTATTCATTTTATGAAATTTACTCATATTCCTTTTCACAAAACAGGATTCTTCTCCAAAACAATGACTGATTATTTAGATCAGAAAGAATCTATTAAACAGTTTTATAATAATTTCCCAGATATGAAGGGGTTTGCCTCACAAATTCATGAGAAGGCAACATCTTTTCCACAAGTAACTAGAAAAGAATTGGTGACTGTTTTACAAGACCAGTATAGTAATATAATTGCTTCAGAAGCCACCTTAGAAAACATTAAATCACTAGAAAATAAAGATACTTTTACAATTACAACAGGCCACCAATTAAACCTATTTACAGGGCCTTTGTATTTTTTGTATAAGATACTCTCTACAATTAATTTGTCAGAAACTTTGGCAGAGCAATTTCCTATGCAACGGTTTGTTCCTGTGTATTGGATGGCAACTGAAGATCATGATTTTGAAGAAATTAATTATTTTAATTTTAAAGATAAAAAAGTGACTTGGGATAGACCAGAGGGTGGTGCTGTTGGAAGATTTTCGCTAGAAGGTCTGCAGGAGGTTTTTGCTAGTTTTTCAAAACAATTAGGAGATTCTAAAAATGCCATATTTTTATCACAACTTTTTGAAAAAGCATATGTATCCCAAAACAATTTGGCCGATGCTACCAGGTATATTGCAAATGAGTTATTTAAAAGTTATGGGCTAGTTATTTTAGATGCTGATGACCAACGATTAAAAAATATATTTGCTCCTTTAATGAAGGATGAGCTTCTTAATCAAACTTCAAAGAAAGCAGTTTCTAAAACTATATTAAATTTAGAAAAAGATTATAAGGTACAGGTTAACCCGAGAGATATAAATTTATTTTATTTAACTGAAAACTCTCGAGAACGAATTATAGAAAACGAAGGACAGTATCCAATTCACAACACAGACCTTGTTTTTTCGGAAGCTGAAATACTTAAAGAGCTAGAGAACCACAGTGATAGATTTAGTCCAAATGTAATTATGAGGCCTCTTTATCAAGAAGTAATTTTGCCTAATCTTTGTTATATTGGAGGTGGAGGTGAGCTAGCTTACTGGTTGCAATTGAAAGCCTACTTTGAAGCCGTAGAGATTCCTTTTCCAATATTATTGTTGAGAAATTCAGTACAGATTGTTTCTAAAAAACAGGTTAAAAAATTACATAATTTAGATATTTCTTTTGAAGAAATGTTTATGAAACAACATCTTTTACTTGCCAAAAAAGTAAAAGAAAAATCGAATATTCAATTTAACTTTGAAGATGCAACAGAACTTCTTACTCAACAATTTTTAGCATTAAGAAGAGTTGCTAATGAAACAGATAGTTCATTTATTGGAGCTGTTGATGCTCAACAAAGAAAACAATTAAAAGGTCTTAATAATTTAGAAAAAAGATTGCTTCGTGCGGAGAAAAGAAAACACTTTCTTTTAACAAATAGAATTAAATCATTACAAGATCAATTACTTCCCAATAAAATATTGGAAGAACGTTATCGAAATTTCTCTGACTATTATATGATTTACGGTCAAGAATTAATCACCTCATTAAAAGAATCACTAAAACCACTTCAACAAGCATTTACTATCTTAGAACTCTAAATGAAATTAAAACCGGGATTGCATCCTAGAAATAAGCATAAAAACGGTTATGATTTTGATGTTTTAACCCAACACAATAAAAACTTAATCTCTTTTGTTACTAAAAATGATTATGGAAACCTTACAATAGATTTTTCTGATCCTAAAGCGGTAAAAGAATTAAATCTTACTTTGTTGAAGTTCTATTATGGAATAAATAAATGGGTCTTTCCTGATGAAAATTTATGTCCTCCAATACCAGGTCGAGTAGACTATATTCATTATGTTTCTGATTTGTTATCGGAGTCTAAAAATATAGATAAAATTACTGTTTTAGACTTAGGTACTGGTGCAACATGTATTTATCCTTTACTAGGTGTTAAGGAATATGATTGGAATTTTGTTGCAACAGATATAGAATTAGACTCACTAGATACCGCTCAAGATATTATAGATGATAATAATCTTAGTAATAAGATAATTTTGAGACAACAGTTTGATGAAGGAAATATTTTAGAGGGAATAATTGAAAAAGGAGATTCTTTTTCTGCAGTTATTTGTAATCCTCCTTTCTATAAATCTGAAAAAGAGGCTAGGGGTGCAAATGCAAGAAAAAACAGAAACTTAGGAACAAATACTGTTCGTAATTTTTCTGGCAATAATAATGAATTATGGTATCCTGGTGGAGAAAAAGCTTTTTTACATAATTACCTATATCAGAGCTCATTATATAAAAATAGTAGCCTTTGGTTTACTAGTTTAGTTTCAAAAAAGGAAACCATTGAAAGTCTTCAGAAATCTGGAGTCAAACTTAATGTAAAAACAATGAAAATAATTCCTATGCATCAAGGAAATAAAGTTACTCGAATAATAGCTTGGCAATTTTAAAATATTATTTTAAGTAAAAACAACATCATTAATTTTTTTCTTTTTGCAGATAAATGCTAATATCCCATAAACTATCATGTGAACAAAAACTAAACACATGAATGCATAAAGAGGAACACCAAATACTTGATACGGCCAATAGTATGTCCAAACACCTAGATTAATTGTAATAATTTCACCAAAAGCTGGAACAAGAAGTGAAAGCCAAAAAGCTATAATTAGTTTATTTTTAATTGTTTTGTACTTTAAATAAGCAATCAATCTAGATTCAATGCTATACAAGAAATAAAATGCTAACATCCATGCAAAAGGAAGCCATAAAGGGAGTTCTCTAGATACCTTATGGTATTCCCAATATGCATTACTAACACCCCAATTTTCTCCAATCATTCCAGCTAAACCGGTTAAGGACATTCCGTACAACAAAATCCAATTTTTAATTTTAGGTATGATTACATTTTTATAGACAACATGGATTATTTTTATGAGTAAAATTAGTGCAATAATTAAATCATGCGATTTAAGAAGTCCTATTAATAGCCCAGCTATGCATAACTTTATAAAAGCCTTTAAAATTTCTAAGAGAAAGTTGTTGTAATTAATTATCAAGGAGTAATCTATTTAAAATCAGATTATAAAAATACAATTCTTAATCATCTGATAAAAATATTTGTGTAATCTGTAGGGTCATAAAAGTCCAAAACCAAAGCTCAGCTTTGGTTTAGGGGGTAATATCTTTTTTCATACAATAATTCCCGCAAAATACAAATATCAAAATGTATTTTGAATTAATATTGATTTAAAATATATCAAAAACAATGCCATAAAAATCAAGTTTTGGTTTTTTTAATTCTTAAGTATTACTTTTTTATTGTAAGTACTTATAAATGAATAACTTCGTCATAGGCATCAGCTACAGCTTCCATTACTGCCTCGCTCATAGTAGGATGAGGGTGAATGGTTTTTAAAACTTCGTGCCCAGTAGTTTCTAACTTTCTTCCTAATACCGCCTCTGCAATCATATCTGTTACTCCAGCTCCTATCATGTGACAACCTAACCATTCACCATATTTTGCATCAAAAATTACTTTTACAAAACCATCTGGTGTTCCAGCTGCAGTTGCTTTTCCTGAGGCAGAAAAAGGAAATTTACCAACCTTTATTTCATATCCTTGATCTTTAGCTTGGTCTTCAGTAAGTCCAACAGAAGCAATTTCAGGACTGGCATAGGTGCATCCAGGAATATTTCCATAGTCTATTTTTTCAGAATGTAAACCAGCTATTTTTTCTACACATGTAATTCCTTCAGCTGAGGCAACATGAGCCAGGGCTGGACCGGGAACTACATCTCCAATAGCATAATATCCTGGAATATTAGTTTGATACCAGTCATTTACTAATATTTTGTCTCTGTCTGTAATGATCCCTACATCTTCTAATCCAATATTTTCTATATTAGTTTTTATACCTACAGCAGATAAAACAATATCAGCTTCTAAAATTTCTTCACCTTTTTTAGTTTTAACAGTAGCCTTTATTCCTTTTCCAGAAGTATCTACAGATTCTACGGAAGCATTAGTCATGACCTTAATACCAGCTTTTTTAAAGGATCGTTCAAATTGTTTAGAAACATCTTTATCTTCTAAAGGAACTAAATTTGGTAAATATTCTACGATGGTAACCTTCGTTCCCATGGCGTTATAAAAGTGGGCAAATTCTACACCAATAGCACCAGAACCTACAACAATCATAGATTTTGGTTGAAAAGGTAAAGTCATTGCTTTTCTGTATCCAATTACTTTTTCACCGTCTTGTGGTAAGTTAGGTAATTCTCTAGATCTAGCTCCAGTAGCAATAATAATATGATCGGCACTGTATTCTTTTACCTTTCCGTCTTCGCCTGTTACAGCAACTTTTTTTCCCGTCTTAACTTTTCCAAACCCGTCTATAATATCTATTTTATTCTTTTTCATTAAGAATTGAACACCTTTGCTCATTCCATTGGCTATATTTCTACTTCTAGATACTACTGCGTTAAAATCTTTATCAATTGATTCTGCTTTCAAACCATATTGGTCTACATGCTTAAGGTAATCATATACCTGAGCACTTTTTAATAAAGCTTTTGTAGGAATACACCCCCAGTTTAAACAAACACCTCCTAGACTTTCTTTTTCTACAACAGCTGTTTTAAAGCCAAGTTGAGAAGCTCTAATGGCAGTGACATATCCTCCAGGTCCACTTCCAACAATGATGATATCATATTTCATATTTTTACTTTTTAAGAATGTTTACACGGAGTTTTATCAGTTTTAAAATTTTATTGAGGTGTCTTTAACTCCCTACAGACACCATATATTACATTCTATTGGGTACATCTATGCCCAATAAATTGAATGCAGATTTTATAATTTCAGCAACTTTACTCGCCAATTGAACTCGTATTGTTTTTTTTGTTTCATCTGTTTCTCCTAATATGGATACATTTTGATAGAAGGAATTAAATTCTTTTACCAAGTCATATGTGTAATTAGCAATAAGTGCAGGTGAAAAGTTTTTTGCTGCTTGTTGAATTATATCTGGATACAATTCTATTTGTTTAATTAATTCTTTTTCTTTTGTATGTAGAGACACACCAGCAATATCTACTGGCTCATCATATTTAAAAGTAGCTTTACGAAGAATTGATTGTATTCTTGCGTATGTATATTGAATAAACGGACCCGTATTACCTTGGAAATCTACAGAAGATTTCGGGTCAAATAATATACGCTTCTTTGGATCTACCTTTAAAATAAAATATTTAAGTGCACCTAGCCCAATCATTCGATATAAGTCTATTTTTTCTTCATCTGAATACCCATCTAACTTTCCTAATTCTTGAGAAATATTTTTTGCAGTATCTGTCATTTCTTGCATTAGCTCATCAGCATCCACTACTGTTCCCTCTCTAGATTTCATTTTCCCTGAGGGTAAATCTACCATACCATAACTTAAATGATATAATTGTGCTGCCCATGAAAACCCTAATTTTTTTAAAATCAAAAATAAGACTTTGAAATGATAGTCTTGTTCATTTCCAACTGTATAAACCATTCCATTGATGTCTGAATGATCTTTGACACGTTGGATGGCAGTTCCAATATCTTGAGTCATATAAACAGCTGTACCGTCTGATCTAAGCACTAGCTTTTCATCTAATCCTTCGTCAGTTAAATCACACCATACAGATCCATCGTCTTTTTTAAAGAATACTCCACGAGTTATTCCATCTTCTATAACATCTTTACCTAATAAATAAGTATCACTTTCGTAATATAAAGTATCAAAATTTACCCCTAAATTTTGGTAAGTAATTTTAAATCCATCATACACCCATTCATTCATCATTTTCCATAGAGCAACAGTTTCTGGATCTCCTGCCTCCCATTTTAACAACATCTTTTGAGCTTCAATTAGAATAGGCGCTTGTTTTTTTGCTTCTTCTTCAGATAGTCCATCAGATATTAGGTTGTTAATCTCTTTTTTATAGATATCATTAAATTTCACATAATAGAACCCAACAAAACTATCTCCCTTCATTCCTTTTGATTCTGGGGTCTCTGAGTTTCCATACCTTTTCCACGCTAACATGGACTTGCAAATGTGGATACCACGATCATTGATTATCTGAGTTTTATAAACTTTGTTTCCGGAGGCTTTTAAAATTTCAGCTACTGAATACCCTAGTAAATTATTTCTTACGTGCCCCAAGTGAAGTGGCTTGTTGGTGTTAGGTGAAGAATATTCAACCATCACAACATTTTTAGAGTCGGAGCAAAGGCCATAAGATTCTTGATTAAAATTAGTGTAAAAAGACTGAAGATAAAAACGATCATCTATGACTAAATTTAAAAATCCTTTAACTACATTATAGGAAACAACTTCTTCAATGTTTTCAACTAGATACTTTCCAATACCTTCACCTATTTGAACTGGGTTTCCTTTCTTATACCTGAGCATAGGAAAGATAACAATAGTAATATCTCCTTCAAAATCTTTTCGCGTAGCCTGAAATTCAACCGATGGAATTGTAGTTTCAAAAAGTATTATAAAACCTTCTTTTACTTTGGTCTCTAAAAGGGTTTGAATATTCATTGAGTATCTTAAATTGAAGTGCAAAATTACATATTTTATTTGTTTTTATGATGGATGTTTAAGTAGATTTTATTGGTACTTTTGCATAGCTATAGCTAATTTAAAAGATATCAAACTAGAGAAGGAGCAAGCTTTGAGTACAAAAGCAGAAAAGTTTAGTTTTACAAAATGGAAAAAAGATTAAAACAGTTAACCAAATTGTCCAAGGAAACCATGCCTGAGACTCTGAAGTATTTTAAAATGCTTAAGAAAAGAACACCTAAGAATCTAGATCTAGTAATGAAAAATCTTCATGAGGAAGAATTCAAAAAAACTGATTGTTTGTCTTGCGGAAATTGTTGTAAAACAACCAGCCCAATATTTATAGAAAAAGATATTCAACGAATTTCTAAATATCTAAAAATCAAAGAACATGTTTTTATAGATAAATACCTCGTGAGAGATCAAGATGATTTTATGGTTTTAAAAACTGCTCCGTGCTCTTTTTTTGATGAATCTGACAATTCGTGTTTTATTTACAAAGTTAGACCCAAAGCATGTTCTGAATATCCTCATACAGATAGAAAGAAATTTATTCAGATTACAGACTTAACTGCTGCTAATACTGAGGTTTGTCCTGCTGCATTTTCAATTATAGAAAAATTAAAAAAGCATATTCCACTTCAGTATAATAAAAAAGTTAGAAGAAGCTAAGTATTCTTGAAGATGAGTTATTGATTTTTGTAAATTATTTAGTATCGATTAATTTTTAAAAAAAACTTGTATTTTAGTACAAAATAAAAATCATGTCAGATATATTGAATTATTTTGAGACCATTCCTTCTTTGCATAGAAGTTTGATTCTAGTTGGTGGAATTACTTTTTTTTGGCTTTTAGAAGGCGTATTACCTTTATTTAATTTTAATTATAAAAAATGGAAACACGCTTTCCCTAATTTATTTTTTACAGCCACGACTGTCATTATAAATTTTTCTTTGGCCTTTTTACTCTTAAATACAGCAGATTGGGTTCAAGTTAATAATTTTGGTATTATAAATTGGTTACCCGAGATGCCACTATGGCTTTATGTATTATTAGGGATACTTTTGCTTGATTTTTTTGGCGCCTATTTAGCACATTTTACAGAACACAAAATTAAACCTTTGTGGATGATTCATTTAGTTCACCATTCAGATCATAAAGTAGATACCACTACCGCTAACAGACATCATCCATTAGAAAGTGTGATTCGTTTTACATTTACGCTGCTAGGTGTTTTAGTAGTAGGGACTCCTATCGCCATTGTGATGATTTATCAATCGATGTCTTTAATTTTTACTCAGTTTACACATGCAAATATTAAAATTTCAAAATCGTTAGATAAACTACTAAGTTATGTGATTGTCTCTCCAGATATGCATAAAGTTCATCATCACAACCTATTACCATACACAGATGCTAATTATGGAAATATTTTTTCAATTTGGGATCGTTTATTGGGTACTTATATGCATTTAGATAGAGATAAAATTGTGTATGGTGTAGATACTTTTCCTAATGAATCAATCAATTCTTCTTTAAAAGAATTATTAAAACAACCTTTTCAGAAGTATAAAAAACCAACCAATTCTGCTGATTTGGTAAAATAGGTTATTGATAAATCAAATATTTATTTCTAACAATCTTAAACTTATCTAGGCCTTTCTTCCAGGAAGCTCTAATAACAGACTCTGAAGCTTCTTTTTCTAGTTGAGTTTGTAAGGATTTTGTTCCAGCTAATTTTGTGAAAAAAGAATTAAAAAAACTTTTAGTTCTATTTTGTTTGTAGGCTTTAATCAACCAACTTAGATTGATGTTGCTTAGTTTGTTTACTTTTCTCAAATCTTCACCATATGATATTGCATGAGCATGTTTTGGGTATTTTGAACCTTCATTAGGAACAGCAGTAAACGTAAATTTACTTTTTTTGTTTAAAAAAGGTGAACCATAAATTTGAAATTGCATATCTGTTCCGCGACCAGCACTAACGTTAGTTCCCTCAAAAAAACATAAACTAGGGTATAAATTAATAGACTTCTCATTAGGAAGGTTAGGTGAAGGTTTAATAGGTAATATATATTCTGAATTGTGAGTGTAGTTTTTTAATTTAATTACTGTTAAAGCCACCTTAACACCGTCTTTTAACCATTTTTCTCCATTAATCATTTGACCATATTCACCAATTGTCATTCCATAAACAACAGGGACGGGGTGCATTCCTACAAAACTTTTGTGATCAGTTTCTAAAACAGGACCATCTATATAATGCCCATTAGGGTTTGGTCTATCTAACAATATTAATGGGATATTTAGTTCTGCACAAGCCTCCATTACATAATGTAAAGTAGAGATGTAGGTATAAAATCTAGCACCTACATCTTGAATATCAAAGATTACTAGATTAATTCCTTTTAATTGATCTTTAGTAGGTTTTTTATTTTTTCCGTATAAAGAAATAATTGGAAGTTTTGTTTTTATATCTACTCCATCCTCTATAGACTCTCCCGCATCTGCCTTACCTCTAAAACCATGTTCTGGAGCAAATACTTTTTTTATATTTAAATCTAAAGAAACTAGGCTATCTACTAAGTGGGTAGTTTTTTTTCTATCATAAATAACTGAGGTTTGATTTGCAACAATCGCAATTTTTTTTCCTTTTAATTTTGGTAAATATGAGCCAATTTGATCTGCACCAGTTTGTATATAATGCATAGATTCCTGTTCTTGACCGAAGGAAACGATTGTTGAACTAATTACTAGAAGAATAAATAAATATGTATTTTTACGTATAGTTAAAATCATAGCATTGAATTACGAATTATTTTTGGCGAAACGCATTATCTCTAGCAAAGAGTATAAAAATAGTATTTCATCTCCAATAATAAAAATAGCTATCATGGCAATTTCATTAGGAATGATAGTTATGTTGATTGCAATTGCTACAGGAGATGGTCTTCGAGAGAAAATCAGAAGTAAAATTTCTGGTTTTAAAGGGCATGTTCAAATTACAAACTATGATGCTAATAATTCCGATGGTTCTGTTATTCCTATTGATAAAAATCAGAAATTTTACCCAAGTTTTTCAACTATAGAGGGAATAAAAAATGTTCAAGTTTATGCCAATCAAGTTGGGTTAATTAGAACAAAAACAGATTTTGAGGGAATAATTTTTAAAGGAGTTTCTTCAGATTATGATTGGACTTTTTTTAAGGAATATTTAATTTCAGGAAGTCTTCCAAACTTTAATCAAAAAAGAACGAGAGATATTCTATTGTCATCAACAGTCATCAATAGATTAAAATTACAATTAAATGACACAATTAATGTAACCTTCTTTAAGAACAATACTAATAAACTACCTTCTAATAGAAAATTAGTTATCGTAGGTGTCTATGATACTGGTTTTTTGGAATTTGATAAAAATATGATGATAGGAGATATTAGGCAAGTTCAAAGATTAAATAAATGGAAATCAAATGAAGTTGGAGGGTTTGAAATCATTTTAAAAAATTTTGATGATTTAAGTCTCAAGGGGAATGAAATTTACAGAGAGATAGATTCAACTTTAGATGCTACCACTATAGCTGCAAAATACCCTGCTCTTTTTGAATGGATAGAACTTTTTGATAATAATACATGGTTTATTATAATAATTATGATCTTAGTAGCAGGTATTAATATGATTACTGCACTTTTAGTTTTGATTTTAGAGCGAATACCTATGGTAGGAATTTTGAAGTCTTTGGGAAGTACTAATTGGAGCATACGAAAGATTTTTTTATACAATGCCTCTTACTTAATTTTTATTGGATTATTTTGGGGGAATTTAGCAGGCTTAACATTACTTTTTATTCAGAAATATGGAGGATTTATTACTCTAGATCCAGCTACATATTATGTTTCAGAAGTCCCAGTAAGTATTAATTTGTTATCTATAGTTTTATTAAATATTGGAACCTTAATAGTGTGTTTAGTTATGTTAATTGTTCCTTCTATTATTATTACAAAGATTGAGCCTTCTAAATCTATCAAATTTGCTTAATAATCTCCTTATGAAAACACCAGTCCCTAGAAGGTTATCTCTAAAATATTTTGTTCCTTTACACCATAATATTTAATTAAATGCAATACGCTAATAATATTTTAGAAACTATTGGAAATACTCCTTTAGTTAAGATAAATCATTTGACAAAAGATTTACCATGTTTAGTTCTTTCAAAATATGAAACTTTTAATCCAGGAAATTCTGTAAAAGATAGAATGGCCTTACAGATGATTGAAGATGCAGAAGCGGATGGGCGTTTAAAACCAGGAGGAACCATTATAGAGGGCACTTCAGGGAATACTGGTATGGGATTAGCATTGGCAGCTGTAATTAAAGGATATAAGTGTATTTTTGTAATGGCTGATAAACAATCTAAAGAAAAAGTTGATATTCTTAGAGCAGTTGGAGCAGAGGTAGTTGTTTGCCCAACTGATGTTGAGCCAGATGACCCCAAATCTTATTATTCAGTGTCTAAAAAATTAGGAAGAGAAACTCCAAATTCTTGGTATGTAAACCAATATGACAATCCAAGTAATTGCAAAGCACATTTTAAAAGCACAGGTCCAGAAATATGGGAGCAAACTAGTGGTAAAATAACTCATTTTGTAGTTGGAGTAGGAACAGGTGGAACTATTTCTGGTGTTGGAAGCTATTTGAAAATGATGAATCCCAACATCAAAATTTGGGGAATAGATACTTACGGATCAGTTTTTAAAAAATATCATGAAACTGGTGTTTTTGATGAAAATGAAATTTATCCATATGTTACTGAGGGTATCGGAGAAGATATCTTACCACTTAATGTAAACTTTTCTTTGATTGATGGATTTACTAAAGTAACTGATAAAGATGCAGCAATTTATACTCAAAGACTTGCAAAAGAAGAAGGAATGTTTTTGGGGAATTCTGCAGGAGCAGCAATTAAGGGGCTCCTCCAGTTAAAAGAACATTTTACAAAAGATGATGTGGTAGTAGTTTTGTTTCATGATCATGGAAGCAGATATGTTGGGAAAATGTTTAATGATGATTGGATGCGTGAACAAGGATTTATTTAGGATATATTTCTACATCAAGATTACTTACAATAATCAAGTAAGATTAGTATCTTTATGATTAATAATGAAATTATTAATTATGAAAACTTTAAAAATTATCTTTTTTACATTGTTTATTGTATCATGTACTACTATTCAACAATCTTCAAACAATCCTATGAATTATTCAGATAAAGTTTTAGAAAAAGCAAAAGCTATTCACAATAGAGTATTAGTCTTAGATACTCATGTAGATATTAGTGTTTCTAATTTTACTGCTGACAAAAACTATACAAAAGACATAGGAAATCAGGTAAATCTACCCAATATGGAAGCTGGCGGATTAGATGTTGCATGGTTCATAGTTTATACCGGGCAAGGAGAATTAACTCCAGATGGGTATGATAAAGCTTATGAAAATGCAATTAGTAAATTTGATGCTATAGTAAGATTAACTAAAGAAATTGCACCTCAAAGAATAGGTTTAGCAGTTAGCTCTAAAGAAGCCAGAGAACTACATGCTGAAGGTAAGAAAATAGCTATGATAGGAGTAGAGAATGCTTATCCACTAGGTACAGATATATCTAGAGTAAAAGAATTTTATGACAGAGGAGCTAGATACATGTCATTATCTCACAACGGTCACAGTCAGTTTTGTGATTCTAATACTGGAGAAAAAGATAGTTTGTGGATAGACAAAGGAGTGAGTAATCTTGGAAAGCAGGTTATTAAAGAAATGAATAAATGGGGTATGATTATCGATGTTTCTCATCCATCTAAACAATCTATAAAAGACATGATATCTCTATCCAAGGCTCCAATTATAGCATCTCATTCATCAGCAAGAGCTTTATGCAATCATAGTAGAAATTTAGATGATGAACAATTAGAATGGATGAAGTCTAATGGTGGAGTAGTTCAAACAGTAGCATTTAGCTCTTATCTGAACTCAGAAAAACATAATGCATATTCAACTGCTATCTCTGGAAAAATTGAAAATTTAGCCAAAGAAAGAGGAATAGAGATGCTGTCTTGGGATCAGATTAGAAAATTAGAGACTACTGAGAGAGAAACATATGTAAAGGAATACAGAGCAATGTCAGAAGAGGCAACTTTAATGATGAATGATTCAGATCCAAAACCAGTGGATGTTGCAGATTTCGTAGATCATATAGATTATTTGGTAGAAAAAATGGGGTTAGATCATGTTGGTATAAGTTCAGATTTTGACGGAGGAGGAGGAATTTATGGATGGAATGATGCTTCTGAAACGTTAAATGTAACCTCAGAGTTAGTAAAAAGAGGGTACACAGAAGATGAAATTGAAAAATTATGGAGTGGTAATTTACTTAGAGTATTAGATGAGGTAGATGCAGTAGCAAAAAAACTCCAAGCAATTGATAAATTGTAACTTAGTACGATTATTTATAAATTTAAAAAACCATCTCCTCAGAGATGGTTTTTATAGTTAAAACTAATTCAAATCACTTTAAAAAATTAAATAATCAATTTTTTAATTAATAGTTCAACTACTGTGCCAGAATTAGTTATTTAGATTATTTAGTGTAATAAAATATAATTTTCACATTTATTTAACTTAATTGTTTAATATTTATGAAAAAATCTGAAATTTTACTTGGCGTGCTTGTGAGCCTTGTAAGAAGAGCGAACCAATGCACCACTTTCTACATACATAAAACCCATTTCTAAGCCTAAAGTTTCATATTTTTTAAACTGACTAGGAGTAATAAATTCTTTAACAGGTAAGTGTTTTTTTGTAGGTTGTAAGTACTGACCGATTGTTAAAACATCTAATCCAACCCCCTGGAGGTCTTTCATTGTTTGAATGACTTCTTGCTCTGTCTCTCCCAATCCTAACATTAATCCTGTTTTGGTTCTCATTCCTTTTTCCTTAAGGTATTTAAGAACCCCTAAACTTCTATCATATTTTGCTTGAATACGAACTTCTCGTGTAAGTCTACGAACAGTCTCCATATTGTGAGAGACTACCTCTGGATGTACTTCTATAATTCGATCTATTTGTGAATTTTTTCCTTGAAAATCAGGAATTAAAGTTTCTAAAGTTGTGTTTGGATTTGCTCTTCGTATAGCCTCTACAGTTTCTGCCCAAATAATTGAACCACCATCTTTTAAATCATCTCTATCTACTGAGGTGATTACTGCATGTTTAATATTCATAATTTTAATTGACCTGGCCACTTTCTCTGGCTCATCCCATTCAACTGTTTCTGGTCGTCCTGTTTTAACGCCACAAAAACCACAAGAGCGAGTACAAATATTTCCTAAAATCATAAATGTAGCGGTACCTTCTCCCCAACATTCACCCATATTTGGACAACTCCCACTAGTACAAATAGTGTTTAATTTATACTTATCTACAAGTCCTCTAAGTTCAGTGTATTTTTTACCAACAGGCAGCTTAACACGCAACCAATCTGGTTTTTTTTCGCGTCTAGGAAGAACAATTGTATCGTTTACCATTTATAATTTTATAAAAATTTATACAAAGTTACGAAGAAAACAATTAAATATTCAATAAGAACCAGGTACTAAATCCGATTAAAAAAATAATTCCACAGACACTTAATATCTTCATATAGATAGAGGGGTGGTATTTCTTTGGTGTATGCTTTCCGCTTATCAAAATAAAGTTTAAAATAGCATAAAAAGGAGCTGTTAGAAAAGATAGTATAGTTGCTATTTTAACCATTAACCCCATGTCATTTCTAAAGAATCTCAGGATGATGTAGGTCCCTATCCCTAAAAGAAGAATCCAAAACCAATAGTTTAATTTTATTTTTTCAGAAAACAATAAATCATTAGCTTTAGCCATCGTTCTAGGTGAAGCATCTAGAGTTGTAATGGTGGTACTAAACATGGTTGTAAATGCAGCTATAGCAATAAACACATAAGCTAAATTACCTAAATTTTCAGTATATAATGTTATTAATTGTCCTGCAAAAACATCTCCTTTGTTAGAGAAACTTTCACCAGAATTATACATTACCAAAGCACCTAAAATCACAAAACATACAGCTAAAAAAATGGTTCCAAGATAACCAACATTAAAATCGAAAATAGCTTGTTTAGTTGTTGTTTTTTTTAATGTAGCCCTTTCTTTTTCTAATGACCATATTGATTGCCATATTGAAATGTCTAAAGGTGCTGGCATCCAGCCTAAAAATGCAATTAAAAAAGTAATTTCAAAAGCTCCTTTTGGAAATACTTGAGTGAAAGTAAATGCCTGGTTATTTTTTATAAGGGCCACGCTAACTGCAATTAGTGTACAAATAGTTAATAGTAAAATAACATATTTCATCAAATTATCTAAAAGTTTGTATTCACCAATAAGCAATATAGTAATACTAAGAATAGTAATTAATAAAGACCAAGTAACCATGTCAAAAAATCCAAAAAGGTTAACAGCTAATCCAGCAGTAACTATGGTAACAGCAGCTTGTATAATAAACATTGTTATAAAACTAATGCTATAACTAATCACCAACACACCTTTTCCTAATTTTTTGTAACCATCTAACAATGTCTCTCCTGTTGCAGCAGCATAACGAGGGCCAAATTGGAAAAAAGGATATTTAAAAAATGCAGCAATTAATAGTGCCCATAATAAACCAAAACCAAAATCTGCCCCAGCTCTTGTAGACTGAACTAAATGAGAGACTCCAACAGCAGCCCCAGCAAAAAGCAATCCAGGCCCTAAAGATTTAAACGTCAACTTTTTCATTAAGATTTTTTTATAATCTCAGCTAATATTTTTTTCGCTCTTAATAGTTTTATTTTAACGTTGTTCATTGGCTCATTAATTTCATGAGAAATTTCTTTATAACTCAATTCTTTAAAATAACGTAAATGAATGACCTCTTGATATTTTGGTTTCAGCTGTTTGATGTCTAATAATAATTTTGCTAAGTTTTGTTCAGTAATAATTTTATCTTCTGGTGTTGGGTTATCGTCAATAATTTTATAGGCCTCTGCTTCCTGATTTTGAGATGTAGATAGATTAATAGTGGTTTTATTTTTTCTTATGAGATCTATGTGTATGTTTTTTGAAATTGTAATTAGCCAAGTTTTAAACTGATATTTTTCATTAAATGTGTTGATTTTATCAAAAGCCTTTGAAAAAGATTGAATAGTAATATCTTCAGCGTCATTCTCGTTTTTGGTTCTTTTTAGCTGATAATTGTAGACGTCTGACCAGAAATGGTGTAATAAAAAGTTAAAAGAAACTTGGTTTCCTTTTTTTGCTTTATGAATGTTAGCAGTCAAAATTTCTTTTGTTATTTCCAATGCCTTGGTTTTGAAATAGAGTTGGTCATAAATATAGCAAATTGAAATAGAATTAAAAATATTTCTAAAAAGGGTAAATAATAAATAATATTTTTCTCTTTAAATTTTTTTGCACAAAAACCAATTGTAATATAAGAAAGTAATAGATAACTAATAAAAAAGCTAATAGCTATAATAGACGGACTAAAAGTTAAAATTAATGGAGCTAAAATGAAAAATATAAATTTTGACCCATGAAAGAGTCCAAGAAAAAATTGATGTTTAAATTTATAGTATTGGGCAGTAGATATATGTCTTCTTTTCTGACGAAACCATTTTTTAAGAGTGTCAGGAGCCTCAGAGATTGTATAGCTATTTGAGTTTAAGGCTATATTAGTATTGTAAGAACTAGCAGCATCTCTGATAAATAAATCGTCATCACCGCAGAGTATTTTCATGTGATCTATAAAACCATTTACTCTAAAAAAATCACTTTTTGTATACGCTAAATTTCTTCCAACAGCCATGTATGGCGATCCTAATTTGGCATATGAAAAATATTGAATTGCTGCTATTAGGGTTTCAAAACGAATCATTAAATTAACAAAAGAATTTTTCTTTGATTTGTATGCTCCATATCCTAATATTATTGTTTTTGATTCAGTAAAATGATTACTCATTTCTTGAATCCATTTTCTAGATGAGGGGATGCAATCTGCATCTGTAAAAAGTAAATGTTCGTTAGTTGCAGCTTTAATTCCTAGAGTTAGTGCATATTTCTTATTTCCCCAAAAAGCCTCATTATTTTTAACATTGACAATTTTAATTTTTGAGCTTTGTTTTTGAAATCTTGTCATTGTTTCCAAGGTTTCATCGTTAGAACCATCATTAATTAAAACTAATTCAAATTTTTTATACTCTTGATCTAAGAGTAGTGGAATAAGTTTATTTAAATTTAATACCTCATTTTTAGCACAAACAATTACTGATATGGGAAGAGTTTCCTCAAGAGTTGCATTAGTAGTTTTATGAAAAAGAATTGGAATAAAACTAAATAAATAAGCAAGTTGAATTACTGCAGTAGCTACAAAAATGTAGGTTAGAACAGTAAAAATCATCAGTCTTTATTTATGAGTAGGTTCGGCACAATCTTGAAACTGGTCGGGAGTTTTACCACAAAAACCACATGCTTCACCATCTTTGTTTAGTACTGGGTTTTGACTGGCGCAAGTTCCGGCAAATTCACCATCTTTTTTTGCCCAAATTTTTATAGCTATACCAGCTACTCCCAGAGCTAATAATCCAATGGTTAATAAAATAAGTTTCATAGTAATCTATTTTTATCGTTCAAATATACTCTTTCTTCTAGAGAAAATAGTTGTGTCATGTGCCAATATTAAGTAGCATTTAATATCTAAATAAAATGAAATAAATAACAATATTTATACTTTAATAAAATGTTATTAAAGCCTATTTAATAACATTTACTTCAATTTCTAATGCAATTTCAAAAGTAACCAAGATAGCTTGTTGAATTTTTTTTGCAAGTTTAAGAATATCTGACCCTTTAGCATTTCCATAGTTAACTAAAACTAGTGCTTGGTTTTCATGAACTCCACAATCTCCAAAACGTCTCCCTTTAAAACCAATGGTTTCTATTAACCAACCTGCAGGTATTTTATATGAAAGAGTGGTACCTGTGTTATTGTTTGCTTCCACTTTATAAAAAGGAATAGTAGGATATCTTTTCTGAATTCTTTTAAAAAGTTTTGATGAAATTACTGGGTTTTTAAAAAAACTACCGCTATTGCCAATTTCTTTGGGATCTGGTAACTTAGATTTTCTAATTTTAATTACAGCATCAGCTACGTCTTTAATGGTAGGGGTACTAATGCCATTTTTAACAAATTCTTTCTCAATAGCTCCGTAACTTGTATTTAATTGGTGTTTATTTTTGGTGAGCTTAAAACTAACAGATGTAATGATAATCTTTTCTTTTAATTCATTTTTAAATATTGAATTTCTGTAATCAAAATTACATTCTTTATTAGTAAACTGAAATTTTTTGGAATTATTGATATATAAACCCTCTACTTTAGTTATAACATCTTTAACTTCAACACCATAGGCACCAATATTTTGAATAGGAGAAGTTCCAACATGTCCAGGTATTAATGAAAGATTTTCTAAACCACCATAATTTTGTGAAATACACCATACTACAAATTCATGCCAATTTTCTCCCGAATTTACAGTTAGAAGAACTTCATTTTTATTTTCAAAATCAACAGAAATCCCTTTAATATTAATATAGACAACAAGCTTATTGATGTTTTGAGTGAGAAGCATATTGCTACCTCCACTAAGCAAAAAAATATTTTTTTCTTGTGCTAAAATTTTTTGAAGATTGTATACACTATCTACACTAACAAACCTTTTAGCAAAAACATCTATTCCAAACGTATTGTAGGCTTTAAGAGATATGTTTTGTTGTATATTCAAGTTGTAAGTATTGTAAAAAAAATAAATTAAGAATAACTAAATTGAGTTAGTTCAAACTTACATTTTTTATTTTTGATAACTTATCAATGCCATTTTTAAAATTTCTACACATCTAAGTAATTCCACTTTGTTTAAAACATATGCCAGACGAATTTGATTTTTACCCTCACCTTTAGTTGAGTAAAAACCACTTGCGGGAGCTACCATTAACGTTTCATGTTTATGGTGAAATTTTTCTAACATCCATTGAGCAAAATGATCAGCATCATCGACTGGTAATTCAGCTACACAGTAGAATGCTCCTTTTGGATTAGCAACTTTTACACCTTCTATTTGTTTTAATTCAGATATTAATGTGTTTCTTCTGGAAACATATTCTTTGGTAACTTTATTAAAATAATTTTGAGGAGTATCTAAAGCAGCTTCACTGGCTAAAAGAGCATAAGTTGGGGGGCTTAATCTTGCTTGAGAAAATTTAATAGCTGTATTCATAAACTCCTTATTTTTGGAAACTATGCAGCCGATTCTGGCACCACACATGCTATAGCGCTTAGAAACAGAGTCAATCATAATTGCATTTTCCTCTAAGCCAGGTTCAGACATTACAGAGTGATGTTGATGACCATCATAAGTAAATTCTCTGTAGACTTCGTCAGCAATTAAGAATAAATCATATTTTAAAACAAGTTGTTTTAATTTTTGAATCTCATCTTTACTGTAAAGATATCCTGTTGGATTTCCTGGATTACAAATTAAAATAGCCTTAGTTTTTGAAGTGATTAATTTCTCAAAGTCTTCAATAGAAGGTAATGCAAAATTTTCTTCAATTTTTGAAATTACAGGAACTACAGTAACTCCAGAAGCTGTTGAGAATCCATTATAATTTGCATAAAAAGGCTCCGGTATAATAATTTCATCTCCTGGATCGGTGATACTTCCAATAGTAAACAATAGAGCTTCAGAACCTCCTGTAGTTACATTAATATCTTTAGCATTTATATTAATGTTATTTTTTTTATAATATGTAGCTAGTTTTTCTCTGTATTCTTCAGATCCTTCTGATCTAGCGTAAGAAAGTACTTTTAATGTATTGTTTTTTACTGCATCTAGAGCAACTTTTGGTGTTTCAATATCAGGTTGACCTATATTTAAATGATAAACTTTAGTACCGTTCTTTTTTGCTGCTTCTGCATAAGGAACGAGTTTTCTTATTGGAGATTGTGGCATTAAAAGCCCTTTGGTAGAAATTGATGGCATTTTTATTTAAAATTGAAATTCTTTTGCAAATTTGCAAAATATATTTAAGATAATTCTAAGTTTTTGTCATAGTCATTAAGTATGTACATGATTTTAAAAATATTTTTTCTTTTATCATAATAAATGTATCTTATGGCTATAACATTTCCCTATGAAAAATACACTTCAGATATTTTTAATCTTATTTTTTGCCATATGTATTAATATTAGAAGTCAAAGCGAAGGTTTTCGTATGATGAATACTATGAAAACTTTCGAAGACATTCGTTTTCAATTTATTAATAATCTTATAGTAATCCCAATTAAAGTTAATAATAAAAAACTAAATTTCATTTTAGATTCAGGAGTCAATAAGACCATTGTTTTTAATTCTTCTAAGGTAGATACAATACTTTCAAATTTTGAATATAAGTATAAACTCAAGGGTTTAGGTAAGGGTTTACCAGTAAATGCAATTGTTTCAAAAAATAATTTATTTAGAATTAATAATTTAATTGCTGTCAATAAAAATGTGTACGTAATTTTAAAAGATGATTTTGATTTATCATCAAAAATGGGGATTACTATTCATGGTGTTATTGGATATGATATTTTTTCTGATTTAATTTTAAGAATTAATTATAAGAGTAAAAAAATCCGTTTTTATAATCCTTCAAAATACAAACAAAAAAAATGTAGTAATTGTGAAGTACTACCTTTAACTATTTTCCAAAAGAAACCCTATGTTGATGTAACGGTTAAACTTAATAATAATTCAAAAAAAGTACCAATTAAAATGCTCATAGATTCTGGTGGCTCAGATGCTATTTGGTTATTTGAATTTAGTAATAAAAATATTGTAACACCAGAAAATTTTTTTACTGATTTTTTGGGTGTTGGTTTGAGTGGAACGGTTTATGGAAAACGTAGCAGAATATCCTCTTTAGGGTTGGGTAAATTTTCATTAAATAAACCCACAGTTTCTTTTTTAGACACTCTTTTAACCAAAGAAGCAAGGAAATTTAATAAAAGAAACGGAAGTATTGGAGCTGGTATCTTAAAACGATTTACTGTTTGGTTTGATTATCCAAATAACCGGTTAATGCTAAAGAAAAATAGTTCTTTTAATGAGGTATTTAATTATAATATGAGCGGTTTAGAGATCGTTTATGATGGAAAGATTTTGGTAGAAGAATCAACAAGAAATTATGCTGAATTAAGCAGAGGGACCCAAGATCCAAACGGTAATAGAAATTCTGTTAGCTTAATTGAAAATTATGTGTATAAATTTAAACCTAATTTTAAAATTTCTAATGTATTAGAGGGATCCCCAGCAGATTTAGCTGGAGTTATGAAAGACGATATTTTAATTAAAATAAATGGAAATCCAATTTATAATTTTCAATTGCATGAAATTATTTCCATTTTTCAGGAAAAAGAAAATAAATTAATTCGTTTGACTCTAATGAGAAATAATAAAAAAATTAAAACTGAATTTAAGTTAAAGAAGATTATTTAGTTATCTTTAGATAGGATACTTTTTTTCTTTTCTAGTAACGATACTTTTTCTACGTATCCTTTAATTTTTATCATTTTCCTCTCTGTTTTAGCATTTGAAAAAATAGTGATAGCTTTTGAGAATCCTCCAATTCTTTTGGTATCGTAAGAAACCTCAATTTTACCTTTTTCACCTGGCATTATGGGTTGGTCTGGTTTTTTAGGAACTGTACAACCACAAGAGGCTTGTACTCTAGTTATTATCAAAGGAGATTTTCCTGTATTAGTGAACTCAAATACTCGAGTTCCATTTGAGCCCATTGAAATTTTCCCATAATTGATTGTTTCTGTTAGAAATTTAAATGCTGGTTTTAAATCATCAACTTCTTGAGCAAAAGAACTGATATTAAAAAATAAAAATGTAATAAGTATGTGAAGGCTTTTCATGAAATTTTATTTTCTATAATTAACTTAAACAAATTTAATCAAAAAAACTTCAACACACTTTTAAATACTTCAGATAATTGTACTTTTGTCAGATACAGGTAAAAACTATTAAAAGGTATGAATATTCCATCTAAATATGATGCAAGTTTAGTTGAAAGTAAATGGTACGATTACTGGATGAAACACAATTATTTTCATTCAGAAGTAGATGAAAGGGAGCCCTATACTATAGTCATTCCACCACCTAATGTAACTGGTGTCTTGCATATGGGCCATATGCTAAATAATACTATTCAAGATGTTTTAATTAGACGTGCCCGTTTATTGGGGAAAAATGCTTGCTGGGTTCCTGGAACAGACCATGCGTCTATAGCCACAGAAGCAAAAGTTGTAGCAAAATTAAAAGAACAAGGGATTGATAAAAACGATCTTTCTCGTGAAGAATTTTTAACACATGCTTGGCAATGGAAACATGAGTATGGTGGTATTATTTTAGATCAACTCAAGAAATTAGGAGCTTCATGTGATTGGGAAAGAACAGCTTTTACCATGGATAAAGAAATGTCAGAATCTGTCATCAAGGTATTTGTGGATCTATATAACAAGGGATTGATTTACAGGGGTTTTAGAATGGTTAATTGGGATCCTGAAGCAAAAACCACTCTTTCAGATGAAGAAGTTATTCATGTGGAGAAACAAGGTGAATTATATTATCTTAATTATAATATTGAAGGGAGTGAAGAAGTATTAACAATCGCAACCACACGTCCTGAGACAATTTTTGGTGATACAGCTATTTGTATTAATCCAACAGACGAGCGTTTTAGCCATTTAAAAGGTAAAAAAGCTATTGTTCCTTTATGTAAACGCATCATACCAATTATTGAAGATGAATACGTAGATGTTGAATTTGGTACAGGTTGTTTGAAAGTAACTCCAGCACATGATGAAAACGACAAAGCTCTAGGAGAAAAGCATGCATTAGATGTAATTGATATATTTAACGATGATGCTTCTTTAAACTCTTTTGGGTTGCATTATGAGGGAAAAGATAGATTTGTTGTTAGAAAAGAGGTTGCTAATGAACTAGAAGAAAAAGGGCATTTGGTAAAAACAGAAGTTCATACAAATAAAGTTGGGACCTCAGAAAGAACGAAAGCTATTATAGAACCAAGATTATCTGATCAATGGTTTTTGAGGATGGAGGATCTTGTGAAGCCAGCTATTGATGCAGTTTTAGGGAATAATACTGACATTAATCTTTATCCAAAAAAATTCGAAAATACATACAGGCACTGGATGGAAAATATTCGAGATTGGAATATTTCTCGTCAGTTGTGGTGGGGGCAACAAATTCCAGCCTATTTCTATGGAAAAGGGAAAAATGATTTTGTAGTAGCGGAAAGTAAAGAGGATGCCTACGAACTAGCTATAAAGGAATTATCAAAATCATCAAACAACAACGGTAATTCTTTTTCAATTGATGATTTGCAACAAGATGAAGATGCTTTAGATACCTGGTTTTCTTCTTGGTTGTGGCCAATGTCGGTTTTTGATGGAATAAGAAATCCTGAAAACAAAGAAATTAAATATTATTATCCCACAAATGATCTAGTAACTGGGCCAGATATTTTGTTCTTTTGGGTTGCTAGAATGATAGTAGCAGGTTATGAATATAAATCTGAAAAACCTTTTCAAAATGTTTATTTAACAGGTTTGGTTCGCGACAAACAAAGACGTAAAATGTCAAAATCATTAGGAAATTCTCCTGATGCTTTAAAACTGATAGATACATACGGAGCTGATGGAGTTAGAGTTGGTTTACTCCTGAGTTCAGCAGCAGGTAATGATTTAATGTTTGATGAAGACTTATGTCAACAAGGAAAGCAATTTGCAAATAAAATTTGGAATGCATTTCGTTTGATCAAGGGTTGGGAAGTAGATGAAAGTCTTATACAACCATCTACTTCAAAAATAGGTATTGCATGGTATGAGGCTAAATTTCAAAAAGCGTTGACAGAAATTGAAGATCATTTTTCTAAATATCGATTATCTGATGCTTTAATGACTATCTATAAATTAATTACAGATGATTTTTCTTCATGGTTGCTAGAAATTGTAAAGCCTGCTTATAAACAGCCAATAGACACTCATACCTTCAACGCAACTATTAGAATTTTAGAAAATAACTTAAAAGTTTTACATCCATTCATGCCTTTTTTAACCGAGGAAATCTGGCAATATATAGCTAAAAGAACCCCAGAGGAAGCATTAATCATTGAAAAATATCCAATACTTGAAGATTTTGACAAAGAAATTATTTTAAAATTTGATTTTGTAACTGATGTTATATCTGGAATTAGAACTGTTAGAAAAAATAAAAATATTCCATTCAGAGATTCTATAGAATTAAATGTTATTAATAGAGAAAAGTCCACCAATCAGTTTGATGACATAATTTTAAAGTTAACCAATACCACTAAAATAAATGAGGTTATAGAAAAGGTAGAGGGTGCATCATTTAGAGTAAAGTCAAATGAATACTTCATTCCATTATCTATTGATAACATAGATATACATGCTGAATTATCAAAGTTAAAAAGTGAGTTAAAAAGAGCTGAAGGTTTTTTGTTTGGCATTCAAAAGAAATTATCTAATAATAAGTTTGTTGAAAACGCTCCTGAACAAGTAATTTCAATGGAAAGGAAAAAAGAATCTGATACCTTAGCAAAAATCAAAACCATTACATCGAGTATTCAAAATTTGAGTGATAATTAACATATGTATAATTTATAGTCTTAAAGTTATGTTATAATTAAATAGTTGTTAGAAAAAACTAATTTTTTTTGAATTTTTCTTAACTAATTTTTGTAAATTTAAAAAATATTAATATTAATATTAAAATTAAAACACGTGAAAACCCTCCCTAAACGTATATGTGCTATTGCTTTATCTATTCAAGTACTAGGCGATAAATGGTCGCTTCTTATCTTGAGAGATATCATTTTGCACAAAAAATCCAGATTCAAAGAATTTAGAAATTCTAAAGAAAAAATTGCAACTAATGTGTTAACCAATAGGTTAAAAAGACTTGTTAGTGAAGGACTTATAGAAAAACTTGATCCAACGGGAACAAAAAAAAGTACTCGTTACTTAGCTACTGACAAAGGAATTTCATCCTTACCCATTATTATTGAGATGTATTTGTTTTCTATACATGCCATAGATGAGTCTGTATTAGATGAGTCTCAAATAAATATAAAAAAACAAACTTTATCTAACAGAAAACTATTTGAAGAAACTAAGGCCAACGAGTATATTACATTCTCAAATCAACTCAAGGAAGATTTAATAAAGTCAAAACTTATAGTTGAGGTTAGTTAATATTTTCAGTTGTTACTTTCAAATTTAAATAATAGCTTCCCGTAATACTGTTATAGGATGCTTAGCATACCTGTTAGTACCATCTAAAATTTGATGACGACAGCTAGTCCCTGAAGCTATGATCTCTGTTTCTTTTGATGTATTTCTTATTTTGGGAAACAGAGTATCTTCGCCTACTTGCATACTTATTTTATAATGTTCTTTTTCATAACCAAAAGATCCAGCCATGCCACAACACCCAGTATTCATTATTGTTGGCGAATAATTTTCAGGAATATTTAAAATCGAAAAAGTAGCGTGTGTACTGGATAATGCTTTTTGATGACAATGACCATGAATTTTAATAGACTTTTTTTCAGTTGTAAATTGATTGGTTCTAATATTTCCTTTTTCAAATTCATTTTTTAAGAACTCTTCTATGGTAAATGTATTTTTAGCAATAATTTTTGCTGAATTTACATCATCAGCCAATCGAATATATTCATCTCTAAAAGTTAATATTGCTGAAGGCTCAATACCTATAAGAGGTGTTTTATTAGTAATTAAATCTTTAAAGATTGATATATTTTTATTTGCTACATCTTTAGCTTCTTTTAAAAACCCTTTAGAAATAAAACTTCGTCCACTTTCTGGATGCTTTATAAAGGTAGGATTATATCCTAGCCTTTTTAAAACAATAACAGTATCTTTTCCAATTTCTGTATCATAGAAATTGGTAAATTCATCACAGAAAACATATATAATTTTTTTACTACTAGAATGAGTTTGTTTCTTATACCAAGATTTCAAGGTTTTAGGAGTTAATTTAGGTACACTTCGTTTTAATGAAATACCCATAATAGATTTTGTTACATATGTATTTAACACCAAATTTGTTAAACTTGGAAATAAACTACCGATTTTATTGTATTTAACATTGTTTGCGAACATTGAATTTCTGAAAGAATAACCATTCTCTTCTTGATACTGATATAAAAATTCACTTTTAAGTGCAGCCACATCAACATTACTTGGACATTCTGAAGCACACGCCTTACAACTTAAACAGAGATCAAAAACTTCTTTAAGTTCTTGATGATTAAATTTATTTGATCTCTTTGAATTGGTTAAGAATTCACGCAACGTATTTGCTCTAGCACGCGTAGTGTCTTTTTCGTCTTTGGTTGCACGGTAACTTGGGCACATAGCACCACCAGCAGAGGCGGGCTTTCTACAGTCTCCAGAACCATTGCATTTTTCAGCTAATTTTAAAATTCCTTGATTGTCAGAGAAGTCTTGAATAGTTTTTATTTCAGGTTCTTTTCTGTCTATACTATATCGAAGACTCTTATCCATTGGAAAAGCATCCGTAATTTTTCCTTTGTTAAAAACATTGTTTGGGTCAAATGATTTTTTGATGCGTCTAAGTAGTTGATAGTTTGTTTCTCCTATCATTAATGGAATAAATTCAGCGCGTACAATACCATCTCCATGTTCTCCACTAAATGACCCTTGGTATTTTTTTACTAATTGAGCAGTTTCAGTAGTTATTTTTCTAAATAAAGAAACATCCTCTGATTTTTTTAAGTTTAATATTGGACGAAGATGTAATTCACCAGCCCCGGCATGAGCATAATAAACCGCCTTTTGCTGATACTTATCCATAATTTTAGTGAATTCATCAATATAATTTGGAAGATCGTTTAAATCAACAGCAGTATCCTCTATACATGCTACCGCTTTTTTATCTCCAATAATATTTCCTAATAAACCCAGCCCAGCTTTTCTGAGATTAAACATGCGTTTAATATTTTCCCCAACAACTTTGGGGTGGTGATATCCAAAATTGTTAATATTTAGCTCAGAGATTAATTCATCTGCTTTCTTTTGGGCTTCCTCCTTTGTATCACCTGAAACTTCAAACATTAAAATTGCCTCAGGATCTCCTTGAATAAAAAATCGATTCTTAGCTTGTTCACGGTTGTTTTTGGTGCAATCTAAGATTACTTTATCCATTAATTCACACGCATATAACTCGTGGTTCATAGCTAAAACTGTAGCTTTTAGACTTTCTTTTATACTATTAAAATGAGATGCAATGATTACACTTTCTTTAGGTTGTAGAGCATCTAATTGTAGCGTGATAGCTGTCGAAAAAACTAATGTACCTTCGCTACCAGACAAAAGTTTTGCTATGTTTATGGTGTCATCCTTACCGCCAAATAAATCAAAGTCAAGTAATTCATCTACAGCATAACCTGTATTTCTTCTGTGAATACTAGGTTTTGGAAATTGGTTTTTAATTTCTTGTTGAACTAGTTCTTGTGAAAGTTCACTGTATATAGAAGCATAAATACTGCCTTCTAAAGATTTGATTTGGGTTTTTAATTTAAATTCTTTGGAGTTTAATTCTTTAAAACTAGCAAAAGATCCATCACTTAAGACACCATCTATTTGTAAAACTTTGTCTCTAGTTACTCCATACTTTATAGAGGTGCTTCCAGAAGAATTATTACCAACCATTCCACCAATCATACATCTATTAGATGTTGAAGTATTCGGTCCAAAAAAGAGCCCAAATGGTTTTAAGAATAAATTGAGTTCGTCTCTAACTACTCCTGGTTCAACAGTAATCGTTTTATTGAGTTCGTCAAAAGCTAAAATTTTTGTAAAATGTTTAGAAACATCAACTATGATTCCTTCACCAACACATTGGCCAGCCAGTGATGTCCCTGCTGTTCTTGGAATTAATGTCAAGTTATTAGATGTGGCAAATTCAATTAAAATTTGAAGATCTTTTTCATTTTTTGGATAAGCAACAGCTAAAGGTATTTTTCTGTATACAGATGCATCTGTAGCATAAAGAGCCTTGTGTAAATCATCATATACAAGTGATCCAGACAACTTATTTCCAATTTCTTCTAATTTATTTTGATCTATCATTTCCTATTATTGAATATTTTGATTGTCTGAAAATTGTCCAGAAATATCCTCTTTATTTTTATCTAGCAATTAATGTAAGTTTCTCAAAGAATAATTTATTATTAGATAGCATAAATTTTTCAATCAAAAATAAGAGTTTTGTTCCAAAAAAAAGTAAAAATTGTTTTTAATATCTTTGTTAAAATCAAATCTAAATACTAATGAAAAATATAGTTCTCACCTTTTTATTTTTAACAATTTCTTTTTCAATAAACTCTCAAGAATTAGATCTAAATTATTACGTTCCCTCTGATCAAAATTACAATGACAAGATTCCTACTCCAAAGGAAATTATTGGCCATCAAGTAGGAGAGTGGCATGTTACTCATGATAAACTTGTTGAGTATATGAAGGTGTTAGCTAACTCATCTGATCGTATTACTCTTGAAGATAGAGGGAAAACATTTGAAGGAAGACCCTTGTTATTGTTAACGATTACCTCTCCAAACAATCATTCCCGTATAGACGATATAAGACAAAGGCATATAGAAGGTACCAATGACTCATCACTGGATGTAACCAATGATCCTATCGTTGTCTATCAGGGTTTTTCTATCCATGGAAATGAGCCTAGTGGTTCAAATGCTGCTTTGGCTGTAGCATATTATTTAGCAGCTTCAACTAGTTCAGCTACTGAAGATTTATTGAATAATACAGTAATTTTATTTGATCCATCTTTTAATCCAGACGGATTACAACGTTTTGCTTATTGGGCAAATACCAACAAGAGTAAAAATATTAACCCAGATTCAAATGATAGAGAGTATTTTGAGGTTTGGCCAAGAGGTAGAACAAATCACTATTGGTTCGATATGAATAGAGATTGGTTACCAGTACAGTTACCAGAATCTAGAGCTAGAATTGCATCATTTCACAAATGGTTACCCAATATATTAACAGATCATCATGAAATGGGATCCAATTCAACTTTCTTTTTTCAGCCAGGAATTCCAAGTAGAACACATCCTTTAACACCTCAATTAAATCAAGATTTAACTAAAGAGATTGGTAACTATCATGCAAAAGCATTGGATAAGATCGGTTCACAGTATTATTCAGAAGAAAGTTATGATGATTTCTACTATGGAAAAGGGTCTACATTTCCAGACATCAATGGAAGTATTGGTATTTTATTTGAACAAGGAAGTTCTAGAGGTCATGCTCAAGAAACATCTAATGGTATTTTAACGTTTCCATTTACAATTAGAAATCAATATACAGCAGCGATGTCAACTCTTGAAGCTGCAAAAAATATGCGTGTAAAAATATTAAAATATCAACAAGATTTTTACAAGAAAGCAAGGAATGAATCATCTAAAGCCAAAGCTATTGTTTTTGGAGATCATAAAGATGCCGCCAAAAGTTATCATTTAGCGGAGGTTTTAAAAAGACATCAAGTTGTTATACATGAAGTAAAGTCAGATTTTAGAGCAGGTGGTAAAAAGTTTAAAAAAGGATATAGTTATGTTGTCCCAATGAATCAAAAAAACCAAAAATTGGTAAAGGCAATGTTTGATGTAAGGACTAGCTTTAAAGATAGTTTATTTTACGATGTTTCTGCATGGACATTTAATCACTCATTTGGTGTAGATTATGCAGAAAATATTTCTTTAAATAATGCTGGGCCAGAAATTAAAACATTAAAAATAAATGAGGGTAGTGTTAGTAAAAAGAGTAATGTTGGTTATCTGATGCCCTGGAATGAATATTATACACCCAAAGCGTTGAATGCAATATTGCAAAAAGGGTTACGAGCAAAAGTCTCTATGAAAAACTTCAATAATGGAGGAAATTCATATGATTATGGTACAATTCAAATACCTGTTCAAAACCAAAAGCTAGATAGCCAAGAATTATACAATTTTTTAAAAACAGTTGCTAATGAAAGCCATCTAGAAATTAAGGGCGTTTCAACAGGCTTAAATGATGGGATAGATTTAGGAAGTAATAATTTTAAGAATATTTCATTACCAAAAGTAGCAATGTTAGTTGGTAATGGAGTAAATGTAAGTGACCCAGGAGAAATATGGCATTTATTTGATCAACGATATGATATGCATGTTACAAAATTAGACATGATTTATTTTAATCGTATAGACATAAGTAAATACACGGTTATAATAGCTCCTAACAGTAGAGGTTTAGATAAGAAATCAATTGAAAAACTTCAAAAATGGGTTCGTGATGGAGGTACTTTAATAGGGTATAGAAGTGCAGCAAAATGGTTGAAATCTAATAAATTTATAAACTTTGAATTTGTAACTTCAAATATAGATACTATTAAAGATGTTTCTTTTGAAGCAAAATCTTTAAAAAATGGAGCACAAGTTATTGGTGGTGCTATTTTTGAAGCAACAATAGACCGCTCTCATCCTATTAATTTTGGATATAAAAATGATAAAATAGCTTTGTTTAGAAATACAACTCTTTTTATGAAAGCAGATAAGAAAAGCTATAACAATCCAATACAGTATACGAATAACCCATTGTTAAGTGGTTATATTTCAAAAGAAAACGCAAAGGTGATTAAAAACACAGTTCCCTTTAAAGTTCAAAGAATGGGACGCGGAAGAGTACTAGTTTTTACAGATAATACAAACTTTAGAGCTTTTTGGTACGGAACCAATAAGTTGTTGATGAATGCTGTATTCTTTGGAGATAAAATGTAATAATTAAAAAAAAGATATAAAAAGTCGTGAGTTTTAATTTCTAATTCTCACGACTTTTTTTCTTATTCTAAAACATTGTAACAAAAAGTTAAGATATACGTCATATAAAGGATACTAATTATACTATACTTATGAGTTTTTTACGTGTTTTATTCGCAATTCTTTTCCCACCTCTGTCAGTCATAGACAAAGGATGTGGTTCATTCTTCATCATTTTTTTGTTAACACTTTGTGGATGGATACCGGGAGTTATTGGAGCGTTGGTTATTTTAAATAACCCTAAAAATAAATAAGATTTTTATCGAATCTGTTCTCCGTTTTTAATTGAATTGGTAGCTTGTAAAAGAACAACATTACCATCGTTGTTGTATACACCTAAGATTAAACATTCACTCATAAAATTTGCAATCTGCCTAGGTTTAAAATTAACAACAGCACTTACTTGTTTATGTAATAATTCTTCTTTGGTGTATAGGTCTGTAATTTGTGCACTCGATTTTTTAATGCCAATAGCACCAAAGTCAACAACTAATTGATAAGCAGGTTTTCGTGCTTTTGGAAACTCATGTACTTCAATAATAGTTCCTATTCTAAGATCAACTTTTAGAAAGTCTTCAAATGATGTTTCTTCTGACACTTATTTATTTTTTAAAGAGATTTTTTTTACTACCCAAAGAGGCCCAATTAACAAAAATTGTAAGTCTTTTGCAAACGAAGGTTTTTTGCCTTCAATATGGTGGCCATAAAATTGCCCAATCCAAGCTACAATAAATATGATTAATGATCCATATAATAAGTTTACAACAGAACCCAACCAAAAGTTTCCAATAATTGCCAAGCTAATAAAGAACAACATTTGAACAAAATACCAAAAGCCAAGGCGTACATAAAATAATAAAATAAAAATTGAAACAACTGCAGCCCAATTTTCTAATAACGGGTTATATAACCCAAAGGTGTTCTCTAGAAATGAAGTTGGAATACTCATTAAAAGACCTATAACGCTAAAAAAAATAGCAGGAACACATAGGTAATGAATAAATTGATTTGTTGAATTCTGATGACTTATAGCGTATTCATCAAACCATTGTTGTGCAGTTTTCATATTGGATATTGTTTCAATAAAGATAGTAAATATTTTATCTTCCTATATGACAATAAGCTAGTGTTGGACTTTTACTTTTTAGTATTTTTTTTAAGTTTTTTTAAATTCCTAAGTGAATTCCTATTTTCCGGATTAATAGCCAAAGATTTTTTATAATATTCAATAGCTTTTAAAGTATCTTTTTCTTTTTTAAAAGCATCTCCCATACTATCGTATACATTGGATTTATTAGGATATAAAGCTATGTTTATTTTAAATAATTCTCTAGCTTCTAAAAATTTATTAGCTCTTAGATATTCGTAGCCCATTCTATTTAGTCTGCTTTGACTAATAACTGGATCTAATGAATCTTTCTCTTGAATTAAAATATAAGCATTTAAAGAGTTTTCAAATTCTTTATTTTTAAAGTATTCAAATGCTGTTTTTTCTCCTTGAGCTAGTTTTTTAAAATAAAATTTTTCTCCCTTGTGTTCTCTTTTTTCTGCAAGTTCTATATGTATTTCAGGTAACGAAATGAAAATTAATTTTTCATTCATTTCTTTCACATAAAATGAACTATCGTTTGCTTTTACAGGTGTCATATCTTTACCCCTCCAAGTTATCTTTAAAATATCATCAATAAAATAAACTTCTAATGTTTCATTTGAATTAAAAAGATACTTTCCTTTAGTAGTATTTATAAATTCTTGTGAGTTTTTAGAATTATTACAAGAGGTTAGGAAAAATACTCCGATTAGACAGAAAAAGTATTTCATTAGAATAGATTTTGTTTTTTTAATAAACTTACACAATAATTTTATTGTTTTTATTTATTAGATAGTTTATTCCAGCGTTTTGTTACAATTTTAACAAAAAATTATTTCCTTTTACATAATCATAAAAAAAAGCTCTTGAATCTTCAAGAACTTTTTTTTATTGAGGAATTTTATAATTTATTTGACATCCATTAATTCAACATCAAAAATTAAAGTTGCATTTGGTGGGATAACTCCTCCAGCTCCACTTTCTCCATATGCTAAATTAGATGGTATAACAAAACGGGCTTTGTCACCTACACTTAATAATAGAATTCCTTCGTCCCATCCAGCGATTACTTGACCAACTCCAACAGAAAAGTCTATGGGTTGTTTGCGTTTATAAGAAGAGTCAAAGACAGTTCCGTCTAGTAATTGTCCTTTGTAGTGAACTGAAACATTTGCACCTTTAGTTGCTTTTTTTCCTTCACCTGTCTGTAAAATTTTATACCGTAAACCACTATTGGTTTCATCATATCCTTTGGCTACAGTATCAAGAATTTCTTGTTGTTTCTTCTTTTCTTCCTCTTCTCGTTTAGCTCTAGCTCCTTCAAAAGTTCTAAATGCTTCCACAGCATTAAATGCCTCCGCTTCATTTCCTACACGAACAATTTGTACAGACATGTCATCACCTTGTGCTACGGCATCTACAATATTCTGACCCTCTACAACATTTCCAAAAACAGTATGTTTTCCATCTAACCAAGGAGTTTCTACGTGCGTAATAAAAAATTGAGATCCATTAGTAGCTGGACCGGAATTAGCCATAGACAATTTCCCTGGACTATCATGTTTTAGGTCTGGATGAATTTCATCATCAAATTTATATCCTGGGCCACCTGTACCTGTTCCAGATGGGCAACCCCCTTGTATCATGAAATCTGGAATTACCCTATGAAATTTTAAACCATCATAGTAAGGAGTGCCTTGTTCTTTGGCACTATTTTCAAGATTTCCTTCAGCCAAGGCAATAAAGTTTCCTACTGTACCTGGAGTTTTTTCATATTCTAAATTCACTAAAATCTCTCCTTTAGGAGTTTTGAATTTTGCATAGATTCCGTTATTCATAATTTATAATTTAATTTTTACTTTTTATTTTTTCAATTGATGTTATTAATACTATTAGCTATGTTATTTTTTTAAATTTAAAATTGATAAACCATAAGTTAAGCCAATATTTATATTTGATGAGTTTACATTCCCACAAGGGGAAACTATTTGACCTCCAGCTATGTTTACAGTGAAATCATCATTGATGTGATAATTAAGACCTGCAGTAGGCCTAACCAATATACCTTCTCCAGAATCTACTCTTCCTCCACCTGCAACTCCAAAACCAACCTCTAAAAAGGTAGAAATTTTTCTATTTAAAAAACGATTACTTTTTACTCCTAAACCAAACATTCCATGAGCATATCCTCCAGATTCTCCTTCATAAGCAAAAGAAGCCTCTGCTGAAAGATATAATTGTTTGGTTAGATCATAAAATACTTTTATAGCTATAAGTTCTAAATCACTATCTGGTATTCCAAATTTAGCTACATCAAAGTAAGTTTGATTTTGAACACCAACCTGAATGCCTTGTGTTTTAATAGATCTAACTTTTTCTTCAGAAAATGGATCAGAAGTTCCACCATTTAATCCAAAATATTTGATACTAAAACCGGCTGTGTAGGCCTCAAAAGTACCACCAATAGATCGATGATATCCACCATGAGTACTAAGTCCTATATGATTTGAAATTTTAATATCCGCACCAATGTTTGGGTACATAGTTAAACCATTCTCTGGATAAATTCTACCCCCAGCAGCTCCTATCCCAAATTTCCCAAAGAAATCAATTGTTCTACTTATTCTAAAGTTTTTACCAACACCAAAAAATAAATCCATAAATCCAGCAACTAGACCCTTATACATGGCATCTGTGTGAACATAAATAAAAGTATCTTCTGAAAGATAACGTTGATATTCAAAACCTAAAACAGAGAGTGTATTATCCAATTGTGCGTAATTTTGTGTAGCATCTTTTCTAGAATCTCCGAAAGGAAAGAAAAAATCAAAAGTAAGTTGTTGTACTGTTTTTACAGCTGGATTTGTATCAGTGTTTTTTGTGAACGAACTATTTATTTTAAACTCTTTTTTAGCTTCTTTATAACTTTTATATCTTACAATACTTGGAATTTCAATAAAAAAAGAAACATTTTTATTATTAATAAGCCCTGTAAAAAAATCTACTTGACCGTATTGAACTCCTAATGAATACTTTTTCTTTTTTAATTGAAGACCAATGTTTGGATAAACTATTCCACCACCATTAACAAGACTCCTGTATCCGCCACCACCGCCAAAATGAATATTCGCATCAAAATAAAGACTCTTAAAAATTTTAGTATTTACTCCTAAATTTACCCCTAAAGTAAATAATCCTCCTTGGTCTCCAGTAACGGCAGCGTGCATTCCAGCACCAGTATATAGCCAGTCTGTAAGAGGAACATTGTAATTTAAACCTACTAAACTCATTTTAGGAGCTAAATCATAGCTTACCTTGTCTGTGGGCATGTTTACTAAAATATGATTTAACCTAATAGAATTATTTAGTTTTTTAAAAGTGAATGTAGTTTCTGAGTTTTCAGTTTGAGAATACATTTGAAAACTCAAAATGCTAATTAAAATAAAAAGTACTTTTTTCATGCTATTTTTATTGAAACTCACTCGTAAAATGAAGTTTAACAGTTGGATACTTACTTTGCGTCATTTGGATTGTAAATGCTGAGTCAGCTAAAAAAACCAATTGTCCTTGTTTATCTTTTGCTAAATAACGCTGTTTAACTCTTTTAAATTCTTTAAACTCCTCATTTTTTGGATCTTCAGCTTCTACCCAACAAGCTTTGTGAACATTTATATTTTCGTAGGAGCATTTTGCACCGTACTCGTGTTCTAATCGATACTGTATCACCTCATATTGAAGAGCTCCTACGGTTCCAATTATTTTTCTACCATTCATATCTAAAGTAAATAATTGGGCAACACCTTCATCCATCAATTGGTCTAACCCTTTAAAGAGCTGCTTAGACTTCATTGGGTCTGCATTATTTACATATCTAAAATGTTCCGGTGAAAAACTCGGAATTCCTTTAAAGTTTAATTGTTCTCCTTCGGTTAGGGTATCACCAATTTTAAAATTTCCAGTATCATGTAATCCAACAATATCTCCAGGAAATGATTCATCAACAATTTCTTTTTTTTCAGCGAAAAAAGTATTTGGGCTTGAAAATTTTACTTTTTTACCATTTCTAACATGTAAATAGGGTGCGTTTCTTTTAAATGTACCAGAGACTATTTTTATAAATGCTAAACGATCTCTGTGTTTTGGATCCATATTTGCGTGAATCTTAAAAACAAATCCTGTTAGCTTTTCTTCTTTAGAATCAACTAATCTTTCTTCAGCTTTCTTAGGTTGTGGTTTTGGCGCTATTTCAATAAAAGCATCTAACAATTCTTTAACTCCAAAATTATTTAAAGCAGAACCAAAAAATACTGGCTGTAATTTACCTTCTAGATATTCAACATTATCAAACTTTGGATAAACCTCATAAATTAGTTCTAATTCATCTCGAAGTGTTTCAGCTGCTTCATCACCCACAACTTTATCTAGTTCAGGATTTTTTAAATCATTAAATTCAATTCCTGCAGAGATATTTTGTTTGTTATCTCCTGAAAAAATATTTAATCTTTTATCGTAAATATTGTAAATTCCTTTAAAATCATATCCCATTCCAATAGGAAAACTCATAGGTGTTACTCGTAAACCTAATTTTTGTTCTACTTCATCTAATAAATCAAAAGCATCTTTTCCTTCTCTATCTAATTTATTGATAAAAACTAGCATTGGAATATTTCGCATTCTACAAACTTCAACTAATTTTTCTGTTTGCTCCTCAACTCCTTTTGCAACATCTATAACTACAATAACACTATCAACAGCTGTTAAAGTTCTAAAAGTATCTTCAGCAAAGTCTTTGTGACCAGGAGTGTCTAAAATATTTATCTTCTTATCTTTGTATATGAAAGCTAATACAGAAGTAGCAACAGAAATTCCACGTTGACGTTCAATTTCCATAAAATCTGAGGTAGCACCTTTTTTAATTTTATTGTTTTTTACTGCTCCTGCTTCTTGAATGGCACCTCCAAATAGTAACAGTTTTTCAGTTAGGGTAGTTTTTCCCGCATCTGGATGCGATATAATACCAAAAGTTCTCCTGCGATCTATTTCTTTTAATAAGCTCATTTACAAAAATTGATGTGCAAAGGTACGTTTTATTCTAAAATTTTTTAATTGTAGTTTACAAATAAGTTCTCTTTAAGATTAATTAAAATGTTATATTTTTATAACTTGACAAAAATTAATTAAAAATGAGAAATATTGCAATTATTTGTTGTTCGATTTTGTTTTTTGGATGTAATTCTAGTATTTCTCAAAATATCAAATTAACAGATTTAGAATCTAACCAGATAAAAGCAAGTTATGTAGATTTATATGATAATAAAGTTGATCTATCTGCCTTTAAAGGAAAGAAAGTTTTAATTAATTATTGGGCAACTTGGTGCGGACCATGCATTCAAGAAATGCCGTCTTTATTAATAGCTCAAGAAGCTTTAAAAGTAGAAAATTATGTATTTTTATTAGTATCAGATGAAGCGATTAAAAGAATTTCTAGATTTAAGGATCGAAAAAATTTTAATTTTACCTACTTAAAATCAACAACATCTTTGGCTTCTATGCGTATTTTTACCCTGCCTACTACCGTTATCTTTAATGAAGATGGGAAAAAAGTTAAAACTATGGTAGGTGCAATTGAATGGGATTCTAAGCAAATGATAAAAAAATTAAAAGCACTATAATATGAAGAATTTTATAGTACTTATTTTCATGATTATTTTAATTTCTTGCTCAAAACAAGAGGTTATTATTGAAAACATTCAATTTTCTTTTGGGAAAAACAATGTAGCTCCTAATTTGGTGTCTAAAGAAGGAAATTTAACACTCTCCTGGATTTCATCCGAAGAAGACCAAGAAGCAGTTTTGTACTACAGTCAGTTTATAAATGAAAATTGGAAGGCACCTGTTCGCATAACTTCTGGTTCTGATTGGTTTGTGAATTGGGCAGATTTCCCTGCAAATGCTATCAATGGAGATTTGATATTGACTAGCTATTTAAAAAAATCAGCATCTGGCACATATACCTATGATGTAGTTTTAAATTTAGAAACACTTTCTGGAGAAAAAATAAAAGAAAATTTTCTATTAAACACAGATGGAGTTCAAGCAGAACACGGGTTTGTTAGTATGATTCCTACCAATGAGAAAGGTTTTTTTATTACTTGGTTAGACGGAAGAAATACAATAGAAGATACTTTAGATGGCCATCATAAAGCAATGACTATAAGATTTGCTGAAATTTCTGATACTGGAGAGATCTTAAATGAAAGTGAATTAGATGCTGCAACTTGTGATTGTTGCCAAACATCTATTGCCATGACAAATGATGGACCTATAGTTGTTTACAGAGATAGAAGTAAGGAAGAACTCAGAGATATTTACAGTACAAAATATGTTGATGGAAAATGGCAGGCGCCTACACCTGTTCACCAAGATGGATGGAAAATAAATGGATGTCCTGTGAATGGTCCTAAGGTAGTTGCAAACTCAACTAATTTAGCAGTTGCTTGGTTTACAGCTGCAAACGATACACCTCTAGTAAATATATCCTTTTCAACATCTAATGGAGATACATTTAATTCTCCAATACAACTCAACGATTTAGATGCAATAGGTAGAGTAGATGTTGCTTTTTTAAACTCTAAAGAAGTTCTGGTTAGTTATATGGAAGTAGATGATATTGGAACTTACCTGAAAGTTAAGAAAGTTTCTTTAGACGGGAAGATATCTGAGGCATTTACTGTCTCTGAGATAGATGGCGGAAGAAATACCGGAGTTCCTCAATTAGAAATAATGGATGGCAAAGTTTTTCTAGTTTGGACTATTTCTATTGAAGGAAAAAATCAGCTGAAGTCTGTGAGGTTAGATTCAAAAAATATATAAAACCTTTTAGTTTGTAACTACTAGACATTTTTTTTTAACAATATTCTATTTTAAAACAAGCGCTTCTATAAATACCTCTTTTAAGGGCCATTCTTTTTTATCAGTTTCTAACTTAGCTATTTTTTCCATAGTAGTAAAACCTTCAATAATTTCTCCAAAAATGGTATGTTCTCCATCTAAGTGATGACTACCTCTT